>Ga0129308_1003781_pt1 | contig 10366 bp, 8 predicted proteins | sample L827metagenome_FD_94440 | JGI IMG/M metagenome (GOLD analysis project Ga0129308, IMG submission 94440) | Ring-tailed lemur group fecal microbial communities from Wisconsin, USA - L827 metagenome | ecosystem: Host-associated > Mammals > Digestive system > Large intestine > Fecal | place: USA... | reverse complement strand
CTGGATCGGCGCATTCATCGCGACGCGCTCCCCGAATGAGCGCTGCATGAAATTCGAAGCCTTAAGCTCCGGCATCGGGCGGCGCCTGCCGAACATCGTCGTCACATAGCCGTTCTGCTTCGCATCCGCGACTGTCCGGTCGAGGAACTGCTTGATGCCCGGGTACGTCTTGAAATACTGTTCAATGTACTCCTGCGCCTCGCCGCGCGTGATGCTCAGGTCCTGGCTGAGCCCGAATGAGCTGATACCGTAGACGATGCCGAAGTTGACGGCCTTCGCGTTGCGGCGCAGAAGCGGCGTGACCTCCTCCGGCTTCACGTGGAAGACCTGGGACGCCGTGATCGTGTGAATATCCTGCGCGTCGCGGTATGCCTGAATCAGCATCTCGTCGTTCGACAGATGGGCGAGCACGCGCAGCTCGATCTGCGAGTAATCGGCATCGAGGAAGACGTAGCCCTCCTCCGGCACGAATACCTTGCGGATCAGGCGGCCGAGCTCCATACGGATCGGAATATTCTGCAGGTTCGGCTCAGTGCTGCTGATGCGGCCTGTCGCCGTGATCGTCTGATGGAATTTGCCGTGTATCCTCCCGTCATCGGAAATATAGTTCGCAAGCCCGTCTGCGTACGTCGATTTGAGCTTTGTGAGCTGACGGTACTCGAGGATATCTGCGACAACCGGGTAATCGGGGGCGAGGCGGTCGAGCACGTCCGCCGCCGTCGAGTAGCCCGTCTTGGTCTTTTTGCCGTGCGGGCACTGCAGCTTCTCAAAAAGGATCACGCCGAGCTGCTTGGGCGAGTTGATGTTGAACTCCTCTCCTGCCGCCGCGTAAATCTGCTGCTCGAGCACGCCAATGCGCCCGACGAGCTGTTCCCCGTAGTTTTTGAGCTCCTGCGCCTGCACGCGGATGCCCTCCCGCTCCATATCGGCGAGGGTAAAGACGAGCGGCATCTCGATCTGTGTGAACAGCTCCGTCATCGAGAGCGCATCGAGCTTTTCGTGCATCGCGCTGCACGCGCGGTAAAGGACGAGCGGTACGCGGCAGACGTAGTCAAGAAACTGCTCCGGCTTCTCCCGGAACACCAAGTCCAGTGTCTCCTTGCCGAAAAGCTCCGCGCGTGACGGGATGGTCTCACCGAGGTACTCTCTGGAGATATCCTCATATCCATAGCTGTCCTTCAAAGGATTGACAAGATAGGCCGCGATTGCCGCGTCGAACAGCTTCGCACGATCCTGTGATGCAAATGTGACATACCGGAGCTGCTCCTTCAAATGCATCGTCGTGAGCGTCCGCGCCGACGATGCGAGTTCGGCAATCGCGCCGCTCAGATATTCCGGCGTCAGGAATCCGCAGACCTCGAGGAAGCACGCTTCGTCCTGCGAGCCGCAGACCGAGACGCCGAGCACCCTGCCGCCCTCCTCGATGATCCAGAACGACACATCCTTCCCGCCAAATCCTGCCAGATACGCATCCGCCTCACCAAGCTCGCTGATCCGGCGGAGCTTTGCGTCATCCTGCTTCTGCTCCTCCTGTACGCTGAAGCGGCCGAGCAGGTTCTTGAACTCCAGCCTGCGGCAGAGCTCAAGTGCCTCCGGCGTGTACAGATTCTCAATATGCGCGGCGGATTTGTCCAGTGTGAACGGCGCATCCAGTATAATCGTCGCGAGCGTCTTGCTCATCTGCGCCATATCGTAGTGATTCTTCAGCGCCTCTCTCGCGCGGGCCGGGGTGATTTCGTCCGCGTGTACGTACGCCTCCTCGATCGAGCCGTACTGGACGATCAACTTCGTCGCTGTCTTCTCCCCGACACCCGGCACGCCCGGAATATTGTCGGAGGCGTCGCCCATCAGCGCCTTGACGTCTATGAACTGCTCCGGCGTCACCTGATAACGCTGCTGTACATCGGCGGCGTAATAATTCTCGATCTCCGTCCCGGTCGCCTTGGTCTTCGGAATGCGGATCTGGATATCGTCGGTCGCAAGCTGCAGGAGGTCGCGGTCGCCCGAGAGGATTGACACCTCCAGTCCCTCCCGCTCCATCTGGCGCGACACCGTGCCGAGGATATCGTCGGCCTCGTATCCCTCAAGCTGCATGACCGGGATCCCCATCGCCCGCAGCATCTCCTTCATCAGCGGAACCTGCTCGTGCAGCTCCTGCGGCATCGGCTTGCGCGTACCCTTGTATGCGTCGAACATCTTGTGGCGGAAGGTCGGCGCCTTCAGGTCGAACGCCACCGCAGCGTACTGTGCGTTCTCCTCATCGATTACCTTAAACAATATATTCAAAAAACCGTAGACGGCGTTCGTGTGCAGACCTTCGCTGTTGGTCAGAACCGGCAGGCCGTAGAACGTGCGGTTCAGAATGCTGTGGCCGTCAATCAGTACGATCTTCTCTTTTTGTGACATCGGATTACCTCTCTTTTCCTTTTATCTGCTCCCGAACGTTCTGCTCCCGCATCTGGACGCGCGATATCGCACGCTCAAACGTCGTGCGCTCCGCCTGTCCGCGGCGCAGCTCTATGCCGGAATACAGGCTGAACAGCAGCAGCAGCTCTGTGATCACAAGCATCACGCCGTGTGCGATATGCGTTACCCTGTGGCGTATAATTGTGCGGTGTGCCATGCGCAGCTCCTCGCGGAGCATTTTTCGGAAATCATATTCGTGATGAGCGCCGGAATCCAGCGTATCAAGCGCCTTGTACATGGTAAAATAGATATCAAGCTCGTACATGCAGTCGCTGCAGTGCTCGACATGCTTCAGAAACTGCTCGGTGTCTTTGTCTGAGAGCTCCCGCTTCACAAATGGAGTGACCATTCTTCTTGCCTCGATACATTTCACTGGATTCCCCTCCTTGCCGGCCCGCTCCTGCCGACTGGCCGCGCTGCGCCATGATAAATGTGTACTGCGCAGTTACATAATACATTTGCTATAGTATGCCACATTTTACCTGATATTACAATGTTCTTTGGGGGTATATTTTTGTTTCATTTTCAGTGCACTTCTGTTACAATAAGGGTATCTTAATTTTATCGGGAGAACATACATATGAAAGAAAAATTGTATACAATACCGCTCAATGACGCGGTCAATGTGCAGGATGAATGTCCGTTCTGCTTCATCGAGCGCAAGCTTGAACAGGACGCAATGGATTTTGTGCTCGGCAGCAGCTCCTCCTACATGGAGAGCGATATCCGTGAGCAGACCGACAAGGCCGGCTTCTGCCGCGAGCACACGAAGAAGATGTTTGACTACGGCAACACGCTCGGGAATTCGCTGATCCTCAAGACACATTACCAGAAGCTGCGCAAGGAAATGCATGAGCAGTTCCAGTCGTTCACGCCGGGCAAATCCTCCCTGCTTGGACGGCTGCGCCACACGCAGTCCGCCTCCGAAAAGAATCCTCTCCAGGCCTGGGCTGAGTCGAAGGACTGCTCCTGCTACATCTGCCGGAATGTCCAGGAGACGTTTGACCGCTATATCGAGACGTTCTTTTACCTGTATCGGAATGACAGCGCTTTCCGCGACAAGATTGAGCACGGCAAGGGCTTCTGCCTCCACCATTTCGGCGTGCTCTGCGGCAGCGCGGACCGCTATCTGAATGAGAAAGAAAAGGCCGCGTTCTATCCTGCGATGTTCAAGCTCATGGAGGAGAACTTCGCGCGCATCGAGGAGGATATCACGTGGCTGATTGACAAATTCGATTACCGCAACAAGGACGCCGACTGGAAAAATTCCAAGGACGCCCTGCAGCGCGGGATGCAGAAGCTGCGCGGGGGATATCCGGCGGATCCGGTGTATAAGGCGAAATGAGGCTGCCGGAGTTTGGGACGATATGACCGAAGTGCTGCCATAATAAGAAAGGGCTGATGTACCAGAACCTGATACGTCAGCCCTTCTCTGTATGCCGCTGGCCGGACTCGAACCGGCACGGTGTTACCCGCTTGATTTTGAGTCAAGTGCGTCTGCCAATTCCGCCACAGCGGCGCTTTCACGCACGACAAATCATAGCACAGTTTTTTGATAAATGCAAGCAGATTTTTCGCGGATCAATACCGCATATCCTTCAGGACATCACAGAAATCAAACGTGCTGAAATAGTCCTGCGGCGTCTCGGCGCGGCGGATCATCTGCGCCGTTCCGTCCTCATGAAGCAGGATCTCGGAGGAGCGCAGCTTGCCGTTGTAGTTGTAGCCCATCGAGAAGCCGTGCGCGCCGGTGTCATGGATCACCAGGAGATCGCCCATGTCGATCTTCGGCAGCATGCGGTCGATCGCAAATTTATCGTTGTTCTCGCAAAGGGAGCCTGTCACATCGTACATGTGGTCGCACGGCTCGTTCTCCTTGCCCATGACCGTGATGTGATGGTAAGCGCCGTACATTGCCGGACGCATCAGGTTGACTGCGCAGGCATCGACGCCGATATACTCTTTATGGGTATGCTTCTGATGGATCGCGCGCGTCACGAGGCAGCCATACGGCCCGAGCATATAGCGGCCAAGCTCTGTATAGAGCGCAACGTCGCCCATTCCGGCCGGAACCAGCACTTCCTCATATACCTTTCTGACGCCCTGTCCGATCTTATGGATATCGTTTTTCTCCTGATCCGGACGGTACGGGATGCCGATGCCGCCTGAGAGGTTGATAAATTTGATCTTCGCGCCGGTCGACTCGTGCAGCTTCACGGCCAGCTCGAACAGCACCTTCGCGAGCAGCGGATAATAATCGTTCGTCACGGTGTTGCTCGCCAGGAACGCATGGATGCCGAACTCCTCGACGCCTTTTGCTTTCATGATGCGGAATGCTTCCTCAATCTGCTCCGTCGTCATCCCGTACTTCGCATCGCCGGGATTGTCCATGATATCATTGCTGATCTTGAACAGTCCGCCCGGATTGTAGCGGCAGGACATCGTCTTCGGCAGATATCCGACTGCCTCCTCAACCTTCTCAATGTGCGTGATATCGTCCAGATTGATAATCGCGCCGATCTCTGCAGCTCTCTTAAACTCAGCAGTCGGCGTGTCGTTCGACGAGAACATGACGTCATGTCCCTTGATGCCGATCGCCTCGGAGAGCATCAGCTCCGTCATCGACGAGCAGTCGGTCCCACAGCCGTACTCGTGCAGAATCTTGATCAGGAACGGATTCGGCGTAGCCTTCACCGCGAAATATTCCTTGTAGCCCTTATTCCACGAAAATGCCTCGTACAGCTCTTTCACATTGTCGCGGATGCCCTTCTCGTCATACAGATGGAACGGCGTCGGATACTGTGCCGCGATCTCTTCGAGCTTTTCCTTTGTCACAAATGGTTTCTTCATAATGTACACTCCTCACAAGCTTCCTCTTAGTTTTTGCTGTCCAACATGTGACCAGCAATATAATTTTTCTTACTATACGCTTTTTGGCGGCCGGATGTCAATATTAATTTATGCACTATTCCTCCGCGCCGAAAAACGCATTCATCCGATGCTTCTTATCGACGAGATGATTATACTGGAGCGTCTGGTATTCCGCCAGGAGCTCGCCGTATGTCTCGTCGTCGAGATTGTAGAACGTCCCGCTGCTGTCCCGGTATACCATCCCGTTTATAATCGGGAGCGTCTCCATCAGCCCGCTTAAATAGTTCTGATAACCTGTCCGCGGTACGCCCGCTGCATCAAGCACCAGCCCGCTGAGGTAGTTGACGCTGATCCCGTCATAGTACGCATGCTCGAGCCCGTAGTTGCTCCAGATCAAAAACGGCACGCGGTAGCCCTGTTCCACATATTCAAGCGTCTCGTCACTCTGCACGCCGCAGATGCGCTGAATCACATTCGTGATATAGTCGGACGGCTGATGATCGCCGAACATCACGACAACGGTCGGCTCGTCCTGCTCCTGCAGATACAGAATCAGCTCCTGCAGCGCGTTGTCCGTTTCGTTCATCAGTGTCAGATACTTTTCTGTCGCAAGCACGCTCGTCGTCTTGTTCTCCACACCGGGCAGCTTGATATAGGAAGTGAAATCGGGCGACGGCTTACTGTAACCGCCGTGATTCTGCATCGTCACCTCAAAGGTGAACAGCGGGTTGTCCCCTTTCAGCTCGAACTGCTCGATGATCTTCTCGAAGGCCGCACGGTCGCTGACGTAGCCGCGCATACGGTGCGGATTGTCGAAGGAATGAATGTCGAGGAACTCGTCAAACCCGAAGTAGTCATACACCTCATCGCGGTCCCAGCCTGAGCGGTTATACGGATGGATTGCCAGCGTATCATAGCCAAGCGATTTCAGATAGCTCGCAAGCGACGGTGTCTCGCTGCTGATATACTGCTGATAGGGAATGCTGCCGGCCGGCAGGAAGCCCATCGTGTTGCCGGTCAGGAATTCGAACTCGGTGTTGGCCGTGTTGCCTCCCTTGACCGACACATAGAGCTCGCCGCCAATGCCCTCCTCCTGCATCATCTTGAAGAACGGCATGACCTCCTCGCTCGTCTCAAAATCACCCCAGACCGAGAGATCTGAGAACGCCTCATCCATAATGACGATGATATTCGGATATGCCCCGTCCGCGGACGCCACACCAACCGTACCTGCATCTGCAGCAGCCATATTCCTGCTCGTGTCTGTATCTGTAGCCTCTGTATCTGTACCTACATCTGAATCGTTACCTGTCTCCAACACCTCCTCTGTCAATCTCTGTGTTTCCCCCTACAGATACGGCGCCGCGATCTCCTCCGCCTTCTCTGCCGAGTATCCCGTCGGCTCCTCAATATTCAGATAACGCAGGTTGCCGAGGAATGCGCCCGCGATCCCATTGTTGCGGTACAGCACATTCAGTGTGAACAGCACCGTATCCATCCCGAAAAAGCTCTGCACCTCGCTTTTCTGGATCCCGGTCACGTAGAAGCACATCAGCATCAGGTAAACAAGGCCGCCCGCGAGGCGCATTTTCCAGTGTCCGAACCGCACGGATGACTTCGATGCGATCAGGATCATCCACAGGAATGCAATCAGCACGAACGCGCTCTTCCAGCTCAGTGTGAACTCATAATTATCCGCAACCGACATCGCCGTCCCGATCGATAACAGATCCCACGGGACGATCGGCGTGCCGCGGAAGCTGACGACAAAGTAATTCGCAAGCCCGCAGATCATCGGCACCAGCGTCGCAACAAGGAAGCCGGTCCGCACGCTGCCGAAGACCAGCGCACACAGACCGTAAAGCAGATAGAAAAACAGCAGATTCAAAACGAGAATCGACGGCTTCAGATCCGTGATCACATGCGTATAATGCTCCAGAGCGGTAAGCGCCGCGAACGGAAGCAGGATATACAGCACCGCCGAGAGGATCCTGCCGTAGGAAAAGTCCAGCAGCACAAAAAATCCCGCCGCCAGGCTCAGAAAAACAGCAAGCGCCACGTTATTCCCTGCAAAGCCCTCTCCCGCGACCGCAAGTCCCGTAATAACAAGCATAGCTGCGGCCATCGCAATGGCAGCCGCAGCTCTCTTTTTGTTCCAGCAGATGAATGATTTTTTCGTTTCCATGACTGTCCCTTATTTCTTTTTGATATGCTGATGTGTAAAAAGATGATCCTGGCAATACTCATAATTGCCGTCACACTTCGAGCAGTAGCGGAACTCAAGATGCGCCCCGTCGTTCTCCGTCCTGCCGCAGACTGCGCACTTGTGGCGCGTACCGCCGCGCGGCTGCACCTTCTGGACATTGCGTTTGAACTCCTGTCTCCTGTGAATCTCGTTCGGCCGGAAGCGGCGCATATCGCGGGACGACAGGAAGTAGATCAGGAAATTCAGCAGCGCTGAGAAAATCGCGATCCTCGTGCTGAGTCCGCCGCTGAACATGCTGTAGACAAGCGTCGCCGCATACAGAATACCGATCCATTTCATCTTGATCGGGATCAGGAAATACAGCAGCACCTCGATGTTCGGGTAGGTGAACGCGAACGCGAGGCAGATCGACATATTAATATAGTAGGTACTGAACGCAAGGCTGTTGTAGTACGCTCCCCCGAAATAGTAGAGCAGGAACGCGCCGATCACCGTGAACAGGATGCCCGAGAGCACATAAACGTTGAAACGGAAGTCGCCCCATGTGCGCTCCATCGTCTTGCCGACCGAGAAGTAAAAGTACAGCATCACGATCGTGAACAGGTCAAACCGTCCCGGCGGCACCAGAATCCATGAAATAATGCGCCAGACCTGGCCGCGCATGATCAGGCCGGGATGCAGCGTCAGGTAACTCAGAAGCTGCGGCATCATATACATGATCAGGTAACCGGCCGCGTACAGCGCAATCATGATTGCAGGGAGGTTCGGAATCGCGTATCTCCCGTATTTGCGTTCCAGCTTATCTAAAAAATTCATAGGCATCCTCTTTCTGTTTATATTGCGTACCATAACGGTTTACGCAAATGCAATTATAAATTTTACCGTCCTGTTTGTCAATCGGACGACCGCCGTTTTTTCTTTATTTAGACTTTTTTAAGAAAGACTTTCTAAGAAAGCGGGCGGTAGGCCGGGATGCAGATCCTGTCGCCGACCTGCAGATTGTAGACGTCCACATATGGATTGGCAAAAATCAGGGCGGATACTTTTACGTGGTATTTTTTGCCGAGAAGATAGAGGGTGTCGCCTTTTTCGATTGTGTGGGTGAAGCCGATACATTTTTTTTGCATGATAAGTGCTCCTGGGATATGATTCTGTAAGTAGTATATGCCGGACTGGAGGTTTTGACAGAAAGATCAGAATCATAATGACCAGACGGACGCAGGAAAATCATCAGCCTGAATCTGTACCATGTTATAAAAATGTGGCGCAACAAGACAGGATGTGGTAAGATAAAGAAGTTTTTAGCACAGATCGATCTGACTGCTGCTGAAATTGTATCTAAAAATTCGATATTATAAGGATGGTAAACGAATATGGCGGGATCGTCTTTTGGAACTATTTTCAGGATCAGTACGTGGGGGGAATCTCATGGGAAGGGGATTGGTGTCGTTGTGGATGGCTGTCCGGCGGGGATTGCGCTTTGTGAGGGGGATATTCAGCGCGATCTTGACAGGCGGCGGCCGGGACAGAACCGGTATACAACGGCGCGCGCGGAATCGGATGCGGTCGAGATTCTCTCGGGCGTGTTTGAGGGGCGGACGACCGGGACGCCGATTGCGATGCTTGTGCGCAATCAGGACCAGCGGTCGCGGGACTATGGTAATATCGCAGAGCTGTACCGGCCGGGACATGCAGATTATACCTTTGACCAGAAGTACGGCTTCCGGGATTACCGCGGCGGCGGGCGCTCCTCGGGGCGTGAGACGATCGGCCGCGTCGCGGGAGGGGCCGTCGCGCGACGCCTGCTCGAAGAGCTGGGGATCACGGTCACGGCGTATGTGAGCGCGATCGGCCCGGTCGAAATCGACCGCAATCGCATGGATTTGGATGAGATTGAGTGCAACATGGTGCGCATGCCGGACGCGCAGGCCGCAGAACGCGCGACTGCATATCTCGAGGAGTGCGTCCGCACCCAGGATTCGAGCGGCGGCGCGATCGAGTGCATCGCCAGCAATCTCCCGGCCGGGCTCGGAGAGCCGGTCTTTGAAAAGCTCGACGCGAACCTCGCCAAAGCACTGATGTCGATCGGCGCAGTCAAGGCCGTCGAGATCGGGGACGGCACGCTTGTCGCCACGCGCAGAGGCTCCGAAAACAATGACTGCTACACCATCGGTGAGAACGGACAGCCGCAAAAGGCCACGAACCACAGCGGCGGCACGCTCGGCGGAATCAGCGACGGCGCTCCTCTCCTGCTTCGCGCCTCCTTCAAGCCGACGCCGTCGATCGCACAGCCGCAGACCATGCTCGGCCGCGACGGAGCCTGCCACACCGAAATCATCAAGGGCCGCCACGATCCGATCATCGTGAGCCGCGCCGTCGTCGTCGTGGAAGCCATGACAGCCCTCACGATCGCAGACCAGCTCCTCCTTAATATGAGCGCGCGGCTCGATAACGTAAAAAAGGTATACGGGCTGGAAAACTGACTACAGACAAAACAAAGGCTGCCATTCTCCGGCAGCCTCTTTGTTCATTCTACTCATATCTCGATATCAAAATACAATTCGGCGTATCAATCTTGATCGGCCGCCCCTTCATAACCAGCAGCCCCTTCTCATAATCAATCGTAAAGAACCGGATCTCGTTCGTCTCGTGATTCAGTACAACGAGCGTCCGCTCCCCCGGGAAAACGTCGATATCCTTCGGATAATCGCCGCTGATCGGCAGGCAGCACAGTCTCGTGAGCAGGCCGGTCTCCTGGTCGATCGAAAATACGGCGGCCGTGTTCTCTCCTGCCGTCGAGGCGTACAGGTATCTGCCGCTCGG
>Ga0129308_1003780_pt1 | contig 10373 bp, 5 predicted proteins | sample L827metagenome_FD_94440 | JGI IMG/M metagenome (GOLD analysis project Ga0129308, IMG submission 94440) | Ring-tailed lemur group fecal microbial communities from Wisconsin, USA - L827 metagenome | ecosystem: Host-associated > Mammals > Digestive system > Large intestine > Fecal | place: USA... | reverse complement strand
TCGGCAGGATGCAAACGAGCGCCGCGCATACATCAGCGTTGAGCGCCCCAAAGAGCAGCTTGATGACAGCGCATGTCCCCAAGCTTGCGCACGCCAGACCCAAAACCGTGGAACTGCGCGGCTCAACGGGCGCGTTGGCCACAAGTCGCGGCACCAGAAGCCCGAAAGCCAGGCCGCCGATGAGGCCGCCCACCACCGTAAGTGCCAGGCTCGACGAGCCCAGCTTAACAAGGGCGGGTCCCACAAAACAGCCCAGGGTGCATGTAAGATTCAACATATCAAGGCGAAGGGTTCCACCAAAAATGGGGCGGATGCAACACGGCACGCCTGCCGCAGTCCCCTGGCAAGCGGAGGCGTCGCCCGTCGCGACGTCATCTCCGCAGGCAGTGCCCGTAGCAGAACGCCTGCCAACAAAGGCGACCACAAGGGCTGCAAGCGCCGTGCCCGCAAGGGCGGCGAGCCAGCCCGCATCCCCACGCGGGTGGCTCAAGATGGAAACCGGCAGTGTGTAGACAGGGCCAGGCGTCATGCGATAGGCAAAGTCAAACCAGAGGATAATAAGGGCCGCCTCCAAGCAGACCCAAAAAACCGGGCACGATGGCAACGCCTTAGCCCGAGCCCATCCCTGTGTCTTGTCTTTTTCCGCCATGGCGTTTCCCCCGTCGACGTCTGGGCGCGTTTTGCACCGCACATCAGCACGCGGGGATGATACCACCGAAGTGAGAGAATCGCAGGTGGGACGCATTATGCCTCGGGGGAAACGTCAGGCGCCTCCCCAGCCTTTGCGGCATCGGCCTCACAGCGGGCCAGCGTGTAGGCGTAGTCCTCGCGGAAGCGGTTGAGCTCGTCTTCCAAGGCAAGGGCATCGGCCTCAGACAGACGCGCGCGCGATGCCTCGGGGACACTGGCGAAGGGGCTGTGCTCGAGGTCGCGCTCAAAGCGTGCCTTCTCGCCGCGCAGGGCAAGGCGCTTCTCGTTTACCAGCTGCTCATAGAGCTTGGGATCGATGGCGTCGCGGTCGAACGCGCGAGACTCGAGCTGTTCGAGGTCGCCCTCGAGGTCGTCGACGCATGAGTACTTGGCAAGCACCTGCCCTGCAGCGCGATGCCTCTCCAACTTGGCCTGAATCTCCTGCATGCGCGGCATGTCGGCAAGCAGCGACTGCAGGTGTCGCTCGTTGGCCGACTCCGCCTGATACGTGCCCGTCGCCTGTCCGCTCGTCTCGTTGCCCATCGCACTGCCCTTTCCCTCGAAACCCAGACCCGCGGCCCACTGGCGCACGAGAATGCACAAAAGCCGGCCGCCCCGCACGCTGTGTGCGACGGGGCGGCCGGCCGGAACTCAAAACGCTGTCTTACTTCGAGATCTCCTGGCCGGAGAGCTCCTTGCCCAGGACGCGGCCCAGGGTGAGGGCCATGCCGAGGCTGACGCCCTGGATAGGCGTGGAGTAGTGGGTGCCGAAGCGGCCGCCGGAGTTGTTGCCGGAAGCGTAGAGGCCCTCGATCGGGTTGAAGTTCTTGTCAAGGACGCGCTGGTTGGCGTCGATGACCAGGCCGTTGAGGCTGACGGTGCCCAGAGCAGGCTTCTCCTGCACCTGGATCATGCCGAAGAACGGGGGCTCGTCGATGGGCAGCAGGACGCGCGGGTCGCGGCCGAAGTCGGTGTCCTTGCCAGCGGCGGCCATCTCGTTGTAGCGGTCGATGGAAGCCTTGGCAGCAGCGGCCTCCTCGTCGGAGAGGCCCATGTACTCGAAGAGCTCCTCCCAGGTGTTGGCCGCGAAGTGGCAGGGCGTACCCGTGGACCACGTGGTCTCGCCAGCGCCACCGGCGGTCTCCTCGCCCTCGGCGCCGCGCTCAACCCAGTGGGCCAGCGTCTCGTCGAGCGAGTCATCGCGACCAGCGCAGAAGTGCTCGGGCGCGGAGCGGGAGAGCAGGGTCTTGTACTTGGAGTCGAAGAAGGCGTAGAAGCGACCAAACTTCCTGCGCTCCATCTGCTCGATGATGCCGAAGCAGCCCATGAACTCCTCGTCGCAGAAGCGCTGCATGTCGGTGTCAAGCCACAGGGCGAAGCGGTAGGTGCCCTGACGGATGAGCAGGTTCACAGAGTACTTGTCGGAGGTGTACACGACCTCGGGCGAGATGAGGGTGCGCTGGATCGGGTCCATGGAGCCGCCGGCCCACATGCCCATCTTGATGCCCGAGCCGTCGCGGCCAAAGCCTGCGGTGCGCATCTTGGAGATGTCCAGGCCGTGGGCGTCGAACAGCTCGCGCTGGTTCTGCTGGAGCTCCTTGTACATGGCGTTGTTCGCGCCGTAGTCGCCAGCGGACAGGACGACGCTCTCGCCGGTGAAGCGGTGGTAGTTGCCGTCGGCGTCCTGAGCGATGACGCCGGTCACGCGGGTGTGGGTCTCGGTGCCGTCGGAGATGACGTCGACGCCGTCCTCGCCAACCTGCTCGATCTTGCAGGGGACCTCTTCCTCGGTGGTCTCGAGCACGATGCCCTTGTAGCCCCAGAACCACTGGGCGCCCAGGGACTCGGACTTGGCAATGAGGGCCTTGCCGCCGCTCTCCTGGGCCACGTCGCCAGCGCCTGCGCCCTCGCCGAAGCTACCGGCGTTCATGGGGTAGGTGATGGTGCCCTTCCAGCACTTGTAGCCGTTGATGTCGCCGCCGTTGGCGAAGTACTCCTCGGCGCAACCCTCGACAAGCTCGATCTTCGTGGAGGCAACGACGGACTCGGGGGAGTTCTCCATGAGCCAGTCGACCATCTCGCCGGAGTTGTCGACGAACTTCTTCACCAGGCAGGGGTTGGTGTAACCCAGGGAGCGGCGCTGCCAGTCGGCGATGAACTCGGACTTGTTGATCTCGGGGCAGCCGGCGTCCATGCAGTACTTGGAGTTGACGGTGCCGATCTGGTGCAGACCGTACCAGAACATGTTGTCCTCGTCCTGGGCCTCAAGCACGACGACCTTCTTGCCGCCCTCGGCAGCAGTCACGGCGCAGGCAAGGCCGGCGTTGCCGCCGCCGACGATGACGATGTCAGCCTCGGTGGTGTCGACGATATCAGCTTCGTCGATCTCGGGCTTGTCGCCGAGCCACTCGGGCGTGGCCACGACATAGGCGGCCTCGGCCGGGAACTCGTAACCGGCCTGCTCCATGCAGTCCTTCACGCCGGCAATGGTGACGTTGGTGCACAGCGTGGCGCCGGAGATGGCGTCGACGTAGGGGCTGTTGGCCTCGACGATACGGTTGCACAGGTCGTCGATGCCGTCGCGGAAGTTCTCAGAGTAGTCCTTGCGGCTCGTCTGCGTGACGGTGTAGGTCACCGAGGCGATGGCGTCCTCAGACAGCTCGCAGGTGATGTCCATCTCGGCGAAGCCGGTGGACTGCTTCGACACGTAGGTGCCGGGCGTGAACGCAAAGGGAGCGAGGTCTGCGGGGGCATCCTCGGCCTGGGCGGTGCTCACGCCGGTGGCGGTGATGCCGAGGGCAGCGCCGGCAAGAGCGGCAGTCTTCAGGAAGTCGCTGCGGGTGATGCTGGTGGACATATGTTTCCTTTCCAACACGGTTGTTTCCGAACCTGCGGGCACGGCCTCCTTGCCGGCTCGCCTTCCGTTCGGGCTGGCCCCATCGTGACCTGCCAGAACTTGTCGCACCATGCCGCGACGGGTATGAAATTCCATGTCCCCCGTCTCATACTCGAAGAATGAGACGCTGGGGGTTGACGTGCTAAGCTGGGAGAATGGGAGATTTTGCGGGTTCGGTTACCGAAGGAGGGCGATGTGCGGAGCGGAGCCGGCCCATCAATCAGCGCGCCGTGCAAAGTCCTACGGTGCCATTTGACTCCGTACCCAAGGGTACGGTACTCTAGGGTACGGTACTCATGAGTACGAAAATGGGAGGGCATATGTTCGTCGGACGCGAGCGTGAACTTGCGGCTCTAGAGCGCATGTACGGCAAGGGCGATTTTCAGATGGCTGTCATCTACGGCAGGCGGCGCGTGGGCAAGACCACGCTCATCGACGAGTTCACAAAAGACAAGCGGGTACTGTATTTCACAGCCCAGCAGAAGACCTCGCGGCAGAACCTCGAGCTGTTCAGCGCCGCCACCTACGCTGCGTTCTCCCTGCCCGGGTCACTGCCGGCCTTCTCGTCATGGAACGACGCGCTGGCATTCGTCGTCGAAAGGGTCGAGTCTGACACAGGGGGCGCGCCGCTCGTCTTCGTCTTCGACGAGTTCCCCTACGCGGCCGAGGCGGACCCCTCCCTGCCATCGGTGTTCCAAACCGCCATCGATCATGGCTTCAAGCAGACAAATGCCAAGCTGATTCTCTGCGGGAGCAACGAGGGGTTCATGGAAAGCGAGGTACTCGGTGCCAAAAGCCCCCTCTACGGGCGGCGGACGATGCAGATTCACCTCAAACCGTTCGACTACCTCGACGCCGCGCGGATGCTGCCGTGTCTTCCTCCCGAGCAGGAGCTGGCCTATTACGCCACCTTCGGGGGCACGCCGTATTACCTCTCGCAGGTAGACCCTGCACTGACCTATGAGGAGAACGTACGCGAGCTCCTCTTCGACAGCATGGGCATGCTCTACGAGGAGCCCCTCATGCTGTTGCGCCAGGAGGTTCACGAGCCCGCCCAGTACAACTCCATCCTCGACGCCATCGGTGCGGGCAACGGCACGTCCACGCGAATCGCCCAGGCCGCCGGGGTCAATCCCAACTCGGTCGGCAAGTACATAAAGACGCTCGTATCGTTGGGAATCATCGAGAAGGTGACCCCTTTTGGGGAGACTACGACGTCGCGCAGCTCGCGCTACCGCATCAAGGACCCGTTCTTCGCCTACTGGTACCGCTTCGTGAGCAGGTATCTCGGGGCAATCGAGGAAGGCGCGGGCGCGGCTGCAGCCGGATACGCCACCTCGGGGGCCGCGTTCGCAACCTATCTCGGCGGACAGTTCGAAATGGCATGCCTGCAATGGGTGAGTCGCGAGAACGCCGCGGGGAGACTCCCCTTCGCGGCACTTGAGTTCGGTAAATGGTGGGGCACCGACCCACAGGCCCGCGAGGAGACCGACATCGACGTTGTGGCAGCGAACAAGGCCGAGCACAAGCTGCTCGTCGGGGAATGCAAGTGGCGCAACTCGTTCGACGAGACGGCCGCAATCGAGGCGCTCGAGCACCGCGCGACCCTTCTGAGGGGGTTCAGCCAGTGCTACCACGTGCTCTTCACGAAGCGCGACGTGAGCGAGGGAACCCGTGAGAAAGCGGCAGCGAGAAGCGACCTGCGCGTCGTGACGGCAGAGGAGCTCTACCGCGAGTTGGGATGATAAGGCGGCCGAAAAAGCGCCGCCGATTTGCAGGCTTGAGAAAGGGGCCGCGCGTCCTCACCAAGCGTGCAGCCCCTTGAAATGCCGAATTCGCATTGGGGCTTCGCGCGCGAGGACCGTTTCTGGCGGGCAAGCGCGACGGAGTAAAAGGCCCCTGGGTACCGGCGGCGCACAGAGATGGCACCCGCCTACGATGTGCTCCGTGTTTTCCTTGGTGGCCCCGCGCCCCTCTTTCCCAAAAATCCACGGGGACGTGGTAGCATCATCGCCGTCGTTGAAGGCTTGAGCATGAGAGGACAGACGCACTATGCGCATTGGATTCGACAGCCAGAAATACGTCGAACTGCAGGCCGCCCACATCCGCGAGCGTATCGGCTCGTTTGGCGGCAAGCTCTACCTTGAGTTCGGCGGCAAGCTGTTCGATGACATGCACGCCTCGCGCGTCCTGCCCGGCTTTGCCCCTGACGAGAAGATCCGCATGCTGCAGAGCTTCAAGGACGACGTGGAGATCATCGTCGCCGTTAACGCCAACGACATCGAGAGCGGCAAGGTCCGCGGCGACCTCGGCATCACCTACGACGAGGACGTCCTGCGCCTCATCGACATCTTCCAAGGCATGGGCTTCCTCGTAAGCGCCGTCGTCGTGACGCGCTACGCCGGCCAGCCCGCCGCCGACGTCTTCCGCGCACGCCTCGACGCCATGGGCATGCGCTCCTACCGCCACTACCCCATCGCCGGTTACCCCGTGGACGTCGACTACGTGGTGAGCGACGAGGGCTTCGGCAAGAACGACTACATCGAGACGACCCGCCCGCTTGTGGTCATGACCGCCCCCGGCCCCGGCTCGGGCAAGATGGCCACGTGCCTGTCGCAGATCTACCTCGACGCCAAGCACGGCATCAAGGCCGGCTACGCCAAGTACGAGACGTTCCCCGTGTGGAACCTGCCGCTCAAGCACCCCGTGAACCTCGCCTACGAGGCCGCCACGGCCGATCTGGACGACGCCAACATCATCGACCCCTTCCACCTGGAGGCCTACGGCAAGGTGGCGGTCAACTACAACCGCGACGTCGAGACGTTCCCCGTGCTCAAGGCCATGATGGAGCGCATCCTGGGCGCGAGCCCCTACCAGTCTCCCACGGACATGGGCGTCAACATGGCTGGCCTTGCCATCTGTGACGACGAGGCCGTGTGCGACGCGGCCCGGATGGAAATCGTCCGCCGCTACTTCAGCGCGTGCGTGAACGCAAAGCGCACCGGCTGTGGCGCCGACCAGATAAGCAAGCTGAAGATGCTCATGAAGCAGGCCGGCGTCACGCCCGACCTCTCCCCCATCCGTGCGGCAGCCCTCGCCAAGGAGGAAGCCACCGGCAAGCCCGCCGGTGCGCTGATGCTGCCCAACGGCGAGGTCATCAGCGGCCGCACCTCCACACGCCTCGGTGCCGCCTCGTCGCTTTTGCTCAACGCCCTCAAGTACCTGGCAGGCATCCCCGAGGAGACCTACATCATCAGCAACGAGGCCATAGACCCCATCTGTCACCTCAAGACCGAGCTGCTGCACAGCAAGAACCCGCGCCTGCACCCCGACGAGATGCTCATTGCCCTCTCGCTGAGCTCGGCCACCGAGCCCCTGGCCGCCCGCGCCATCGAGGCAGCCGAGCAACTGCGCGGCTGCGACGCGTTCTTCTCGGTCATCATCTCTTCCGCCGACGAGAAGCTCTACCGCACCCTCGGCATCAACGTGAGCTGCGAGGCCAAATACGAGCGCAGCAGCTACTACCACAAGTAAGCACGCGAGAACTCACCAGGCCGGCCGCGCGCAAAGCGCAGGCCAGACAGCCATAGCACCGCGAAAGGTGGGCGTCCCCCATGGGGCGCCCACCTTTTTGATGACACATTGCACCCGTCCCTTTGTGTCATCCACCAACTTGAGGGGCCGATGAATTCGCAAACCCGAGCGCACCGACTCATCCGTGGCAGCAAAACGAGTTTGGGAGTAGTTTTCCCGGGCCTATTGGCAGACAAACGAGTTTCGGAGTAGTCAAAACGCTCATGGGGCGCCCTAGAGACCTTTCTCAAGGGAATCCGAGGCCTTAAAAAGGGCATTTGCCATCTATTCCGTTGTTTTAACAACAGAATTTGTCATCACACAGAGCCATGCGGCGTTCTCGTTCAGAGATCATTACTCCGAAACTCGTTTCGCTGCCAGTGGGCCGGCCGGGACTACTCCGAAACTCAATTCACTGCCAGAAGATGACGAATTGTCCGCGTCCCTTTGCGTCATTCCAGTTCGTTATCGCGGGCCTCACCATCCATGCCTATTTATTGAAATCAGCCCCTCGGAAGAGTACGCTTAAATCTCCTAAAGGGGCCCTGAGGGGGATTAGAAAAGAAATAATTGCCCGTGAATGCGAATTTTCATGCGGTTTACCAGGCCATATAGGTTCTGGTGCTGAAACGTGCGCGCAAATTCAGCTCGCGTATTTGCTCACACGGGGAATTACAAAAGGGGACTCGAAAGGGGAACGACATGAGAAAGAGGTACCTGGCAACCGTGCTGCTCGCAGGCTCATTGCTCGCAGCCGGAGGTGCTCTTGCCGCTGAATCCCAAGTGGGCCACACCGAAATGGGCGGCGGATCCGACGACGTGCTGTATTCCAGCATCGAGGACACGGACGCCTACAATCAGGGTCTCGACCGTCTGGCTGAAATCAACGCTCGCCAGGACGAGATCAACGCTGAGTATGCGCCCGAGATCCGCACGCTGAAGGACGGCACCCAGGTTCAGCGCACGCCTACTGAATATCAGTGCTACCACTGGAACCGCCCGTATAGCGGCGGCATCTCGTATAACAACTACTATCTTGACGCAGACCATCGCGGCTGCGGCGCCTGCCACGTCGACCTGGGCGACACGCTGGCAAACATGGAATACTCCCACCTCACCGTCCAGAACGAGGCCCTGGGCACCTGGATCACCGTCGACCAGTGCATGCTGTGCCACAGCGACGACGACGATTACGAGTTCGGCACCCTGCTGCATGCCGTCCACTACGGCACGCGCAACGGCGACATGTTCGAGGCCATGGGCGGCAGGTGCCTAAGCTGCCACAACATGACCGAGAACGGCAACGGCGTCGAGCTGTGGGACCTGGTCAAGTACAGCCACCTCGACGGCGTCGTCAAGGTCTCTGATGTCCAGGGCGAGTTCGAGTTCGAGCAGGACAACGTGGTTGCCCCCGAGGACATGTTCACCTACGACTGGATCCACACCGACTACGACCACATGTTCCACATCCTGGGCAAGAACGGCCTTGACACCGAGTTCGACGAGGAAGCCGTCTACAACTGGGAAATCACCATGGACGGTCTTGTCAACGAGCCCTATACCGCCAAGCTCGGCGACCTTATCGCCGAAGCCGAGGCCGACGGCGCTGTCGTGACCAAGGCCTCGAAGATCGTGTGCGTCGACAACATGCCCGGTGGCGGCGGCATCTCCAACGTCGAGATCACCGGCATTCCGCTGAACTGGCTCATCGAGCGCGCCGGTGGCCCCAGCAAGGACATCACGGGCGTTCTGTTCGACCGCCGCGAGTTCCACACCAACGGCGTTATGTCCCACAGCAACCGTGGCGTGCCCGAGTGGAAATTCGACGACGTCTACCTGGTATATGAGATCGGCGGCAAGCCGCTGAGCATCAGCGCCGGCAGCCCCTGCGTGAACTGGACCGAGGCCAACGACGCCCAGGGCAACGTGAAGCAGTGCGTGGGCTACACCCTCACCGACGAGGAGAAGAACTGGTCGGGCTGGATGATGAACGGTTTCAACACCTACGGCACTGGCCCCTACATGAACAAGCCCAACGCCTCGATTCTCAAGGTTCCCGAAGGCAAGATCATCGAGACCGGCGTGCCCTACACGTTCGAGGGCTACGCTGACGCCTTTGACGAGGCCGTCACCATGCTCGAATTCTCGATGGACAACGGCAAGACCTGGACCGCCTTCGACCTGGGCCAGACCGACCCGAGGAAGTGGGTTTACTGGCACTTCACCTGGACGCCCGAAAGCGATGGTAGCTACGTGCTGATGGTCCGCGGCACCACCGAGAGCGGCCTGGTAAGCGATCTGCCTCAGAAGGTAATGGTCACCGCTAAGAGCAACGTGGAGGGTTAAGATGAAGCGCGCCGCTGGATTCAAAGTTTTGGGCATGATGGGCGCTGGTCTTGCGCTCGCAGGTACAGGCGTTGCAGCCCCGCTCGCTGCTCTGGCCGATGTCGACGTCTCTTCCGTTCAGGTGATTGAGCGCGAGGCAATCGAGTACGACAAGATTCCCAACGTCGCCGGCGAGTTCTCGTTCTGCCAGGACGCCCTGACCCCGGGCGACGACGTGTTCAACCTGTTCGGCACCGCCACCACCACGGTGTGCGCCAAGCCGGGCTTTGCCTTCGACCAGGTGTCGCGCGAGAGCTACTACCTCAACATCGGTGGCGAGGTGCAGAAGGTCTACACCATCGGCCTCGACCAGATCGAGCAGATGGAATCCGAGATGCAGGACATGCGCTGCACCTGCGGCATGAGCCCTGCGCTCGCCATGGTGCAGGTCGAAGGCGTCAAGGTCGCCGACATCCTCTCGATGGCCGACATCAACCCCGATGTCAACACCATCACCTTCAAGGACAACGAGGGCTACGGCCTGCCCATGCCTCTGTCCTACGTCCTCGAGAAGGGCGCCATGCTGGTGTACAAGGTGGGCGGCCAGCCCTTCACCGACGGTGAGCGCCTGCAGGTCTGGATTCCCGACACGGTCGCCAAGTACTTCACCCGCGCGGTCACCGACATCGAGCTCTCGATTTCCAACGAGGTTCCCGAAGTTGAGGGCCCCGATGTCAACCATCGCGCCAAGGTGAGCGTCATGAACACCATCATGGACACCTTCAAGGTCGGCGACATGGTGACGTTCGAGGGCTATGCCGATGACTGCGGAACCCAGGTTGTTGCCGTTGAGTTCTCGCTCGACAACGGCGAGACTTGGACCTCGTTC
>Ga0129308_1003779_pt1 | contig 10373 bp, 8 predicted proteins | sample L827metagenome_FD_94440 | JGI IMG/M metagenome (GOLD analysis project Ga0129308, IMG submission 94440) | Ring-tailed lemur group fecal microbial communities from Wisconsin, USA - L827 metagenome | ecosystem: Host-associated > Mammals > Digestive system > Large intestine > Fecal | place: USA... | reverse complement strand
TTGTCGTTTCGCCATTGACGGAGGGACACGGGCAGATCCGCTGCCAGCACGGGCTGATTCCGGTGCCGGTTCCTGCTACTGCTGCAATCGCCGCTTCGGCCAGGCTTACGCTCAAGCCTTCAAATATCGAGGGGGAGCTTGTGACGCCGACAGGTGCTGCGATTGCCGCCGCCGTTTCCTCGGGAGCCGCTCTCCCGGAGCAGTATCATATCCTGCGGACAGGGCTTGGCGCAGGGAAGCGCGATTACCATACTACCAATGTGCTGCGTGCGATGCTGCTCGAACCGGCTGACACCGACATACAGGATTCTGTCGTGACGCTTGAGACGAATATTGATGACTCCACGGGCGAAGCGCTCTCGTTCACGATGCAGCAGCTTCTTGATGCCGGAGCGCTTGATGCTTTCTGTATTCCGATTTATATGAAAAAAAACCGCCCTGCCGTGCTGCTGAAGGTCATCTGCCAGGAATCAGACCGCACAGCGCTCGAGGCGATTATTTTCCGGAACACAACGACAATCGGCATCCGCCGCCAGACGCTGCAGCGCACAAAGCTTGACAGGCGCATCCTCGCTGTGGAGACTCCGTGGGGGATGGCTGATGTCAAATGCTGCAGCTTTGAGGGGCGCACGTGCTATTATCCGGAAAACGACAGCGTATGTACGCTCGCCAAAAGCAACGGTATCGGGTTTTCCGAGATGTACGGACTGATCCAGTCGTACGTGCGTGAAGCAGATATCTCATGAAATGTGCATGAAACAAACGCTACATAATACATGAACGAAGCAGATACATCATAAACTGCGCCTGAAGCGGAAGCTGTATGATATGTTCAATTTTCCGCATTCAGAATACATTTCCAGCAGTCAATTAACCGTTCCAGTGAAAATGCTGCGTTCGCCGGACTTGTCGACGGCAGGCCGGTGATCTCCCGGCCGCAGCTTTTTTGCTGGAAGCGTTCAAAGAGGCGCTTCGCGGTGTTCCCGTTTGCATAGATCGCATGGATATCCGCAATCGCGAGAACGCGGTTCAGATCGGTCGGGACGACGTTTCGGATACTGCTGTCGCTCGAACCGATGATCTCGCACTCGTCAATCACATCCCAGACCGCGATTCCATTCTGATGCAGCATCCGCTTCTTCTCCTCGATGGTCTGCGGCAGTGCTGTCCCGGTGAGCGAGGCGATCACCTTCCAGAAACGGTTCTGCGGATGGCCGTAATAGAACTGCTGCTCCCGCGATTTGACGGACGGGAAGCTGCCGAGAATCAGAATCCGGCTGCCGCTGTCATAGACCGGTTCAAATTCATGCTTCACTCTCTGATATTCTCCCATCTCAGTATCCCTCATTCCTGCGCAGCTTGCGGAGCTGTGCACGTTTCTTTCCGGCCTCCCACTCGATCTGCTGCGTCACACCGTCAATGATCAGGCCCGGCACCTCGACCGGATTCTGCCTGTCATCCGTGCCGACCATGACAAAGTACGCGCGGTTAATCATTGTGCGCATCCCGTCGAGCCGCTCGGCGTAGGTGTCAATGCGCACCTCCATCGAGGAGCGTCCGACGTACGTCAGCCGTCCGATCAGCACAATCGTGTCGTTGACGCGGGCGCCTGATTTGAAATACAGGTTGTCGACCGCGACCGTGACCACATTCATCTCGGCGTGGCGTTTCGCAACGATCCCCGCCGTCTCATCGATCCACGCGAGAAGCTGGCCGCCGAAAAGGTAGCCCGCCGCATTCAGGTCGCGCGGCATCAGGAGGTGGGAATGCTCCACCATAGAATCCTCCACATGTTTCATTTTTCGTTCAGACATACGATGTCTCCTTTGTAAATCCCGGGCAGATATTTTATACGTCAAAAAAGGCGCTGTGCGCCTTTTGGTGTAAGCAGGACGATAAGCCGGGTTATGTCGTGAGTGGTCATCTATCCAGGCCTGCCGTTGCCGGCAGGCTCGAGCGACCTACCTGAAGCTGACGGGCAGCCATATGCTTCTATGCGGTCTTGCTTCGGATGTGGTTTACATATGCCGCCGCTGTTACCAGCGGCGCGGTAGTCTCTTACACTGCCCTTCCACCCTTACCGGCCAGAGCCGGCGGTTCATTTCTGTTGCACTGTCCCTGGAGTCACCTCCGCCGGACGTTATCCGGCACCCTGCCCTGTGAAGCCCGGACTTTCCTCGTCTGGCACCTTTCGGCCTGCCAGCCGCGACCACTTATCCTACTTACCCGGCCATTCTATCACACCCAAGCGGCGGTGTAAAGAAATACCTGCAAATTACTCCTGAAAGTTATTGATCGCCAAAGCGAAAAGATCAGTAAGCGATAACCCTACAATTCAAAACACCCGCCCCCGATAAATTCCCGGATCAGCGAATTGTTCGGGATCGCGTCTCCCGGAATGGGAAGGAAGTAATCAAGGAACTTCAGCAGGCGCTTTGCCTCACCGTATTCCGGCTCGCCCGGCTCAATGGAAAACAACAGCGGCTCCGCATACTGTTTGAGCACGGCGAGCTCATAGATCAGCGCCGAGTTGAACATGACGTCGGCCTCCTCCTGATACGGGAAAATATTGTTTTCCTCGCCGCGACGTACGGACGGCCACATTCCGATCGTCCGTTTCGCATCGGCTCCGCGGGTTCTGGCATCGCGCACGATCCGGCGGAGCAGACGTCCGTCTGTCGTCGGGATGCGATTGTGCTCATCGATATTAAGCTGTGTGAGCGCACTGATATAGATTTTGAACTTGCTCTCTCTTGGCAGCTCCTGCGTCAGCGCGTCGTTGAGACAGTGAATCCCTTCAATGATCAGGATATCATCCTTGCCGAGCGTCTTGTAATTGCCCTTGTACTCACGCTTACCTGTCTTGAAATTAAAGGTCGGCAGCTCGACCGTTTTCCCGGCAAGCAGATCCAGCATATCCTGATTGAGCTGCTTCGTATCGATCGCCTCGATCCGCTCAAAATCAGGCTTGCCGTCTGCATCGAGCGGAGTAAGCTCCCTGTCGACAAAGTAATCGTCAGCCGCAATCGGCTGAGGCGTCAGCCCGTAGACGGATAGCTGCGTTGAAAGCCTGTGCGAGAACGTCGTCTTGCCGGACGATGACGGTCCGGCAATCAACACAATCTTCCGCTCCGGCGAAGCGGCGATCTGCGATGCCATCTCGGCAATCTTTTTCTCGTGGTACGCTTCCTGAATCATGATCAGATCCTTCACCTGGTGCTTCACGATATAAGTATTGAGCGCACCGACTGTCGGGATGCCGAGCTTCGCACCCCAGTCCATCGAATCCTTCTGCACCTGGAAAATCTTGCGCTCCGGCTCAAATTCCGGCAGACGTTCCGGATCACTTTTTGACGGAAACAGCAGTACAAAACCGTCTTCAAACAGCTTCAGGTCGAATACGTTCAAATACGAGGTGTCAGGAACCATGTACCCGTAAAAATAATCCTCAAATCCGGCAAGACTGTACAGGTTGACGCGCGACGCCCTGCGGTAACGGAACAGCTCCTCCTTGTCAAACATCCTGTACTCGCCGAACGTCCTGCACGCACGGTAGGTCGCGACAGAGCGTTTCTCAATCGGAACGGCCCGCTGTACGAGCTCATGCATGTATGCCTTTACCTCATCGATCAGCTCCTGCGTCAGTGCCGTCCTGCCTTTCATCGTGCAGTAATAGCCGCCGCTCACGGCAAAATGCACGCCAATGCGGTCAATGTTGCTGTTATCGCCGACCACATGGTAAAATGCCTTCAGCATCAGCATCACAAGGCTGCGCCGGTATGTGCTGGCGCCTTCCTTTTCCTTCGCCGTGACAAACGCAATCTCAGCGCCGTCCTCGGCCTTCTTGAACAGCTCGCGCAACCGCCCGTCAACTCTGGCCAGCAGCACCTGCGCGCCGCCATCCTGCCCGGTCTCCTGTACAATATCACGGTAAGTAGTTCCTTCCGGATACGTCCGCATACTCCCGTCCGGGAGCTTTACGGTAATCTCTTTTCCGTTTTCTGTCTGCACCATCTGATATCCTCCATCTGCTTTTCTTCTATGATTTGACCACTCTCGATCCGGCTGCTTTCCATCCTGAAATTTTCTCACAGTACTTCAAACGGTGCGGCTGCCTTCGCTTCCTTCACTTGAAGCTCTGGGAACTGTTCCCGCAGGAATCCGGCCATCTGGGCCACAAATATATGCTCAATCCCGTAATGCCCCGCGTCTATCATCAGAAGGCCCTGGTCGACCGCATCGAGTCCGTCATGATGCCCGATATCTCCCGTCACAAGCAGCTCCGCCCCGAGCGAAAGTGCGTGCGCCGCCATCCCCTTGCCGGAGCCGGGGCATACGGCGATTTTCTTCACTAACTGATTCTTCGGACCGAACAGACGCACCGACGTCAAGCCGAACACCTTTTTGACATGCTCACAGCACTGCTCCGCCGTCATTTCCTCCGGAAGCTCGCCGCAGCACCCGATTCCGTATGGAGTACCGCCGTCGGAGACGCCCGTCGGCTCGAGCACCTCTGTTTTATCAAGCTGCAGCGCCTCTCCCGCCAGATCAGCCATCTTCGCGATATCGTAGTTCGTGTGCATCGCATAGTGGGAAATCCCGTTTTCCACGAGCGCAAGAACCTTGCGCCCTGTCATGCTGCTCCCGTTCACCTGCCGGATCCCGGAGAGCATCAGCGGGTGATGCGTCACAAGAAGCTGCGCGTCCCACTCGATGCACTGGGCGATCACATCGTCCGTCGCGTCCAGCGCAACCATAACCTTTTTGACCGGGCGCTCCATGCGGCCGACCTGCAGCCCCGGGTTATCCCATTCAACCGCAAGCTCCTCCGGGTATTCTTCGCGAAGCCGCGCAATAATTTTCTCTGTCTTCAAAATTCAAATCCTCCATGTCTGTAAATACTGTCTCTTATATCATAAAGTGGAAACGTCTGCCAGACCGCATCCCATTCTTCATGCAAAGCGAGTGCCTGTTCTTTCAGACTGCCCCGTCACTTTCTTCCGACCATGCCTCACCTTCATACAGGGCGAGCGCCTGCTCCACGTATGCCTGCTCCTGCTCCACCTCAGCACGCCTCGCGGCCGCCCGCTCTCCCTCCTGCCCGGAAAGCGCTTCAAGAATCTGGCTGTTCAGTCTGCGCTCCCGCAGCAGATATTCCCGCAGCACAGGATGTCTCCTTGCTAAAAGCAGCGGGCCGAACCGCAATCCGAGCTCCGCCATCGCACCTGTTCCGTCCGCATACACATCCGGCATACAATCCGGCCTCCGACAAGGCTTCCCATTCCCACAATGCTCAGGCTCCGCCATGACATCTGCTCCGTCCGCGTGCCCCTCCGGCACACAATCCGGCCCCTGACAAGGCTTCTCATTCCCACATTGCTCTGCCTCCGGCACGCATTTCATCATCGGATAGAACTTTCCCTCCTCGCACACAAGCTCCTCCTGCACAATCCTGTACCCGGCGCTGCCAAGATAACTCCGCACCAGCCGAAGCTCCGACTGGGGCTGCAGGATCACCTCCCGGCACGCCGCTGCCTGCGCAGCTCCCATCGTCAGAATGCGCACTGCAAGCGGGCCGCCCATCCCGGCGATCACGATGCTCTGCACCTCTCCTGGCGTCAGCGCCTCGAGGCCGTCCGAGAGCCGCGTCTCAATCTGCGCCTCCAGGCCGTGCGCCCCGATATGCTCCTGCGCGCGGGCGAGCGGGCCGCGGCCGATGTCCATTGCAACAGCATGGGGGACCGTCTGATTTTCTATTAAATAGATTGGTATGTATGCGTGGTCGGTTCCCACGTCCGCAAGGGTAAGGCCGGGAGTCACCATACCGGCCACTGCCTCCAGCCTTTTTGAAATCTGCATATGATAACTCCCTTCTCAATCCAGATAATCCCGGAGCTTCCTGCTCCGGCTCGGATGACGCAGCTTGCGCAGCGCCTTCGCCTCGATCTGCCGGATCCGCTCTCTCGTCACATTGAATTCATGGCCGACCTCCTCGAGTGTCCGCGGCCTGCCGTCGTCCAGACCGAACCGCAGCTTCAGTACGCGCTGCTCCCGGTCCGTCAGCGTGGAGAGCACCTCGGTAAGCTGCTCCCGCAATATGGTGAACGCAGCCGCCTCGGCAGGCACCGCAACATGCTCATCCCGGATGAAATCCCCGAGATGGCTGTCGTCCTCCTCGCCGACCGGCGTCTCCAGCGAGACCGGCTCCTGCGCAATCTTCAGCACCTCTTTGACTTTCTCCACAGGCATCTCCAGGCGCTTCGCCACCTCCTCCGGCACAGGCTCACGGCCAAGCTCCTGCACGAGCTGGCGCGAACAGCGGATCACGCGGTTCATCGTCTCTACCATATGCACCGGGATGCGGATTGTGCGCGCCTGATCGGCTATCGAGCGCGTGATCGCCTGCCGGATCCACCACGTCGCGTACGTGCTGAATTTGTAGCCCTTGCGGTAATCAAACTTGTCCACAGCCTTGATCAGCCCGAGGTTTCCCTCCTGGATCAAGTCGAGCAACTGCATCCCTCTCCCGGAGTAACGCTTGGCAATGCTGACAACGAGCCGCAGATTGCACTCTGCAAGCCGCTCCTTGGCGGCCTCGTCCCCGCTGGTCATCCGCTTTGCAAGCTTCAGCTCCTCCTCGGAGTCAAGCAGCGGTATCTGGCCGATCTCCTTTAAATACATGCGTACCGGATCGTCTACGGCAAGCCCCTCCGGCAGTAGTTCATCGTTTTCTTCCGGGACATGCTCCTCCATATCAGACAGAAAGTCCTCCTCCGAAGCCGTCTGCAGTACATCCACACCCTTCTCCTCGAGGAAATCAAGCACCCGCTCATACTCGCGGGCCTTCGTAAGCCCGCCTCCGAACTGCGCATCGATCTCACTGTATTCCAGAACGTTCTTCCTCCTGCGTGCCAGCTTCACCAGATTGTCCAGCTTAGCCTGAAACTCAATCGTCTCTGCGTTCATTTGGCATCCTGCCTTTCCCGGTATCTCTTTTTCTGATATCTTATTCTTTCCCTGTCACAGAGAAATATGCAGCTTTGAGAGCTCCTGAAGCTTTCTTTTTGACTCCAGCACGCTCTGCAGCCCTGCAAGGTCAGTCGGATCAAGCGAGGCATTGCGCTGCTTCAGCCCGTAGTCCATGACCTTGCGGATCGTCTCCCGGATCGCCTTCTCCTGCTCCGCCGGGGAGCTGAGCGCTTCCACCGACGTATTGAAGATCTCCGCGACCTGACGCTGCTGCTCCGGCTCCTGGAAATGGTTTGTGATTCTCGCCGGATTGAGCGTCCCCGAGGCAAGCTGCTCATACAGCATCGCTGCGACCTCTCGGTACAGCTCGTCCGAGAAATCCTCGGGCCGCACATATTGGGAGACGGACGCGAAAAGCTTCGGATACTCGCACAGCCATGTGAGCAAAATTCTCTGCGACCGTCTGATCCCGTCCTCCTTCTCCGGCCGGCGCGCCGGACGCACAGGCTGCTCCCGCTTCACCGGCGCGCCCTTCATCAGACTGTTCATGACCATCCTGCGGAGTCCCTCAAACGAAATATGATATTTACTGACAACAGCTTCAATATAGTTTTCCCGCTCAATCTCAAGCTCAAATCCTGCGATCCGCTCTGCGGCCGCCTGAAAGAACCGTGTCTTCCCGTCCGGATCCTTCATGTCGAACGACATTTCCAGCACGGAGAGCTCAAACATAAAGCTGTTCTCCGCCTGGTCAATGCGCTCCTGAAACGCCTCCGTTCCGAGCGCCTTGATAAATTCGTCCGGATCCTTGTACGGCTGCATGTGGAGCACGCGCGTCGATACCCCGGCTTCTTTGAGCAGCGGGATCGCCCGCAGCGCGGCGCGGATCCCGGCCTCGTCGCTGTCATAGGTCAGAATTACCTCATCCGTATAGCGCTTCAGCAGCGCGGCATGCCGGTCCGTCAGCGCAGTTCCCAGAGAGGCGACCGCATTCGTAAAGCCGGCCTGATGCATCGCAATCACATCCATGTAGCCCTCGCAGACGAGCATATACCGCTTCTTCGAGGAACGGGCATAGTTGAGTCCGTACAGATTGCGTCCCTTGTCAAAAATAATCGTCTCCGGCGAGTTCAGGTACTTCGGCTTGGCGTCTCCCATGACACGCCCTCCGAAGCCGATCACCTTGTTGTTGATATCCATGATCGGGAACATGACGCGGTTCCAGAACTTGTCATACATGCCCTGCTTCTCATTTACCTGAAAAAGTCCCGACTCCCGCAGGAGCTGGTCGGAAATCCCCTGCTTTTTAAAGTAGCGGTACAGAGCGTCGCTGTAATGCCCCGCATAGCCGAGCCCAAACCGCCGGATCGTCTCATCCGACAGCTCACGCTTTTTGAGGTACTCCATCGCCTTCGTCCCCTGCTCCGTGCGCAGCATATAGCAGTAATACTTCGCCGCGGTCTTGTTGAGCTCGAGCACGGAGGTCTTCAGATCCCGCTTCTGCCGCGCCTCCGGCGTCTCCTCCTCCTCGGGAAGTGTGACGCCCGCCCGGTCCGCGAGCATCCGCACAGCCTCCGGGAACGTAAAATTCTCATATTCCATAATGAAATTGAAAACGCTGCCGCCCGCTCCGCATCCGAAGCAGTAATACATCTGCTTCGAAGGGCTGACCGAGAACGACGGCGATTTCTCGCTGTGGAACGGACACAGCCCGAAATACGAGCTGCCGCGTCTTTGCAGCTTCACATAGGAGGAAACCACGTCCACAATGTCATTGCGCGAGCGGACCTCCTCCAGCACATCATCTGAAAAAAACATCTCTTTCTCCTCAAACCTGCCATGAGCTTGGTACAAACAGGTCCATATACTTCTTGATTGAGTAGGAATCCGTCATTCCTGCTATGTAATCGCAGACCACACGCTCCAGCGGCTCTCCCTTCTCTTCCATCAGGAAACGGTATTCGTCCGGCAGAAACTCCGGATGGCCGTTGTAGAACCGGTACAGATCCTGAATCATCCGCACCGCCTTGTCCTCCTCGCGCTTGGCGACCGGGTTGAGATAAACCCTGCGGAACATAAACGCACGCAAATCACGCATCGCCTGCTCCATCTCCTCCGACATCATGATGCGGTCGCGCCCCTCGCTGTTGCTCACAACATCATGGATCAGCGTATTCAGGCGTTTCCTCGTCGTATCGCCGATCACCCGGCGGCTCTCTTCCGGGATATCGTTCTCCTTCAGGATCCCGGCGCGCTCGGCGTCGTCAATGTCGTGGTTGAGGTATGCGATCTTATCACAGTAGCGGACGATCTGTCCCTCAAGCGTGTGCGGCATGCCTGCCGTCCTGTGATTGAGAATGCCGTCGCGCACCTCCCAGGTCAGGTTGAGCCCTTCGCCCTTTTTCTCGAGCAGCTCAACCACCCGGACGCTCTGCTTGTAATGGGCGAAGCCAAACGGGCAGACCGTATTGAGCGCCCGCTCTCCGGCGTGGCCAAACGGCGTATGCCCCAGATCATGCCCGAGCGCAATCGCGTCGACCAGATCATCGTTGAGCCGCAGCGCCTTCGCGATCGTCCGTCCAAGCTGCGATACCTCGAGCGTATGTGTCAGGCGCGTGCGGTAGTGATCCCCTTCCGGAATCAGAAATACCTGTGTCTTCTGTTTCAGCCTGCGAAATGACTTGCTGTGCAGAATCCGGTCGCGGTCGCGCTGGTACACAGTCCGTATATCACACTGCTCCTCCTCGCGGTCCCGCCCTCTGGAATATCTGCTGAAGGAAGCATACGGGCTGAAAATGTGGAGCTCCTGCTCCTCTGCCGCTTCTCGTATTGTCATAGTTCCTCCATTGCCGCATATCCTGCGGTCCTATCCTGCAGATTCCTCTGTTACTATTATATTCATATCCGGCGTTTTATTTCCACATATTTTCATTCTTTTTTTGATTTTTAGACTTTTTTTTATTTAACCACGTTTTTACTGATAAGTAAAGGGCAGGAACGTGTCGACCGTGTATGTTTTGCCGTCAGAGCACACTGTCACAGCGCCGCTCTCCATCGTCGTAAGAACCCTCGTCCCGGCATCCGCGAGACGCCCGAGAGCCTCATCGGACGGATGACCATAGCGGTTCCCCGCCCCACAGGAGATGACGGAAAAGGCCGGGGAGACAGCCGCAAGAAACGACGCGTCGGAGCTGCCCGCAGATCCGTGGTGCGCGACCTTCAGGACGTCGGCCCGCAGATCCGCGCCGGATGCTGCCAGGGCCTGCTCCGTCTCCATTCCGATATCTCCGGTAAACAGCATACGGAAGCTGCCGTATGAGAGCATCAGGACCAGCGAGTCATCGTCGCGGTCCCCCGAGAGATTCCCGGACTCCGGAGCGAGGCACGTAAACTGCCAGCCGGAC
>Ga0129308_1003778_pt1 | contig 10374 bp, 8 predicted proteins | sample L827metagenome_FD_94440 | JGI IMG/M metagenome (GOLD analysis project Ga0129308, IMG submission 94440) | Ring-tailed lemur group fecal microbial communities from Wisconsin, USA - L827 metagenome | ecosystem: Host-associated > Mammals > Digestive system > Large intestine > Fecal | place: USA... | reverse complement strand
GTTTATCTTTTCAAACAACTTCTTGTTTGTTTTAGCTCTTTTTCTTTTCTTCGTTTCCTTAGAAACTTCTTTTCTGATTCATTGACGTTGTTGTCTATATTGTTTAGTTTTCAATGTTCTCTGTCTTTCTTGACAGCTCATTCAGTCTACCACAATCCTTCTCACTTGTCAACGCTTTTTTTAGTTTTTTTATCACTTTTCTTAAAGCGATGGCATTTAGAAGCCTCTCTTGCCGACTGCTCATGCATTATATAACATTATTTTTACCTTTGCAAGCTTTTTTTGCTTTTTTTACAAAAAAATATTTTACTATTCACAACTTTGCTTCTCTTAAGCCTAAATCTTTATGTTTTTATTCTAAATACTGTTTTTTCAGACGTTCTAATTCCGCCTTGTCCAGATGATATTCCGCCAGAAAATAACATTTAACATTAAATAGAATATCTTTATATCTTTTCATTCTTTTTTATGTTACTGATAATTAATTTACTATTTGCAAATAGACTAATAATTAGATTTTTTTCTTTTGCATACTTCTCATTAGAGATTTGATCATAAATCTTTGTTAGCATTATATTAAAAAAAGCACCCGAAGGTGCTCAATTGAATTATTTATTTACTTTTCCGTATAATTCAACGAATTCTACAGCTAAATCAATGCAAAGCAATGAAGTCATTAAGTGGTCCTGTGCATGAACCATTAATAAATTTAAAGGAGTTTTTTCTCCACGGATTTCGCCCTGAATCATTTCAGTCTGAGCATGATGAGCTTCATTTACTGATTCTTTAGCCTGCTGAATTGATTCTTCAGCTTTTTCCATATCGCCAGCTTTAGCGTACTGAATAGCTTCGATAGCTGAGCTTCTAGCACTACCACTGTTAACGATCAAATTAATTACAACCTGTTCCATTTCATCCATTTTTATTTACCTCTTTCTTTTGATTTTTATTGTAAAGAGAATAACTCCCTTTTACCAATTTTTACTATTCGTGCGCTGCTTTATAAAGTTCAAGCGCTTGATCTAAAACTGCACGTCCATCCATACGGCTATATTTAACTGAATCAATAACCGCTACTGGAATACCTAATGGCTGTGCATCTTCTTTAACACTGTTAAGTCTGTAACGAACTTGTGGCCCTAAAAGGAAAACATCTGCTTCTTTAAGTCTAGAGTTAATTTCACCTTCAGGAATTGCTTCAATTTCACATTCAATTGCTCGTTGTTTAGCAGACAAAGTCATTTTATTAACCAATAGATTTGTAGACATGCCGGCACTGCAACATAACATAATTTTCATATTTGCTCCTCCTCTTTTGGGATAATAATGTTATGATTACCCTTACATACATTTTAAACCACCTATGTTATTTTGTCAATAATGGATTATGCAAACGTTAACATTCTAAATATAAAAGTTAAATTAGTAAAGTACAAGCGAACTTACAAGAAAACAGAACACTGAATGCTCAATATTTGACTATAATCATTCTAATGAACGAATATTTTCTCGAATCCTGATAGAGCTATAAACACTCTCACATGCTTTCATTTTGAAATAAATGTTTTAAAACTTATCCTGTAGTCTATGCATTAGCTTAATATACATAATAGATCGAACCATTATCTTTACTGGTAAAAAAACAGAACTGCGTTTTTCTATTTTCGATTTTCTATTATCCTTTCAAGTAGTAAAGACCATTTCATTGAATATAATCATTAATACTTCGTGTAAAGCAAACATAGTTCTTGAAGTCAAAAAAAGCTGCACTTCTCCAAAGTTTAATCTTTTCTAAAGTCCAGATGAAAAATAGGACCGATAAGGAAATCTTTTAAAAATAGACGAACTGATCTATGTATTGGAAACATAAGATATATTTTCATATTAATCTGTTTTTTTTCAATCACATAAACTAAGGAGCAAATGATGCTTTTTTTATTAAGTTACAATATAAAGAAACTTTTAGATAGTTAACTCAATGAAAAGAGAGCAATCTACTATTTTTTATTGATTATATAGGCAAAAATCTTCTTACCAGTCTGATATGTGTTTAAAGAAAATGCTTGAGGAGTGGCTTAAATAAAAGCTTAAAATAAAGGCCTTTTTTGCATATTTCTATTTATAGCTATATATCTCCGCATAAGTGGATTTTATAAAGTCGGACATCATTTTAGCACCACAAGTCAACAATATAGGGTCGTTTAGAACTGCATTATTTATGACCATTATTTTATGCATTAATATCTCAAACACTTAAGCAAACTCAAATTTATAAATTTTTCTCGTAACATATCTCCTGTGTTTCATAACATGGCTTAACTTTTCCGTATGTAACAAAGCCACAAGCTTCATAGAACTTTCTGGCTCTGTTATTATCTGTAAAGACCCAAAGCATTACTTTACGATATCCTGCAGCCTTAATATCAGTTAACAGCCTTTCCATCATTTTTGTTCCATAGCCTTTTCTCCAATTACTTTGTAAACTATGAATACAAATGAGCTCTGCATATTCTGGCATATCCTTATCCCTCGCGCGATCCCACCAAGCAATGCAATGAGGTTTGCCGTTTGTTTCAAGAATATAGCCATTTCCAATGCCTTCATCCAATAATCGCTTATACATCGCTTTGGCACGATCTATGTCGGTGGTTCTCTGCAATGTTTCATCCGAGAGAATATTCTGAAATGCACTTTTCCAGCTTTCCGTCTGTATATATGCCAAATCTGATTCATCACCAGATTGCACTTTTCTAATCAAGCAATCCATATAGCTAGCTCCTCCGAAAACCTTATTTCTATCCATCATTTTAACATATACATTGTAGCATGCATATATAATTTTTTCTATCACATTCTACTCTGTGCAGAATAGCAGAGCGCTCACCTTTATCTGCAATCAAGACGTACGAGTTTTACCTGCCGATGATAAGTGCATATGTCCCTGTTTATGTGGCTAACAAGATAGAGAAAACAGCACCTTAACTATCAAATAATATGATATTTTTTGTATCTATCCATATCGCTTTATATCATTATAGAAAATTCAGGTGCTATTTTGGCATCAAGGCGTCAAAAGCTGTTGTAGTTTTGAGTGCTTAATGCACAAAAAGTCAGTATAGGCATTGTTTTTATGTTTTAAGACTTTTCGATAGCAGAAATTCAAATACTTTTTTAAAAATATAACTTAATTATTTAGTTCTTATATACTACGGGCACACTTAGACTATCCTCTTCTTTAGATGCTTTCTATACGTGCTTAATGAGAGATATCTTTTTTCATATGGGGAATAGCCTTTTTAGTCAATCATGAGTTTTAAGATATAGCATCAATTGATATTAAAAATGCCCCTTTGAATACCAGATGCCATATTCATTTCATTTTTTCCTAATTAAGCGTTATTATCATTTCAAACAATACTCACTGAATATTTGTGATGTATCTTTTCTGGATCCCTCTCTATTAGTTCATGGTATAAAACTCCTGATATATATATTATGCATTTTTATATCAAATCCAGCATCTCATATTTAATAAAACAAAATAATAAAGTCGCAGAATTCTCTGCGACTTATTTCTGATACTATATTTATACTTTGAAATTCGATTATTCGCCAGCAGCCTGTCTAGCTTCAACTTTATCGTTAACCATAACGAATGGAGTCCAGATAACTGTTAATAATACGAGTTCGATAGCGTTCCAGATTGCACCTTTAACATCGCCACCTGTAGCTAAGAAGCCATATAAGATAGGTGGAGTTACCCAAGGAGCTTCGATACAAGTACGACGAATGAGGCCAGCTTCCATTAAGTAGTAAGTAATTACAACAAGGATGATAGGACCACAAATGAATGGAATAGCATATACAACGTTCATTACGACTGGTAAACCGAATGTAATAGGTTCGTTGATTTCAAAGATACCAGGAGCAACGCCTAACTGAGCAATTGTTCTAGCAGCTTTAGATTTAGAGAAGATAAAGATAGCAATGATAAGACCAAGTGTTGCACCAGATCCACCGATAACTGCGAATGCAGAACCCATTGTACCTGTTACTGTATTTTGAGGTTCTTTACCAGCAGCAAAGTTGTTCATGTTTTCAATACCTAATGGTGATAAAACTGGAGTAGTTACAGAACCAACGATGTTAGCACCATGTAAACCAAACATCCATAATAAGTCAATCATAAAGAACTGTACAATTAAGAAGAATACGTTCTGTGATAAACCTTTTAATGGAGTTGCTAATACTTCAGTGATTACATCAAAGAAGCTCTTACCAGTAAATTTGAATACATAAGAATAGATTGCAGCAACGATTGCTAATGTAATGATTGCTGGGAATAAAGATGAGAAAGATTTTGCTACTGCTGGTGGTACACCATCAGGCATAGTAATCTGTAATTTCTTAGATGCAGATAATCTTGGGAATACTTCACCGACAAGCAAACCAACTAACATAGCTACGAACAAACCGCTAGATCCTAATAAACCATTTAAGAAAGTAGCAGCAGGGTTACCGTTAGCATCAACACCAGCAAGGTTAATTTTGATACCGCATAAGAAAGCAGCAATACCAACTGTTAAACCAGCAAGGCCGTCTCCGCCGTTAGCATTAGTTAAGTTGTAAGAAATTAAACCAGCAATTAAGATTGCCATGATATCGATTGTACCAGCACTTAACGCACCAAATACTGTTAACAATCCAGTGTTGTTAATAAAGCTTTCATAAGCTGTCTGTACACCAGGCATATTTAATCCGGATTCAGCAAATAACTGACCGATACATGCTAATAAGACACCAACCGCACCAGCGATAGTTAATGGCATCATTACTACGAATGCATCACGGATTGAAACTAAGTGTTTCTGAGAACCAATCTTAGCGGCCAAAGGTACAAACTTTTCTTCTAAAAATTTCATATTAAGTTTTCCTCCCCGTAAAAATTTGTTATTGTGAGTAGAAACTGACTAGTATCAGCGAATCAGAATCTATTGAGTTGATGAGACTCCTCACAATTGCTCTCATAATGAGAGTTGCTGTTAGATTGCAATGCAACCTTATCAACAACTATATTGTACACATTAAGTTCATAAAAGTCAACACAAAAGTAAGTGTTTTCAAAAAATTATAGCCTTTCCATATTCTTCTTTTTTTATAATTCTAAAGGGTCTTTCATAATGTGTCACATTATGAAAAAATACGCCTTTTATCTGCTTTTTAAGACAAATTTATCTTAACGTCGCTTCTTCTAAAAAAATCTTCGGAATAATCTAAATAAAATGACATATTCAACTATTTCTATACATACAAGTTAACAGCAAAACAGCTTCAATTATTTTAGTATTTTTTCTTTATTTTTGGATATTTATTTCGCTTTGATATTTTATATTCACTCATCTGGAAACGGCCCTTAAAAGCAAAAAAATTGAACTTTTATGACTGCATTTTTACTCGTCAGTTGCATATATTATCAGCTGCAATTCTGTTTTTATTTTTTTTGATTCTGAATTACTTCCTGACATAATTTTGATTTTCTAGCTCACTGTATATCAAACGATCTCATATTCTATACAATTCCTAACATTTTGGCTGTTGACCTATATGCCTTCACAAATTAATAATTTAGCCTCTTTTTGAAGCATCATGATATTTATGACAACATTCTTAGTTTTCCCTTCTCGTGGCTTAAAATAAGGATTTAATGAGGTATTGGCTATCAAACTGAAATATCTATTTTAGCACACAAAAAAGGCCGGGATAGCCGGCCTTCTAATCAAACTATTCGATGATCTGTGTAACCTGTCCTGAACCAACAGTACGTCCACCTTCACGGATAGATAATTTTGTACCATTTTCAAGAGCGATTGGGTGAATTAATTCTACAGTTAATTCAACGTTGTCGCCAGGCATAACCATTTCTACATCAGCTGGTAATTCGATAACACCAGTGATATCAGTAGTACGGAAGTAGAACTGAGGACGGTAGTTACCGAAGAATGGTGTATGACGTCCACCTTCATCTTTTGATAAGATGTAAACCTGACATACGAATTTCTGATGTGGATGAACTGAACCAGGTTTAGCTAAAACCTGTCCACGCTGGATCTGATCACGGTTGATACCACGTAATAATACACCAATGTTGTCACCTGCTTCAGCGTAGTCAAGTAATTTACGGAACATTTCGATACCAGTAGCTACAGTATTCTGTGTTTCATGAATACCAACGATTTCTAATGGTTCGTTTAATTTTAACATACCACGTTCAACACGTCCAGTTGCAACAGTTCCACGACCAGTGATTGTGAAAACGTCTTCTACTGGCATTAAGAATGGTTTATCAGTATCACGAGTTGGAGTTGGGATATAAGTATCTACAGCTTCCATTAATTCGTCGATAGCTGGAGTCCATTTTGGATCGCCTTCTAATGCTTTTAATGCAGAACCGCGGATGATTGGTGTATCATCTCCTGGGAATTCGTATTCATCTAATAATTCACGAACTTCCATTTCTACTAAGTCTAATAATTCATCATCATCAACCATATCGCATTTGTTTAAGAATACGATGATGTAAGGTACACCTACCTGACGAGATAATAAGATGTGTTCACGAGTCTGAGGCATAGGTCCGTCAGTAGCAGCTACAACTAAGATAGCGCCATCCATCTGTGCTGCACCAGTGATCATGTTTTTGATGTAGTCAGCGTGACCTGGACAGTCTACGTGTGCATAGTGACGAGTTTCAGTTTCGTACTCAACGTGAGCAGTATTGATAGTGATACCACGTTCTTTTTCTTCTGGCGCAGCATCAATAGCAGCGTAATCCATTTTTTTAGCAAAACCTTTTTGTGCTAAAACAGTAGTGATTGCTGCAGTTAAAGTTGTTTTACCATGGTCAACGTGACCGATAGTACCAATGTTTACGTGTGCTTTACCACGATTAAACTTTTCTTTTGCCATTTAAGGTTTCCTCCTATAATTTATCTTTTCATACTCTTATATTTTATAATAATTCACCGTTAAAATCAACAGGAATTAATATAAATCAATTAGTTGCTTGAGTTCTTCTTGATAATTTCTTCAGAAATACTCTTTGGAACTTCTTCGTAGTGGTCGAACTGCATAGTGTAGTTTCCACGACCCTGAGTGAATGAACGTAAGTCTGTTGCATAGCCGAACATATTTGCTAATGGAATCATTGACTGAACAACAACTGCATTGCCTCTGTCTTCCTGACCTTCAATACGTCCGCGGCGGCTTGATACGTCGCCCATAACAGAACCCATATATTCACTTGGTGCAGTGACTTCTACTGACATAATTGGCTCTAGGATAACTGGATGACATTTTTTCGCAGAAGCTTTTAATGCCATAGAAGCAGCGATCTTATAAGCCATTTCTGATGAATCGACATCATGGTATGATCCATCAAATAATGTTGCTTTGATATCTAATACTGGATAACCAGCGATAATACCGTTCTTTAATGCATCTTCCAAACCAACTTTTACTGAACCGATGTATTCTCTAGGAACTGATCCACCGACAACAGCATCAACGAATTCAAATCCTTTGCCTTCGTTTGGTTCGAATTTAATCCATACGTGACCATACTGACCACGACCACCAGACTGACGAATGAATTTACCTTCAACTTCAGCAGCTTCTTTGATAGTTTCACGGTAAGATACCTGTGGAGCACCAACGTTTGCTTCAACTTTGAATTCTCTTCTTAAACGGTCAACGATGACGTCTAAGTGCAATTCACCCATACCGGCAATAATTGTATCACCTGTATCTTCATCTGTCCATGTTTTGAAAGTTGGGTCTTCTTCTGCTAATTTAGCTAAAGCCAGACCTAATTTATCCTGGTCATTCTTTGTTTTTGGTTCAATTGCAACGTTAATAACTGGTTCTGGGAATTCCATAGATTCCAGGATAACAAAGTTATCTTCGTCACATAATGTATCACCTGTTGTTGTGTTTTTGAAACCAACAGCTGCTGCGATATCACCAGCGTATACTTCAGAAATTTCCTGACGTTTATTGGCATGCATCTGTAAGATACGTCCAAGTCTTTCTTTGGCATCTTTTGTAGAGTTTAATACATAAGAACCAGAAGTAATATGACCTGAATAAACGCGGAAGAATGTTAATTTACCAACAAATGGGTCAGTCATAACTTTGAATGCTAATGCTGAGAATGGTTCTTCGTCTGAAGCATGACGTGCAACTTCTTCACCGTGTTCATCGACACCTTTAATTGATGGGATGTCAGTTGGAGCTGGCAAGAAATCAATGACAGCATCCAGCATTGGCTGAACACCTTTATCTTTGTAAGCTGAACCACATAATACTGGGAATAATTCAACAGCGATAGTACCTTTACGGATAGCTGCTTTAATTTCTTCTTCAGTAGGTTCTTCTTCTTCTAATACTTTCATCATGAGATCGTCATCAAAGTTTGAAGCTTTATCTAACATAATTGCACGATATTCTTCAGCCTGAGCTTTGTATTCTTCAGGAATTTCTTTGTATACAACGTTCTCACCTTTAGCGCCCTCGAAATAAACTGCCTGCATTTTGATTAAGTCGATAACGCCTTCAAATGTGCTTTCAGCACCAATTGGCAGCTGAATAGCTACAGCGTTAGCACCCAAACGTTTGCCGATTGATTCCAGTGACATAATGAAATCTGCACCAGTTGCATCCATTTTATTACTGAAAACAATACGAGGTACACCGTAAGTTGTTGCCTGACGCCAAACTGTTTCAGTCTGTGGTTCTACGCCGGCTTTTGAATCTAATACTGTAACCGCGCCGTCTAATACACGTAATGAACGTTCAACTTCAATTGTGAAATCGACGTGGCCCGGAGTATCAATAATATTGAAACGATGGTTTTTCCAGAATGCTGTTGTAGCGGCTGAAGTAATGGTAATACCACGTTCCTGTTCCTGCTCCATCCAGTCCATCTGGCTGGCACCATCATGTGTTTCACCGATGTTATGAATTTTACCAGTATAATACAGAACACGTTCAGTCGTTGTTGTTTTACCAGCATCGATATGAGCCATGATACCAATATTACGAGTCTTTTCAAGTGAAAATTCGCGAGGCATATTTGTTCTCCCTTCTCAATAATTTAACAAGCTGATTACCAACGGAAATGAGCAAATGCTTTATTGGCTTCAGCCATTTTATGAGTATCATCTTTCTTCTTAACAGAAGCGCCTGTTCCGTTTGAAGCATCAATGATTTCATTAGCCAAACGGTCAACCATTTCATGTTCGTTTCTTAAACGAGCATAGTTTACTAACCATCTTAATCCTAATGTTGTTCTTCTTTCTGGAGATACTTCTACTGGAACCTGATAGTTAGCACCACCGATACGTCTTACTTTTAATTCCAATACCGGCATGATGTTATTTAAAGCCTGATCAAATACTTCCATTGCTGGACGATTTGTCTTTTCTTCTACTTTTTTGAATGCATCATAGAGAATTGTCTGTGCTACACCTTTTTTACCATCCAACATAATATTGTTAATCAGTTTTGAGATTAACTTTGAATTGTAAATAGGATCTGGGAGCACATCTCTCTTTGCAACATGTCCTTTTCTAGGCATGCTAGATTTCCTCCTTCCACAATACTGATCTTATATTTATTTCTTACCTGCTTTTGGTTTTTTAGCACCGTATAATGAACGGCCCTGCATACGATCTTTAACACCAGCACAGTCCATTGTACCGCGAATGATATGGTAACGAACACCTGGTAAGTCTTTTACACGTCCACCACGAATCAATACAACGCTGTGTTCCTGTAAGTTATGTCCAATACCAGGGATATAAGCTGTTACTTCCATACCGTTTGATAAACGAACACGGGCATATTTACGTAAAGCTGAGTTTGGTTTCTTTGGTGTCATCGTAGCAACACGGGTACATACACCACGTTTTTGTGGAGAGTTCACCTTTGTAGGACGTTTTGCTAAAGAGTTATAACCTCTGTTTAAAGCTGGAGATTTTCTCTTAACGATTTTATCGCTACGACCATTTCTTACTAATTGGTTGATTGTTGTCATTTTCTGTTCTCCTTTCTCCCGAATTTTAAGCACACAATTCCGGGCGTTTCTTAATGATTTATAAATAATTGTGCCTTCGCAAGCACCTTTCACATTATAAAGGCATTATGCCCATATGTCAATAAAAAAATTCAAAAAATATTGCAAAATTCATGTTACTGTATTGTAAAATGAAACTGGAATTAAGGAAATGAGAAGAAAGGCTAGCCTTTCTTCTCATTTCGCCCGCGTTTGTCCCTATCTCTTTTTTATCTTTTCACATGAAAAAAGTTCATAGATGT
>Ga0129308_1003776_pt1 | contig 10379 bp, 11 predicted proteins | sample L827metagenome_FD_94440 | JGI IMG/M metagenome (GOLD analysis project Ga0129308, IMG submission 94440) | Ring-tailed lemur group fecal microbial communities from Wisconsin, USA - L827 metagenome | ecosystem: Host-associated > Mammals > Digestive system > Large intestine > Fecal | place: USA... | reverse complement strand
TGTTCCTTTTCTCAGCTTCCGCATCATCAGCGACACACCCGGAGTAGAGGACCATGCTTCGCAGTATGCCGATTTCTGGGGAACCATGGCAGAGCGTTCGTTCCTCACGATATGGACCTTCCTATCCACCCTTCCCGGTAATTTATAACTCATAACTTATAACTCATCACTCATGAAGAAGATTCCTAGTTTTACAATCGACCACATCCGCTTGTTGCGCGGCATTTACGTATCCCGCCAGGATGAAGTGAATGGAGAAACAGTCACTACTTTCGACATCCGTATGAAAGAACCCAATCGCGAGCCTGCCTTGGGACAAGGTGCTCTGCACACCATCGAACACCTTGCCGCCACCTACCTGCGCAACGACCCGCAGTGGCAGGACAAGATTATCTATTGGGGCCCCATGGGCTGCCTCACCGGTAACTATCTGCTGATGAAAGGTGACTTGAAGCCGCAGGACATACTGGCACTGATGCAAGACACCTTCCGCTTTGTTGCCGAATATGAAGGTGAAGTCCCCGGTGCCGCTCCGCAAGATTGCGGTAATTATCTGCTCCACGACCTGCCAATGGCTAAATGGGAGTCTGCCAAATACCTGCATGAGGTACTGGAACAGATGAAAGAGGAGAATATGAAGTATCCGGAAAAAGAAGAAAAATAAGGAATAAGGGGTTAGGGATAAAGGATTAGGGATAAAGGATGGGTTTATGCCTATATTAAAGTCTATGCGACCCCAATAATCCCTTATCCCTAATCCTTTATCCTTAATCCCTAACCCCTACTCCTTTATTATTACACAATCTCAATCCCCTGTTCCTTGCAAAGCTGTAGCCCTAAATCTTTCAGCTTGAATTTCTGTATCTTACCGCTTCCCGTCATGGGGAATTCTTTGATGAAGAAGATATACTTAGGTATCTTGTAACGTGATATTTTGCCGATGCAGAAGTCCCGTACATCGCTCTCGTGCATATCCACTCCTTCGTGCAGGATGATGAAAGCGCCTACGGCTTCACCGTATTTCTTGGAGGGAATACCGGCTACCTGAACATCCTTCACTCCTTCGAGCTTATAGAGGAATTCCTCTATCTCGCGGGGATAGATATTCTCTCCGCCGCGGATAATCATGTCCTTGATGCGTCCTGTGATGCGGTAATTGCCGTCCTCGTCCTTCACTCCAAGGTCTCCCGAGTGCAGGAAGCCCTTCTCATCAATGACTTCGGCTGTGGCTTCCGGGTTTTTGTAGTAACCTTTCATGGTGTTGTAGCCGCGGTTGCACATCTCGCCTTGCACGCCTACGGGGCACTCTTCTCCGGTTTCGGGGTCGATAACCCGCACTTCCGTATGCTCAAAGTCGTGTCCTACGGTATTGCAACGCACATCGAACGGGTCATCTATCCGGGTGGCGGTCATTCCGGGAGCAGCTTCGGTCAGCCCGTAAACGCTGGTCACCTTCATGTACATTTTCTCTTCCACCTGCTTCATCAGCTCTACCGGGCAGAGGGAACCTGCCATGATGCCTGTACGTAGGCTGGACATGTCGAACATGTCGAACATCGGATGGTTCAGTTCGGCAATGAACATGGTGGGTACGCCGTAAAGTGCCGTGCAGCGCTCCTTGTGGATGGAGGCGAGCACTACCAGCGGATTGAAGCGTTCCACCATCACCTCCGTACAGCCGTGTGTCAGGCAGTTCATGGTGGCAAGCACCACGCCGAAGCAGTGGAATAGCGGTACGCAGACACAGAGCTTGTCATCGGCGGTAAACTTCATGTGCTCACCGGTAAGGAAACCGTTGTTGGCAATGTTGTAGTGGGTAAGCATGACGCCTTTCGGGAATCCCGTAGTGCCGGACGTGTATTGCATGTTCACCACATCGTGGCAAGTGACCCGGCTTTTGAGTTCATTCAGGCGGTTGTCTTCCACGTTGTCGCCCAAGAGGAGTATTTCGGCCGTGTTGTACATGCCCCGGTGCTTTTCCTGCCCCACGTAGATGACGTTTTTCATATAAGGGAAACGTTCGCTTTTCAGATGTCCGCGTTCGCAGGTCTTCAGTTCCGGAAGCATGGTATAAGTCATCTGCACAAAGTCGCTGTCCTTTTCGCCATTGACGATGCAGAGGGTATGCATGTCGGAGTTCTGGCAGAGATATTCCAGCTCGGACTGTTTGTAGTTGGTATTTACCGTTACGTAGACGGCCCCTATCTTGGCGCAAGCGTATAATAGAGTCAGCCAGTCGGGTACGTTGGCTGCCCAGATACCTACGTGTGTTCCCCGTTCCACGCCGATGGCGATAAGTCCTTTGGCCATGTCGTCTACCCGGCGGTTGAACTGTCTCCAGGTGAAACGCAGGTTGCGGTCCGAGTAAACGATGTATTCTTTGTCGGGCGTTGTTTCGGCCCAATGTTCCAGCCATTGGCCGAGGGTACGTTCGTATAGCATGATGTGGAAGTTGAAAGTTGAAAATGGAAAATGGAAAGGTGAAAGTGGAAAGTGGAAAGGTGAAAATAGAAAGTATTTATCATTTTCCACTTTCAACTTTCCACTTTCAACTAATTTAAATGGGTGTGTAAATCACTGCAAGTATCTTGGCTGCCTGCCCTTCATAAGAGTGTACGTGGTGCGGAACGATGGAGTCGTAATAGATGCTGTCACCTTCTTCGAGCAGGTAGGTATTTTTGCCGTAACTGATTTCCATAGTCCCTTCCATCACCATGATGAATTCTTCGCCTTCGTGTGAGGAGAGTACGAAGTCGCTGTCGTCCGTAGCGGCCACATCAATGATGAACGGCTCCATGTGGCGGTCGGCTTTGGATCTGGAGAGTGAATGGTACTCCATGTGCTTGCGGCTGCGGATGGCATTGTTGGAGAAGCTGATGCTGTTTTGTGATTCGTTCTTGCGGCAGACCACGGGGCCGTTCTCATCCTGGTCGTCCAGAAAAGTTCCCAAACGTACTCCCAGCACACGAGCTATCTTGATGAGTGGTGCCAATGACGGAAGGTCGATGTTGTTCTCTATACGTTCAATCTGTTCGATGGCAAGCCCTGAACGCTGTGCCAGTTCTTCCATGCTGATGGATTGGCTTTCGCGGAGTGACTTGATCTTTTCTCCTACAATCTTACTTGTATCCATAATGATAGTATTTTCAGTCTAAAGGTTATAATTTATAGCTGTTAAACCGCAAAAATAAGAGAAACTTTCACTTGGTGCAAGAATATGGAGGTAAAAAGTTGACTACCGAAAAAGTTTTTTTTGCTCTTGTGTTTGGACAACTAACTGAAAAAGACTGGTTTTCCGGTAATCAGAGTGAAAAGCAGAAAGAAATTGTGGAATATCCTATCGGAATGCAGGCGTTTGATAAAATCTGCGAAAACGCCAACGGCAGTTCGGCTGATGATGGGTGTCAGCTGGCATTGGCTACAACAACTGAAGAGAAATGAATCTGTCTTGGAGGTTGATGACAATCAGACTATTGTATTGAAATACGCTATTGACAAATTTATTGTTGCAATTTTCATTGATTGTATAGCTGTTTGTATATTTGCCACTTTTAATGGAATATTTATCTAAAATGATTTGTGAATGTTCTGTCCTATATGATAGGACATGTATATAATCATCTTGCTCATACATGCCTATGTTCGTTTGGAAAGTATGTCCTCGTTTATACAGGTATATTCCATTAAATAAAAAGATTTCTGGTTCCGGCACATTCTCTTTTGTGCGGACATGAGCAATGTATTGGGCGTCAAGATTGAAAATGTATATATGTGACATTTTGTTACAATAATAAGAGATGTATTTCTTGCTTTTCGTAAAGCTGCCAGAATAAGCAAGACTGTTCATGTAAATAGATGTGGTATCCTTATTGCTTTCTATCTGTTTTACCAGCCTGACGTTCTTATTCTCAAGTAGATAGAATCCGGTGATATATTGACCGTCCATCAACTTTGTTCCAAGGCAGATGTGCAAATTCATATTTATTGGATATGAATTATAAATATAACAGTCGTTGGGTGACAACTGTAGGCGTTCCCCGTCATTTATATCTTGTTTGCACAGTTGGAACTTGTTGATGTAGAATATGGAATTTTGTTTAGTTGCCACTATTTGTGGAATAGGCAGTTCTATTTCTGTATGCTTGATGAATGAATCCCCGGTCAAGCTGTAGAGATCTAATAAGAATAGTGAATCATGTTGTTGTTTATAACTTAATAGGGTATCTTCATGGGCATATAGAAATTCGTGCTCTTTTATGTTCTTGTCTATTATTGAGTGGATTTTCGTTACGGAATCCTGAACAATCTTTCTTGTGAATAGGTAGGGTTTGGATTTGCCTTGGCTATTGTATATGATGACTATGCAAGAAAGGGCTATCAGTGCAATGATATATTTGAGTTTCATCTTTCGTCCTGTTTGATTAGGTAGATTATAATAATGATTAATAAGAGGTTGATGCTTAAATGATACTCGAACAGCAATCCGTTAAGTATTCCTCCACAACCGCAAACTTCATATTTGTTATTGAAATGAAGTATAAGGATGTAAATTGTAAAAGAAATCACCATTCCTAATGAGACAAACAATCCTTTCCTTTTTTTATAAATTAGTAATACTACAGATGTAGCTTCGGCTAAAAGGGCGAAATAGGCAACCGCATAGACCGTATTTCCTTCAAATAATCCGCTTTTGGCAATATTGATAAGAAAATCATTGAACAATAATGATTTGTTGGCTAATGTATAAGAGAAGAAAATTATAAGTAGCCCATATAGCAGCATTTCGACTCCTTTTTGTATGCAGTCTTTTCTATTCATACATTTTATCTTTTTAATAATAAATCATGGTTGTTGATTCCGTTTTCGTGGATATCTGTTCTGAATGTTCTTCCAAAACGGAATATCAATGTGAAGGTCAGGTTGGTCATTCGGTTGGTAGAAACAGAGTATTGGCTGTAGTCTCGTGTATTTATGGATGACTTGCTTGTGGCATTCAGACTGAACATGTCGGAATAGTTCAGGGAGAGTGTCAGCTTGTCCTTCAGTAAATTGGTCTCTATACCGATAGACATTATCGGGTTGTTGCGGAGGGTTGTAGTAAGAGAGTAAATGTGTGATATGTATGTGAGGTCTAAACTTACTTGCACTTTTTTCTTAATCAGGCTACTGGCGTTGAGGCTGCAATTGAATGACGAACCACTATTCTCCTGTACAATAGCCTGATTGTCTTTGGTAGATAGTTGGTTGTATCGATAGCCCAAATTTGTATTGATATGCAGACCATTGAAAAAATTCAATGAGCCTCCGATGTTGGTCCCGGCTATTCTTCTCTTTCCCAGGTTATTGTACGTATAGATGGTCGATTCATTTTCCCGGGCCATTGTTTCCGAAATGCAGTTCTTATAGTTCTGGTATTCTGCATTGGCAAAGAATGTGTATTCTTTTCCTATTTCTTTATTATAGTTGAGACGTATGGACTGAAGAATTTGAGGCAGTAAATCCGGATTTCCTTTCTTGATATAGAGCGGATTTATTGTGATAGGCGTATCGTTCAGATATTCGCTACCCGGCCTTATTATGCGTTTGGAGTACTCTGCTGATAGAGTCTGGTGGCTCTTCAGCTTGTATAATACGGATATGGTAGGCAGGAAGTTGTTGTAATGTTGGCTGGTTTCTGGATTTTTGTTATAAGTGGATTCAAATGGCAGTGATATATATGCAGAAAAGTCATTGATGCTGTAGTCGAGGCTAGCATATAGCGAGTGGATGGATTGTTGTGGCTTGAAGCCGCCATACTCGAAATTCCGATATATATATTTGTAGGCTATAGAAGCGTTTGCAGTTCCTTGTAGCCAATTTATATTATTGTAAGTATAGGTCATTTCAGTGCTGTATTCATTGATTTTGGATGTTACCATATTCCCATTCGCGTAAGAGTTGGAATCTCCTGTCTTGTAACTCAAATAGCTTCCTTTCCAGATTAAGTCTTTGTTTGAATTGAGTGAAAAATGAAGCAGGCCACTGATATTCATGTTGTTCACTTTTTCAGTTTTCTTGTAAGGCAGACTGTCTTGATTTTGTTCCATATAGCTGACGGCATTCGTATGGAATTTGTATCTTGAGTTACCTATTTTCGCAATAAACCAAGTTTTTTCCCCTAAATAGAGTTTCAGATTAGCAGATAGGAATTCTTGCCATCCATTTATGTGGTCTTCCAATGTTTGTTGTTGCATTGTCTGGTCTGCATATTGCTTCTTGTCCTTCAGGACCGAGTTTTGGTTATTGGTCGTATAATAATAAAATGCACTGAATTGCAGATATTTGTTTTTATAAGAAAGAGTGGGAAGTATATATCTTTTCTTTAGTCGTATTCCTTGTGCGAGTTCAATATCACCTTTCAAGAAGTTCTCATTTCGTTCTTTTTTTATGATTTTTATGATTCCACCTGCGAATTCAGAGCCATAGAATGAAGAGGGATTGGATATGACTTCCACCTTTTCCACGTCATCTATATCAATGTGTCTCAAGTCTTCAAAAGAAGCTTCCATGTCATCTATAAAAATCAGCACCTCCCTTGTGTTGTTAAGTTTTATTCCGGATGAGGAAACAGATAGCTGAGGAATCCTTTTTAGTGCTGTATCTGTGGCCGTATGTCTCAGAAATTCTTTGGAGGATATTTTATAAATGATTTTGTTGGCTTTCTGGATGATGTTCTTGTTGCCTGAAATATTGACTTCGGGTAAGACATAGATTTGCTCGGCAAATTCCAGTGCGATTTCTTTATCTATGAATTCCTCCGGCGAGGTGTATTTCCGACTGATGGAAGAGTAGCCCTCTTTATAGGCTGTTATTTGTAGGGTATCATTGTCTTGATAATGAATGGTTCCATAAAACTCCCCTTGTCGGTTGCTTATCAGTTTTGTGGTATCTTGGTTGCTTTTCAAGATTATCAATGCGTCCGGAGTGTTCTCGGAATGATAGGATATGGAACCTTTGACGGTGACCGTTTGGGCGAATAGATTGTTGCTGATGAAAAACAGTAGTAAAGGGATGAGTATATGTTTCATACTTGTAAGTGCAAGTAAATTCGGAAGAATGCAATTGTATTCTTCCGAATTTTGTTAATGAATTGCTTTCAAGCTCTCGATAGTGATGTTATTCACGCCATCTACCGACGAGTTTAGTACCGTTGGCGGTTGTTCCGCAGTCCCCACTTCCATAACAACCTCCCCCGGTGGAGGGCTTGTCTGAAACCTTGGTATTACCTGCGGTAGCGTTGTTGGAAAACGCTATAAATGCCAATGCGAATCCAAATAGTGCAAGGCCTAATTTGAAAAAACTTTTCATTGTTTGATAGTTTTAAAGTTATACATTGGAAGCCAATGTATATTATTCTGATTTAGAATAACCATAAGATGATTGTTGTTTGCTGTATTTTCTATTTATCATGCAAAGTGATTTACTCGCTCATCGCTTAACGTGTTTGGAGACGGTGAAACACTTTCATCGTTTCCGCCTAAGCTAAACCCTTCTATCCAGACCCATTGTTCTCCGTCCCAGTACCATTGACCGGTGCCACCTTTTATTTGTGACATCTCATACTCTGAGAGAATCTTTAATCCTGTTGTATTCATCTTGTTGTCTTTTTGTTTGATGTTGCAAACATATGGCTTCTTTTTGAAGTGGCATATAATAAAAATATAATCATTTTATAATATTTTTCTGAATTGTGATTATCTTTGGAACAAAATTTGATTATGAAAGTAAAGAGGCTTCATTATATTACCTTCATTGCAGTGGGAGCAATCGTCTTGCTTCAAGCTATTTATGTAAAAAGCTTGTATAGTCGCTATATGGATGAAAATATAACGGGAATGGGAGAGGCTGTGAATACCTCTATAGATAAGGAACGTCATCTGCGTTTTGTTCGTAAGGATGGGAAGGTGCCTCGGAAGCAACAAATTTTATACGTAAAGGCTATGGACAAAATGTCTCCTCAAGAAATAGACAGTTTGAAGCGTTTGTCATCTATACCTACGGATAAATATGCTTATGATATTGATGCGGCAAGAAGCAAAGGGGTTGCCGGCACAGTGTCTGAACTTTTGTTTCAGGTGATGCAAGACAATTTGATGGAAGATGGATTCCCTTTGGAAATGGATGTGTTGGATAGTATATTTGTTAATGCTACGGGGGGACGTTTTCCTCATGCTTTTCTTCTTTATAATAAGGAAAAGAGACTGTCGGATTCTGTTGGAGAGCCGGATCGCGAGAGCTTCGACTACACTTCAGAACTTATCCCGATAGGGACCAAAGGCTTGCAATACTTGCAGATTAAGGCAGACATTCCGCTGCTACCTTTCGTCCGGAGCCAAGTGTGGGCCTTGATTCTTTCTGCCGTCCTTATGATATTCGTTGTACTCTGCATGGTTTATCACCTGACGGTAATCCGTCGTAAAGATGAGTTGCTGCAAAAACGTGAAAACAGCATCAACGGCACTATACACGACTTGAAAGCCCCGTTGAACGGTGTCGTGACCACGCTGGGATGGTTGGAATCCGGCGAGGCTAATGCCTCGAAGAAACAAGCCATTGAAATCAGCAGGGCAGAGGTGAAGCATCTGGTATGCAACATCGAATCGCTGTTGGTGACGGTGCGCAAGGACAGGAAGCAGCTTATATTGAAGAAGGAAAACATGGATGTCTTATATCTGGCAAAGGTGGTGAAGAGCAGTATGGATGCCCTCTACCGTACCAAGCCGCACAGCATAGAGATTATAAATGAATTGCCGGAGGATGCAAAGGTTTTTGCCGACGGCATGTACATAGAGAATGTAATCAGGAATCTGGTGGAGAATGCCTTGAAGTATTCGGATGAAGGAGTAGCGGTGAAAGTCGTTCTCTCTGTGGCGGGTTCTATGTTGCAAGTATCAGTACAGGACAATGGGTGGGGCATTGCCCCGCAGTATCAGAAGAAGTTGTTCCGGCAGTTTTATCAAGTGCCCCGTGGTGAAGAGTGGATCCGCAACGGCTATGGTATTGGTCTGGCACAATCGAAATATATTATTGACGAACACAAGGGGAAGATTAGCGTAAGGAGCGCCGAAGGAGAAGGCAGCGTATTTACGTTCACCATACCCCTTGCATAACTAAGCATACACCGCATGGATAAAATCAGAGTTTTGTTTGTAGACGACGATGTGGCTTTGGGAAATATCGTCTCACTGGCATTGGAGGATGCCGGCTACGAGGTGCATTATCAGACTTCGCTGGCAGGCATCAAGACCGTAGTGAAAGAGTTGTTGCCGGACATCATGGTGCTGGATGTAGAGATAGGGGCGAAGAACGGGATTGAAGTGATACCTGAGCTGCAGTTGATGGTGCCGGAAGTTCCTGTGCTGGTTGTTTCGTCGCACGTGGATAGCGGGAATGTGACAAGGGCATTGGAAAGGGGAGCTGTGACCTACTTGAAGAAGCCTTTCGAGATAGTGGAGCTGCTGGCGTATATCCACCGGTTTGCAAGGCCGTTTTGCTCGAAGGGAATGAAGCTGGGCATGTTCCACCTCAATGCCGGAGAGCATCTGCTGATGAAGGGCGAAGAGGTGGCGAAAAAGCTAAGTCTCCTTGAATGCAAGCTGCTGAAGATGCTGGTGCTGAATATGAATGAGATTGTCACTCGCGAGGAGATTGAGCAGGAGTTGTGGCAAGATTCCTCTTACGGCATTGACCATGAACAAAGCCTGAATAATTATATAGGAAAACTTAGAAAGTATCTGGCTGAGGACAATCGGATTGAACTGGTGACCATCCCGAAGGTGGGATACAGACTGTCGTTTGTAGCTTGATGCGTGTCCCGGCACTTTCCGCATTGTTTACAAATGGCATGGCTTCAAGGAACAGTGCCATACTGAACCTGATTCAGTCGTATACTGAATATGGCTCAGTCGTATACTGAATGTGACGTATTATAACCATGCTGATAACCAGGAGGTTGCAAAACGCCGTCCGGTATCGGAAAAAATGCGACAGATAGCCAAAAAAAGAGGAACTTCCCTTTTGGGGAAATTCCTCTTTTATAATGGTTTTGCCGCAAGTAGATTACTTACGCAAGCCGAGCTCTTTGACGATGGCACGATAGCGGTTGATGTCGCGATCCTTCAGGTAAGTCAGCAACGCACGGCGTTTACCTACCAACATAGTCAAAGCTCTTTCTGTACTATAATCCTTTCTGTTGAGCTTAAGGTGCTCAGTCAGATGAGCAATACGGTAGGAAAACAAAGCTATCTGAGCCTCAGCTGAGCCAGTATCAGTGTTAGACTTTCCGTATTTGCCGAAGATTTCTTGCTTTTTAGCAGCGTCTAAATACATAATGTTTAATT
>Ga0129308_1003773_pt1 | contig 10384 bp, 10 predicted proteins | sample L827metagenome_FD_94440 | JGI IMG/M metagenome (GOLD analysis project Ga0129308, IMG submission 94440) | Ring-tailed lemur group fecal microbial communities from Wisconsin, USA - L827 metagenome | ecosystem: Host-associated > Mammals > Digestive system > Large intestine > Fecal | place: USA... | reverse complement strand
TTCATTATATAAATATTTAAAAGGAAGATAACCAACGTTATAGACATTTAAACCATTAGTAATTTCAGCCTGTAAATCAATATTAATAGTTTGAACGGTTTTAGATTTATTTTCAAGAGTCATGTCATAGGCTAAATCCTTAAAGTGCTGAATAGGATCATCGTAAAGATCAATGAATTCATCAAGATAACCAATACTCTTAACAGAACGGGAACGAGCAACGTTATTACTATCGCGGTAAGATTCATAAATGGCTAAATAGATACGGCCATTAGATTTTTTCATTTGTCTAAGATACATAGTACCCCTCCTAGTTAAACATATTATACCATATAAACATACATTGCGCTACATAAAAATGGAAAAATTTGACATAAAAAAAGTCCAATAACCCTGATGATTACTGGATAAATTCGACAGTATAAATAAATTGCCTTCGAAACTCGGGAGAAAATGTTCCGAGCAATTTAATAAAGAAAGAACACAATGGCGCTCTGCTTCGGCAGGGCGTTTTCTTGATTTTCAGTAAATTGTGATTGGAGTATCTTGTGATTATCAACCAGATGGTTTATAATATGGGATATATTAATGGAAGTGGATCATGACAACATCGGATATGGTAAGAGAGTTGTGTGAGAAACAGAATATCAGTCTTGCGGAGCTTTGCAGACGTATTGGTCAAACACCGCAGAATTTTAATAAGAAGCTGCAACGCGGCACGGTGTCTTTTGAAGAAATGATGAGGATTGCAGAGGCGCTGGATGTAGGATATGAGCAGGCATTTGTGTTTCCAGATGGAAGCGAAATAAAAATAGGAAGTAAATAGTCTGGAGGCATGTATTGCAATGGCTGAAATAACAAAACAAGAAGAAGGAACATTTCTGATGCTATTTAACAGAAGTGGATACGTTCTGAATTTTTCAACGAATGATTTTGATGTGTTTACAACAAATAGTATAGGAGAAGCATTATGCGCAAGGTATGGGCTTTCAAAAGGAAAGTCTCTTATAGCATATTTGAATAGCGTTACCGATGAAAATAGATTTAAGCTACTTTCTGATTTGTTTCATTATTATGAGGATAATATGGAATATGAATACAATGAAAATTATGAGGATGATTTGTATTGGGGAAGCAGCATTTCAAGATACGATGAAAGATACGCAAGAATTTACAAAAAGTGTAAGACTATTATAGATAGATTGGAAGGCGGCTCATCTGCTATTGCTAAAACGGCCGATGACTTGAAAGGCAAGTTTTCAAGCGAATATATGTCTCAGCAAATAGAGTTAATGGTTTCTATGCAGTCAACAAATCCAACAAATGCCATTGGACTTGCAAAAGAGCTTATAGAGAGTTGCTGTAAAACGATTTTGGATGAGTTGGGCATTGAATGGAGTAAAAACGATGATGTTCCTCAACTTACAAATAAAGCGATGGGTGCGTTGAATTTATTACCAGCCAATATACAGGAAACAGACCAGGGGGCAGATGCTATAAAAGCGGTTTTAGGAAATTTAAGAGCAATCCCGACAAAATTGGCAGAGATCAGAAATCCTTTTGGTAGCGGACATGGGAAAAGCGCATCTTTTCAAGGATTGGAAGAACGTCATGCTAAATTGGCAGTTGGAAGTAGTATTACATTTGTTGACTTTATCTGGAGTACATATGAGAAACAGAGGAAAACAGGGACAAAAGTAATATAAACATATCATGTATGTAGATTGCTTTTAAGGGGAAAGGATGGGACTTATATGCCTATAATAGTAAATGTTGCTGGACAAGTTGGACAGATAAAGTTATCAACTACAAAAGCGTTGTGGCCGCTTTTTGAAACGGTCATTAATTCGATTCAGTCACTTGAAGACAGCAATGTGGATGAAAAGAAGATTATTATTGACGCCTTGCGTCCAGAGCACGTTCAACTCAAGACTGATGGACAAGGAAATACGATTGAAGAACTCACTCATTTCGAGGCCTTTGTTGTGACAGACAATGGCAATGGCTTTAACACTGAGAATTACACATCTTTCTTGGAAGCTTACTCTCAACTGAAAGTGCGGAAAGGCTGTAAGGGTATTGGACGGTTCTTGTGGCTGAAAGCATTTGATAAGGTTACCATTAAAAGCACTTATTTTGAAGATGGTCGCTGGCATCTCAGATCATTTGATTTCGCCCTCACTGGTATGAATCCAGAGCAAAATGACAGTATACTTGAGTCAGACGATGCGCTACAGCAGACGATTGTTAGCTTGAATGGATTTAGAAATCCATATCGTGATTCTGTGGCATATTCTTTGGAGAGTTTGGCAAAAAAGATAATTGAACATTGTCTTCCATATTTTATCACTGGAAAATGTCCTCAAATTACATTAAAAGATAATCGTGGGGAGAGTTTTAGTCTTAACAGTTATTATGAGAAAACATATAAAGATTCTCTTCATCAGGATCCCATGGAACTGAGGGGAAAACATTACACGCTATATCATATGCTTCTGTCAGAAGGTGCGGATAAGCACGAACTTCATTTGTGCGCGAACAATCGTGAGGTTAAATCGTATGCACTTTCAAACTATATCCCGGATATGAAGAAAAAACTGGTTAATGGTGATGATGCATATTACTATGTTGGTTATTTGGCTGGCAATTATTTGGATGAAGCTGTTAATACAGAAAGGTCTGATTTTGATTTTTCAGACGGACCGCTGTTTGGCGATACAAGAGAACCGGAAATTGTTGAAACAGCAGTCGAGTATATCCGTGCCTATTTGAGCGATGAGCTAACAAAAGTAGCCGATGAGAAGAAAACTCAGATTGATATGTTAGTCAAAACAAAAAGGCCACAATATCGTCTGCTTCTAAACCGACACCCAGAAGTTTATGACAGAATTCCAGCAGGTCTGCCAGAAGACAAGCTGGACTTGGAACTTTATAAGCAGCAACAACAATGGGAATTTGATACTGCTAAGAAAAAGCATGACATTGAGGAAAAGGTTAAACAGGATGCAACTTCTGATCCAAGCTTTCAGAAATTATTTGATGAATACTGCGAGAACATTACGGAACTGAGTCGTGCAAGCTTAGCAGAGTATGTGGTGCGTAGAAAGGCGGTCATAGATCTTCTTGAACATGCTTTGGAAGCAGATGAAAATGGAAAATATAGCAAAGAATCACGGATTCACAGTATAATCTGTCCAATGCAGACCACATCAGATGAGATAAAACTCGACGATATGAACTTGTGGTTGATTGATGACCGACTGGCGTATCATCATTTTCTGGCATCGGATAAAAAAATAAATACTATTCCGGTTTTGGAAAGTGACGTAGATAAGCGGATGGATTTAGCTATCTTTGATGCGGCATTATCTTATACTGCTGATCCAGAGAATATTAATTCCATCACAATTGTAGAATTAAAGCGGCCTCAAAGAAATGATCTTGCTGCAGAAGAAACGGATCCCATTACGCAGGTCTATGACTATGTAACGGATATTAAGGAAGGCAAGGTCAAGAAATCAAATGGACGTGGATTCGGAAATGTTCAGCAAGTTGCGTTCTACTGCTATGTCATAGCGGACGTTACTCCTACTCTTAGGAAAAGTGCAGCAAGAGCAGGATTAGTTCTAACTCAAGATGGTGAAGGTTACTTCGGATACAATCCAACTGTTGGGACATATATCGAAGTTATTTCTTATGATAAGTTGCTTAAGGACGCTAAACAGCGCAACAGAGCTTTGTTTGATAAGTTGTTTGAACCAAAATCTAAGGATTTGGCGCATCCAGAACTGATAGGGCAATAATGTGATTGGCAGGTGTGATATGCAGAAATTTAAAATATTTTATTCTTGGCAGTCAGATTTGCCAGGAAACAAAACCAGGAACTTTATACGAGAGTGCATTGATGAAGCGATAGATCTTGCACAGGAGTCAGAAGCGGTTGAAGCTGAGAGGGATGAGGCAACTACGGGAACAACTGGTTCCCCCAACATTGTGACTACTCTGTTTTCTAAGATTGATAATTGCGATCTTTTTATTGCTGATTTAAGTTTGTGCTTTACTGAGGAGCGGCAGAATGAAAAGAAAAGTCCAAATCCAAATGTGTTGTTAGAACTTGGTTATGCCGTAAAGACTTTGGGGTGGGAACGTGTAATCTGCCTTTGTAATACTGATTACGGAGATAAGTATCCCTTCGATATTGCCCACAACAGGATTACTGATTTCTCGTTAGAGGGCAAAAGCAAGAAAGAGGTTAAGAACGATATAGCTAAAATTATATTTATAAATATCCGGGATCTCAGAAAACAACCATCAAGGGCTAAGGAAGGATTGGCGACTCATATTATCGGAGCATATGATTTTGAAAGCCAGAAAGTCATTAATACGCTAGTACCAATCGAAATTAGTAAACAAGAGGGATATGTTCTTCATAATAAAGAACTTTTAGAAGAAGCAAGAAAATTGATTTTAGAGATACAAGAACTGACGCATAGGATAAAGATAGTCAGTCAGGATAATGAAAAACTTCAAGTGACTGTACCAGAGCAGCCAGAGCTTACTGTTGAGTGTCAATCGCAATTTTCAAGTTTTTTTCCTAATAAGGCCACTGAAATTACTGTGAAGTGGAAGGATGCTGAAGAGGATCAGGATCGGATTAAAAGATGGCTTGACATTGATGTTTCAGATGATTTTTTCAATTTGGGTGGATTAAAACGTATGGTGCAATTTCCTAATTCTACTCTTAATGGAACAGATGATGAAAAAACAAAATACGAAAAACTGCAGAAGCTATCTTATAATTTGATTTTACTCGAAGTTAGAACGAATTATCTTAAAACTTTTGAAGGGATGTATTTTGTGCCACTTGCGATACAAAATATTTCGTCTATGCAGGATACGGATATCCGTGTGGTTGTAAATATCAAAAACGGAGAAATCGTAGAACCGGAAGAGCATCTCATATGGGATGAGATTGAAGGGTTGCAAGGCCATTTATGTAGGGATGATGAAGATGAAACCGATGTGGGGATAATTTGTGAGTTGTTTGCTTTAAGCGAAGATGGAGTTATTTGTATAGAAGATGCCCCCTGCGATCCATCAAGGTATATTCCAAAGATACCAATATTGACTGCCAATGGATTTTCTCAGCCAGATAAGACAAAAGAAGATTATAGGCAGGAATTAGACGAGTTTATCGCATCAACAGGTGGACGTGGATACTATGAATTTAACGTTACAAGCCTACGTCCCGGTGAATGTAGATGGCTGTGTTATGGGATGTTAATCAGACCGGCTGATGGAAAAGTTGTAGTTCATTATCAAATTCACTCAAAGAATTCTTCAGGCGATCTAAGTGACACACTTGAGATGAAGATAAGTTGACAGAGGTATGGGATACAGATCTGTTCCCTCCCATGACCGCAATGTTAAAAAAGGCGGTGGATTAAGTTGGACGAACCAACCGAGAAATGACGTACTTCCTATCCTCTCGTGCCAACTAGGGGGCAAACAAATCAGGCTTATGTTGTTTCATACCATAGGTTTATGGTAGAATATTCGCAGTAGTAAAACACCCCAATTCTTACTACGATTTTACTACGTTTCATGTCCCCAACTTGCCCCGATTTGCCGCATTTTGCTCATTATGTGACAAATTTAACAATCTCAGAGCAAAATTTATGCTCGGCAAATCGGGGCAGAACACGGCATTTTAGGAGGATTTTCATTTATGATAAAAGTATTATTTGTTTGCCACGGCATTAATCAAAACAAATATGAAGGAAGATTCAAGATTATCTTGGCTCTTTTTTTGTATTTAAAATGAGAATAAAACTATAATAATGATAAACATGGTATAATAAGTACAGATTTAGAATTTAATTCCAAATTTGTACAAAAAGAGGCTTTTTCATGTATAAGAGAACTATTTTTAATCGTATAAAAAATTCTTTAAAGCGTTGAATAAAAAATTTCAGCCAATCAATGTTAATGAATTATATAGGTTAATTGTTAGAGGCTTTTATCCTGAGCTGTATAAAGATAAAGAGAGTGATACATTTGAATACTATGAGAATTATGTGAATACCTATATTGATAGAGATGTATCTGAACTTATTAATATTAAAGATAAACTGTTATTTCATAATTTCTTACAGCATATAGCCGCATTGACTAGCCAACAAATCAATTATTTAGATATTGCAAGAAATGTAGGTATAGATTCTAAAACTGTAAAGTCTTGGATTTCAATATTAGAAGCAAGTGGTATTATTTATTTGCTACAGCCTTATAGTGAATATAAGCTGTCAAAAAGGATTGTCAATCACCAAAATTATATTTTTGTGATACTGGGTTAGCTGCTCATTTAGCAAGAGTAGATAATCCAGAATATCTTGTTATTAGTAATTTAGCAGGAGCATTTATGGAAACTTATGTCATGAATGAAATAAAAAAGTCATATGAAAATAATGGCTTAAAATTTGATGGTTATTATTATCGAGATAATCATCAAAATGAAATAGATCTTGTCATGATAGAAAGTTTGACTGTTCATTGTATTGAAATAAAAAAGGAAGTATGTTTGATAAAAAAATGTCAAAAGCTTTCAACAGTTAGAACATAGCCAATATAAGATGGGAGTTTCATGTATAGTTTGTAATACAGAAAATAATTATGCTATTAATAGAAATGTATTTGTATTATCTGTTTCTTGTATATAACAGTTGTATTCAGTTGATTTGAAGTGGCTTACTAAATAAACCAGTAAGATGCAAAAATATCAAAAAGTGTTGATTTTATCACAATTAGGAATTAACAAAACATCAACTTAGCTAATAATTCATATTCTAGTTGTAAAAACAGAAAAAATCAGTATAATAAAAGCAGAGGTACCTTTACAGAGGTGTCTTCTAAAAATGGGTAATAATTAGAAAACACTCTGGTAACGACAGAGTGTTTTCATTTGGGCTACTTCTTCATGAAATAGAATTGAAGAAGCAATCCTAACGCATATAAAGCAAAACAGAAATAAACAAATAATTCTGATTCGTTCATATGACCGCCTCCTTTATTGAAAAATAAAGAAGACACACTCTGCTTATGACAGGTAACTCTACTTGCTCGTTATGAGCTTTTTTATTATACTATAAAACGACAAAAAAGTATCTAAAAATCAGCATTTTTCAAATTTTGAAAGTTTGAAGTCAAAGGAAGAAAAAACACGGATAATATAAGATGAGGGGGAAATTTAATTTGTTTAGATTGGTATTAGATGAAATTAAGTGTTATTTTTTTTGTTAAAATAGCTATTACTGTTCTTGTGACTTTATTTTTATTAACTTTTGTGATAAGATTTTTTTAAAGGTGGGGGTTGCTATGCAGGGGCATCAGACAATTAGAGAAGTTGATATTAATCAGTATTTGCCAGTGTTAATTGATATTATTAAAACGGGTAAAGACGTGAATCTTTTGATATCAGGCAGTTCCATGTCCCCTTTTCTGATTCATCATCGTGATACTATTATTATATCCAAGCCTCAGGGAAAATTTAAAAAAGGAGATATGGTTTTCTATCAGCGTGATAACGGTGCGTATGTCATGCATAGAATTCATCATATAGATAAAGAAGGACATTTATATATTGTTGGAGATGCCCAGGTTTTTATTGAAGGACCCGTTAGACAGGATCAGGTTTTTGGAGTTATCCATAAGGTAATCCGGAAAGGAAAACTGCTTCAAAAAGGAGATTTCTGGTGGGACTTTTTTGAAAAGATATGGATTAGGATAGTGCCTTTAAGACCGCTTTTAGTCAAGGCATATGGGATATTTAAACATTAACGAGGAGGAATATATATGAAGAACTTGTCATTTTTAACAATAATGCAAACCGGAGATACAGTGCAGTTAACACCATATATATGTCTGGCTGCAGCCAGTGTTATTCTTATTGTTTTATTTGTGATCTATAAACGTAAAAAAGGTGATAAGCAATAGTTAATAAAAGGAAAATCAGGAAAATTCTGGTTTTCCTTTTGATAACTTGTTTTATTTTTCAATAATTAATATGGAATCATCGAATAAATATGTACATTCAGAAAAATTATGTTAAAATGAAGGTGCATTAGATTAATTTAAAAATACTTTGATATATAGACAATCATATTGGGAGAGAAAATGGGGGATATATGTGAAAAAAGTTAAGGATTTTATTTTGAGAGAAATTGCAGATGAACACATTTTAATACCAACTGGCAGTACTACAGAAGAATTTAATGGGATTATTACCTTAAGTGAGACAGGCGCATTTATATGGGAACACCTGGAAGAAGTTAATTCCTTTGATGAGTTGGTAGACAAATTGATGGCAGAATATGAGGTTGAAAAAGACATCGTTTGTCGGGATGTAGAGGCGCTGTTAAATGAGATGCTCAATGCGGGTATGATTGCTTTGACAGATACAGAGAAAAAGTGGTAAACAGACTAAAAAGGATATCTTCTGAATATTCAGATATATCCTTTTTTATTGCGCTATTTTTAAGGCTACTGCTAATACCTCTACGGCTTCTTTGGAAATTGTGCAGGTTAGCCCATAAATAGGGACATCCTTGATTATTTGATCAATTAAATCCATTGCTTTCATATGATCTTTGACTTGCCATTTATTAATGGTCATTTGGCTGTATAGCTGTGTAAATGACTGGGCCGGTGTTAGCTTTTCTACATGATTTGCTGGTCCTTGTTTAAGCATTACAATTGCCTTGACAGGTGTTTGAATATGATGGCATACCTCTGAGCTTCCGCATACAGGCCATCCCTGAGCAATCCATTGATGATGATTCTTTTTTAATAAAGCTCTGTCACCGTTAATTGTTTTGCTGTTCATATATTTTTCCCATAGATTTGCCTGTGTTGTCTTGCCGGTTTCTGACGGTGCAGAAAATAAGATAGCTTTTCCATCATGGCATACATAGGCACAGTGAAGGACTAATTGATGCTTCTTAAGCATTTGTTTCTCTAAAGCAAATAGCGAAGTAAACATAGGATCAATACTCAGTCCCTTGAGTCTTTCGGGATTTAAATAGATATGAGCGGTATTGTTTTGTTCCTCAATGTAACAGGCATAATGTCCTTCAATGCCTTTAACACCTAACAGTCTTACTTCTAGTCCCTGATTATCATAAACGATTAAATCAGGTCTTTGAACAACAAATTGCCCTTTAATTTCCGGAAAAGATTCGCATATTTCTATCATATATGTATATTCGTTTGGAGAATCTGTTTCAAACAATAAAAAATTTTTAGGCGGATGAATTGAATCAGGATATTGTACTTTAAAACAAAAATCACCGATCTGAAATGTCTTTTCCATTGTCATATTCCTCTTTTAATAGTCGGTAGGTTTCATTGGTATAGGCACACATGTAACGCGGTGTCTTCTGATAACTGCCTTCTTCCAACAATGCACTTGCCGCACATGTCCGGCAGAGCGTTCGCTTATTACATCTCTGACATTCTGAACTCAATGTGATTTTTTCTGTTTCCTCTACGATATAATGCCAAGCTTTCTCAAATCCTGCTTCAAACACTGACATGGCCGGTTTTGTCATGATAACACATGGTCTTATTTCTCCCTGCCAATTGATGGTGAACGAACACTTTCCGGCATGACAATGCATTTTATGTTCTCCTTCATCAGGCAGAATATTTTCTACTTCAAACATGCATTTTGCCACATATCTTTTAAATAATTCTTCTCCCATTTCCTGCTTCAATGCCCGAACTCTGGCTTCTGCGGCACGGATTGGATCCAGTCTTGACTGCATCGCATAGGGTTTTCCCCTTTCTCTTGTGGCTGGCATCATATAAGTGTCACATCTGACAGGCACATCTAATGATTTCCCAATTTCATTTAATCTTTCCACATCAGCTTCATTTGCTTTTGTGATACTTCCGCCTATTTTGACATCCACACCATATTTTTTCAATAATCGAATACCTGCAATTACCTGATCAAATCCTGAAGGATAATGACATAAATCCTCATAAGCCTTTCTGTCTGCACCATATAAAGTAATATTAATTCTTCTTGGCTTATGTTCACCAAAGAATTGAGCCCATTCTTCATTGATCAATGTCCCATTCGTATTGATGGTTATAATCATCCCTAATTTCTTCAATTCTAAATAGAGCTGCTTAAAGTCAGGATATAATAACGGTTCACCGCCAGTTAACAGTAAAAACAATACTCCAGCCTTTTGCATCTGTTTACCAATATCCAGCCATTCATCCAAAGTGCGTATTCTGCCCAATCTATTCATCTCATCCCTGGACAGACGAACATAACACATATCACAATTCATATTACATAAAGGCAGCAGTTCAATAC
>Ga0129308_1003772_pt1 | contig 10388 bp, 10 predicted proteins | sample L827metagenome_FD_94440 | JGI IMG/M metagenome (GOLD analysis project Ga0129308, IMG submission 94440) | Ring-tailed lemur group fecal microbial communities from Wisconsin, USA - L827 metagenome | ecosystem: Host-associated > Mammals > Digestive system > Large intestine > Fecal | place: USA... | reverse complement strand
CGACCACATCTTTTCCCGCTTTTACTTTACCCAAATGATTTGTGTTTTTCATGTCCTCACCCCCGTCTTAGAACAATGTATAGTCTTTGTCGTACAGGCTCACCAGTTTGTTGGCAACCATAACCGTGATGAAGCAGAGCACGGACTGATACAGGCCCATAGCTGCCGACATACCGAAGTCATTGCTGGAAATCAAAGCTCTCATGGTCAGCGTGTCGATAACATCCGTATAGTTATACAACAGACCGTTGTTTCCGACCAGGTTGTAGAACATATCAAAGTTTCCTTTGAAAATTCCGCCGATGGACATCAGCAGCAATATGATCACGGTAGGCATGATGGAAGGGATCGTCACCTTGAAAATGCGCTGGAACACATTCGCTCCATCAATGGAAGCCGCTTCATAGATGGAAGTGTCAATACCCATGATCGCCGCCAGATACATGACGGAACCATATCCGACGCCCTTCCACACATTGAAGAACACCAGGATAAACGGCCACGCCTCAGGCTTCGTGTAAAATGCAACTTTTTCTCCGCCCAGCGCAACGATGATGCGGTTCATAAATCCGTAATCGGAGCTGAAAATGTTAAACGCCATAACGCCCACAATAACCCAGGAAATGAAATAGGGAAGAAACATCATGGACTGCGTCACTTTCCGAAACCGCTTATTATGTATTTCTGTCAGAAAAACCGCAACTGCGATCTGTGTAACTGTTCCTACGATGATGAAGACGATATTATAAAGCACCGTATTCCTTGTCACCAGGCCCGCCTGTCCTGATTTAAAGAAGAACTTAAAGTTCTCAATTCCGTTCCAGGGGCTGCCCCAGATCCCGCCGGCGTAATTATATTTCTTGAACGCCATCACGATACCGGTCATGGGATAATACGCAAATACCAGCGTATAGATCACTGCCGGCGCAAGCATCAGAAGATAGACCCGATACTTGTAAAGCTTTTTGAAAAACCCTTTGACTCCGCCCTTCTTATTCATACTTCCTCCCATTGCTGTTGCGCATCATGTTGCGCTATATTTTTTGTATCTTTTGCTGTAAATTAATTATACATTTTAGCACTTTTGCAGTCAATTCACAGTATTTCTAAATATAACGTTCTCCACAAAGAACAATTTACCTAATTTTGCACAGTTTTTGCGCAACTTGTTGTTCATTTGTTGCGCATCATCCAAAAACCGCAAAAAAACAGACTGTACAGCCAAAATGTACAGCCTGTTTTCCAAATCTCTATTATTACCAATCAAAAAACGTCCTTCCGGTCAGCGCACAGTCCTGACCACTGCGCTCTCAAGCGGCCGCAGCCTGCCATCCTCAGGCCCATATAATACCTTTCCTTCCGGCAGCTTCAATTCCACTTCACTCCGGCTAAAATTCTGAATGAACACGTAATCCGCTGTTTCGCTCCTTCTGGCAGTGATCTCTACGCCCTCCGGTATATCCGCCTTCAGAATGCCGCCGATTCCCGCTTCACAGATCAGCTTCCGGTACAGATCTTCATAAAAGCCCTGTTCCGCATCCGCGCACACATAATAGGCTTTTCCTTTTCCGTACTCGTTGCACAAAAGTGCAGGCGTCCCGGCATAGAAATCCTCTCCGTACACCATCAGCGTCTGCGCCGTGGAAGGTTTCACCAGATCGCAGAGATATTTACAGCCGTACCCCTCCTTCATGCCTTCCAGCCGTGCTCTGTTCTGCTCTTCTGCTCCATCCGGAATGCAGATCGAATTCTCCTCCCAGTCATAGAGACCGTCAATCTCTTCTGCCCGCAGCCCGAACACATCCATCAGATCATGGGGCCGGCCGCCCAAAAAGCATCGGTCGTTTTCATCCACCACACCGCTCCAGTAGGTCATCACAAATGTGCCGCCATTTTGTACAAATTCCCTCACCTTCTGCGAAAACCCTTCATGAAACAGATATTGCATGGGCGCTGCCACAAACCGGTAACTATCCAGACTGCTGCGCTGATCCACCACATCTACATTCAGGCCCAGCCTGCGCAGAGCACGATAGGATTTTTCCATGCTCTCCTCATAGTGCAGATCCTCATTTCTGGGGCCGCAGGAGCCTTTCATTGCCCAGTCGTTGTCCCAATCATAAATCACCGCAGCATCGGATACAGTCTGTGTCCCGGCCACTTCTCCCAGCACCTCCAGCATATTTCCGGTTTTGCACACATCCCGGAAAGTCCGGGTGTCCCTTCCGTCATAATGATCGAGAACAGCTCCGTGAAATTTTTCCTCCGCTCCCCTGCTCTTGCGCATCTGAAAATAGAGCGCCCCGTCCGCTCCATGCGCAATGCTCTGCAAAGAAGCTGCCTCCAGCATTCCGGGCTTTTTTAACTTGCTCACGCTCTGCCAGTTGGTCGCCCCGGGGCAGGATTCCATCAGCAAAAAAGGTTCCCTTTTCAGGCTCCGGATCACATCATGCCAGAAAGCGGTATCCTGCGCAGTTTCCTTCTCCTCGCACTTGTGCCAGGTCGGATAATTATCCCAGGACACTATGTCCACCTTTTCTGCCAGCCTGAAATAATCAATTCCGCCGAAATGATACATGAGATTGGTCGTCGTCGGTTTCTGCGATCCGGCCTCCCTGATCGCAGAAATTTCATTTTCCATGAAGTCAATCGTCTGATCCGATACGAAACGCTTCCAGTCCAGTTTCAGCGCCATAATGGAATTTTCCCCCAGAGGGGACGGACTGTCCACCTGTTCAAAGCTGTCGTATGTATGACTCCAGAATGTGGTGCACCAGCTGTCATTGAGTTTATCAATGGTTCCGTATTTTTGACGCAGCCAGCTTCGGAATGCATTCTGACACAGCGGGCAGTGGCATTCCCCGCTCAATTCATTGGAAATATGCCACATCTTCACCGCAGGATGATTCCCCAGACGCTTTACCAGCTCCTGATCAATGAGACGCACCTTTTCCCGATACAGCGGCGAAGTCAGGCAGTGATTATGCCTGCCGCCGAACAGATTGCGCTCACGCCTTGCGTTGACCCGAAGAACCTCCGGATATTTATCCGCCATCCAGTGCGGACGGGCGCCGGAGGGTGTCGCCAGAATCACCGAGATTCCATTCTCATAAAGCCTGTCTATGATCTTTTCCAGCCACTCAAAATGATATTCCCCTTCTTTGGGCTCCAGCTTCGCCCAGGAAAATACGCCCAGCGTCACCGTGTTAATCCGCGCTTCCAGAAACCGTTCAATATCCGTTTCCAGAATTTCCGGCATCCCAAGCCACTGCTCCGGATTATAATCCCCGCCATGCATCAAATAATTATCGCTCATTTTCAGGCTTCCTTTTCTCTTTTGATTTCCTCTTTTGCCATTCGGACGCTCTTCCGATAGGAATCATCCGGCTTCTGCAAAAGGTATTTTGCACAGACCATCGCTCCGTCATGCAATTCTTCCAAAACCTCCATCTGTTCTTCCGTGGGCTCTGTCGGAGAGACCACCCGGGTCTGCCAGACCGACATGCAGCCGGTGAACTCCACCAGCCAGAAGAGAGGCTCCATCCCCTTTTCCATATGCCCATGGAGCCAGGCCGAGTCCTTCCCGGACAGCTCGATCAGCCGGTTGATATGGGACGGCAGCGGTTCATCCACCTCTCCGTCCGGCCGTATAATGCATTCACATTCTTCTTCATTCTCACGATGAAGATCAATAAATTCGATCGCTTTCATAAGCTTCCTATACCAGAGATTTATTGAGGTATGCTTCCTGTTCTTCGGTCAAAGTATCAATATGCTTGCCCAAAAATGCCAGCTTTCTCGCCGCCACATCCTCATCCACACTGCGGGGCACGTCAATGAGCTTCTCCGTCAGCTCACTGCCATGCTCCACCAGGTATTTTGCGGAAAGCGCCTGGATTGCAAAGCTCATGTCCATAATTTCAGCCGGATGGCCGTCGCCGCACGCCAGATTCACCAGACGGCCTTCACCCAGAACGAAAATCCATTGTCCTGTGGGCAGCTTATATCCCATAATATTCCTGCGCATCTCCTTTGTCTCCAGCGCAATTTCATGCAGGCGCGCCATATCGATCTCGCAGTCAAAATGACCTGCATTGCAAAGGATCGCGCCGTCCTTCATTTCCGCAAAATCCTCTTCGTCAATGACTTTATCACAGCCTGTCACGGTCACGAAGAAATCACCGATTCTGGCTGCTTCCTTCATCGGCATCACTTCAAATCCGTCCATCACTGCCTCAATCGCCTTCACCGGATTGATCTCCGTCACGATCACCTTTGCGCCAAGGCCCTTCGCCCGCATCGCAACGCCCTTGCCGCACCATCCGTAGCCCGCAACCACCACATTTTTGCCGGCTACAATCAGATTCGTCGTGCGCATGATGCCGTCCCACACGGACTGTCCGGTTCCATAGCGGTTATCAAAGAAATGCTTGCAGTCCGCATTGTTCACGCGAACCATGGGAAACTGCAGCTGTCCTGCTCTGTTCATCGCTTCCAGACGGATAATGCCCGTGGTAGTCTCCTCACAGCCGCCGATGATATTGGAAATCAGCTCCGTCATTTCCGTGTGAATCATATGCACCAGATCCCCGCCGTCATCAATGATAATATTAGGGCCTGCCTCCAGCACCGCGCGGATATGTCTGTTATACTCTTCCTCTGTGGCATTATACCAGGCATGTACCTCCAACCCTGCCTTTACCAGCGCAGCAGCCACGTCATCCTGCGTGGACAGCGGGTTGGAACCCGTCACATACATTTCTGCGCCGCCTGCTGCCAGCACCTTGCACAGGTACGCCGTCTTCGCCTCCAGATGCACGGAAAGCGCAATCTTCTTTCCCGCAAAAGGCTTCGTGGAAGAAAACTCCTCTTCCAGCATTCTCAAAAGATCACAATTTCTCCTGACCCATTCAATTTTCTGCTCGCCGGACCCGGCAAGATTAATGTCTCTGATTTCGCTGCTCATACTTTCTCTCCATTCTGCCGCCCAAAGCGGCGCTCGCATCCATGGTAGCAAAACCTTTACAATTTTGCAACCTCATTTCCATAACAAAACATAAAATAAAAATCCCTCTATAGTTTGTCCTCTTCTTTTCCCTTTTCTCCAAGCAGCAGATATTTTCTGATCGCAAACAGCACAGCCAGACCGATAATTCCGATCAGAGTCTGTGCCGTGTCCAGATGCTCCACCACCATCTGCCTCGCCGTAGCCAGCATCAGGACTTCGATCAAGGTCTCCGAAGTGTGCTTGCACAACAGATTCACAAATTCCAGCCCCACCACCAAAGTCAGCGCGCTGGACAAAAATTCATGAAACTGCTCGATTTCCAGAAAGGCCATCGGCTGGGAAAAAAAGTCCTTTAGCAGCCCAAGCAGCATCATGATGATGCTTCCGATAATCAGTACGGAAACCACCACCTCCGTATAATGCGCAATTTTGAATATAACCTCCTTCAACCTGTTTTCCATGGCTTCCTCCTTCGGTATTTTACAGCTTCATCTTATCATACAGGCTTCCGCGCAGGCAACACATTCGTAGAATATCTGCATAAAATGCCTTCCGCTGCGGTCAGGTTTCTGTTTTTTTACAAAATACACCATAAAATCTTAAAAAACTTTTCGCTCAATCTTCACTTTTCACTGCTATGGTAATGAGATGATAACAAGGAGGTTTTCAGGATGTATTTTATCATTTTGCTCATGATCGACGCAGCTGCAGGTTTCCTCTCCGCGCTGCCCTTTTTAATCATATTGGAAATACTGGCACGCAGGCAAATCCCCGCCCTGCCCCTGAGGCATTTGATCGGTGATGGCATTTTCTGTTTCTTTTTATCCGCAATTTTATCGGTCACCGGCATACCTGCTGTTTACGAATTGAAGCCCGGTATTAATATCAATCTGATTCCTTTCGCAGATCTTGCATCCAACACACTGCAATATGCGGAAAATTTACTGCTGTTTCTTCCTGTCGGCTTTCTTTTGCCGGTTCTCTTTCCGCATTTCAGAAATGCACTCCGCTGTGTGCGGTACGGCTTTTTCTTTTCTCTGGCAGTGGAGCTCATGCAGCTTTTCTGCCTCCGGGCCACAGATATAGATGATCTGATCATGAATACTCTGGGCTGTGCCGCCGGATACGGACTGTTTTTGCTGCTCCAAAATCTCTGTCCGGCTCTGGCGCAGAATTTTGCTCCGCTTCATACTGTCAATGAAAATGCAGCAGAAGCCTGTCCGTCAGGTCAGATCCGCCGCTGCAATAAAAAAGAGCCTCCTGCTCTGCTTAAGCTGGAAGCTCATTTTCTCACCGCCGCCTCATGGGCCGGCGGCCTTCTTCTCACGCCCGCCATCAAGGAATTGATCTGGGGCATTCTTACCCTCAGTGTATAAGGGGCGTGTGTCCCCTTGTACACTGAGGGTATCCTCAGCGAATAAACCGTGCTCTTTTATACCACCACGTTGCGCTCCTGCCCCTTCAAAAATGCCGCGATATTTTCGCAGGTTTCCGTCACACAGCGGGTGCGGGCCTCGATACTGGCCCATGCCATGTGCGGCGTCATCTGCAAAAGCCCGGTATCCTTCAATTCCTGCAGAGCGTCGTCGGGACGCATCGGTTCCTTCTCAAAAACATCCAGCCCTGCGCCGCGGATCTGCCCTTCCTTCAGCGCAGCGCACAGCGCTCCGGTATCCACCACTGCACCGCGGGCCACGTTCACCAGGATTGCCGATCTTTTCATCTTCTGAAAAGCGGACGCATCCATGATATGCCGTGTACGGTCGCTCAGCGGACAGTGCAGTGAAATCACATCCGACTGCGCCAGCAGTGTATCAAAATCCACCCGTTCATATTCGGTGCAGGTGCTTTTCCCGGAAGCGGAATAGAAAATCACGCAGCACCCCAGCGCTTGTGCAGCCCTGGCCACACCCCGGCCGATATTTCCCATACCGATGATTCCCCATGTCTTCCCCTCCAGCTCATAATAGGTCTTCTCAAAATGTGCGAAACGCTCCTGCGCCGCATAAGCGCCGGATTTGACATATTCATCGTAATAAGGCAGATTTTCCAGCACCGAAAGCGCCAGCGCAACCGTATGCTGTACAACCGCTGCGGTGGAATAATTGCGGACATTCACCACACGGATTTTCTTCTCCCTGCAGTATGCAATATCCACATTGTCATAGCCTGTCGCAAACTGACATACCAGTTTTACTTTTTTCGCATCCTTCAGAGACGCTTCGTTGATCGGATTCTTGTTCGCCACCACGATATCCGCATCTACGATACGCTCTGCCACCAGTTCATCCGGCGTGCTGTTATAAAAAATCACATCTCCGTACTGCTTCATGCATTCCACAGAGACATCCTCTCCCACACTCGTCCTGTCCAAAACTACAATCTTCATGCTTCCTCTCATTCCTGCGCAAAGATGCCACCCCACGGGGTGGCATCCATTCTGCATTTAACTCCATTCCTGCTTACAGTCTCTTTAACAGAGCCTCTCTCTGCTCTTCGTAGCCGGGCTTTCCAAGCAGTGCAAACATGTTCTTTTTATAACTCTCAACGCCAGGCTGATTGAACGGATTCACACCGAGAAGATAGCCGCTCACGCCGCAGGCGAACTCAAAGAAGTAGAACAGCTGTCCAAGGTAAAACTCATTCACTTCCGGAACATTGATCATGAAATTGGGAACCTGTCCGTCCGTATGAGCCAGAATCGTGCCGTTCATCGCGCTCTTATTGACAAAATCAACACTCTTGCCGGCCAGATAGTTCAAACCGTCCAGATCCACCGGCTCCTCACCGATGATGATCTCTTCGCGGGAAGTCTCCACATTGATCACAGTCTCAAACATGATGCGCGCGCCGTCCTGAATGAACTGTCCCATGGAATGCAGATCTGTGGTCAGATCCACGCTCGCCGGAAAAATGCCCCTCTGATCCTTGCCTTCGCTCTCGCCATAGAGCTGCTTCCACCACTCGGATACGTAATGCACGCTGGGTTCATAATTAGCAAGAATCTCCACCGCTTTTCCTTTTCTGAGCATGATATTTCTGAGCGCCGCATACTTCACAGCATCATTCTCTTCATAAGGTGCTTTCAGCGCCATCTCTCTGCCGCTTGCAGCGCCTTCCATCAACTTATCAATATCCGCACCGCTGACCGCAATGGGAAGCAGACCCACTGCTGTCAGAACGGAGAAACGTCCTCCCACATCATCCGGCACGACGAAAGTTTCATAACCTTCTTCATCCGCAACCTTCTTAAGCGATCCCTTCGCCTTATCTGTGGTCGCATAAATTCTCTTTGCAGCTTCTTCCTTGCCGTATTTCTCTTCCAGCATCGCCTTGAATACGCGGAATGCAATCGCAGGCTCAGTGGTCGTTCCGGACTTGGAAATCATATTGATGGAGAAATCTCTCTCTCCGATCACATCCATCAGATGTCTGATGTAGGTAGAGCTGATGGAATTGCCCACAAAATAAATCTCAGGGGTCTTTCTGACTTCCTTGCCTACCATATTATAAAAGCTATGTCTCAGAAATTCGATTGCAGCCCTTGCGCCCAGATAGGAACCGCCGATACCGATCACGAGCAGCACCTCGGAATCGCTCTGAATCTTCTGCGCCGCTTTCTTGATGCGCGCAAACTCTTCCTTGTCATAATTGACCGGCAGATCAATCCAGCCGAGGAAATCATTGCCTGCTCCGGTCTTTGCCACCAGCAAATCCTTCGCATCCAAAGCCAGTTTCTTCATGTTCTCCACTTCATGCGCCTGCACAAAGGGAGCCGCTTTGCTGTAATCAAATGTTACTTTAGCGCTCATTTTTTATCCTCCTTATAATGGCCTGTCCCGGGACAGGCATTCACTTTCTGTATATACGCTAAGTGTAGCAAAGTTAATAGTTGATTTCAAGCCAAAAATTCCCTTAATAGCGCTCCCAGCTCGTCTGCGCTCATACTCCCGGCTTTTTCTCCTCCTGCTTTAGTTTCTTCCGCTCCCAAATTCTCCTTTTCCTCTTCGGATAGCTTTCCGGCCTCCCGCAGCGCCCTTTTCTCTTCCGCCTCCAGATATGCGCTGTCCTCCTTCACGCTTTTCAGCCGTTCGGCCATCCTGTTTTCCAGGAAATCCACCATCGTTATCCTGAGCGCTTCCTGCCTGCCCTGTACATCAATCAGCCCTGAAACGGAAAAGAACAGATAAAGGGAAAAGAATGCCAGAAGATAATATGGCAGAATTTCTCCCAACGTTTCCCCATATGCCAATCCCACACAGGCTCCGATCCCATCTGCAAAAACGGACAGAAGCAACAGCTGCCCTGCCATAAAGTTGAGCAGCCGCAGGCTGCATTTTCCCAGACGCACATTCTGCAGCATTTTTCCCACAAAAGCCTCTGCATTGACAGAGCCGCCGTTTAATTCGTAATAATTCTGGAATTTCAGCTTACATTGCTTCAAAAAGCGATTATCCGTCACCGACATATTTTCCGCCTCTTTCATCAGCTTTTTCAACAGCATACCTGTCATAAATCTGCATAAAATACTTAATATGAGCAGCGCTGCGGCCGCCCCTGTAAAAAAAGCATGTCCCTCGAAAAATGCCCGCATAAAAAACCTCCCGGTTTGCGCCGCTTCTGCCGCCGCGAAACCTTTTCCCTATGAGTATAAATCCCTCGCAAAAAGCAGGCAATCCCTGAAGGGTCGCGCTCAATTTACATTTTCTGCCTTTATTTTTCATAAAAAAACTGTTATAATCCGTATATTGACATAAATCATGAAAATTCGCCGAAGGAATTTTTTTCTGCTCCTGCATGGGCAGTCGCATTTTCCTTCGGAAAACAAGCGAGGAAAATTCCTCTGCTCCTGCATGGGCAGTCGCATTTTCCTTCGGAAAACAAGGAGGAATTGAAATGAGATACCGTACAAAGGGAACCTGCTCTTCGGCTATCGATATCGAAATGGATGGCAACATTATCAAATCCGTCGCGTTCACCGGCGGCTGCAACGGGAATCTGAAAGGCATTGCCAGCCTTGTAACGGGAATGAAGGCTGAGGATGCCATCGCCCGCCTCAAGGGAATCACCTGCGGATTTAAACCCACATCCTGCCCTGATCAGCTGGCACTGGCACTGGAACAGATTCTGAATCAGTAAAGAACAGCTACAAATATCAAAAATTTTCCGGAGGCATCCTGACATGCAGAAAAAGATCGTGCTTACCGGCGGCGGCACAGCCGGCCACATCACTCCCAACATCGCCCTTCTACCCCGGCTGGCTCAGAAGGGATATGAAGTGTCCTATATCGGCTCCTATGAAGGGATGGAAAAGCGCCTGATTGAAGATTTTAACATTCCCTATTACGGAATTGCTACCGGCAAATTCCGAAGATATTTT
>Ga0129308_1003771_pt1 | contig 10390 bp, 6 predicted proteins | sample L827metagenome_FD_94440 | JGI IMG/M metagenome (GOLD analysis project Ga0129308, IMG submission 94440) | Ring-tailed lemur group fecal microbial communities from Wisconsin, USA - L827 metagenome | ecosystem: Host-associated > Mammals > Digestive system > Large intestine > Fecal | place: USA... | reverse complement strand
TCCATCCTCTCTGTGTGGCTTTAATTCTTTCGGAATTAGAACTTGATAAGGAAACAATTATCGCTGGGCTTTTACATGATATTGTGGAAGATACCGAGATTACCTTGGAAGATGTGACAAAAGAATTTAGCGCTGAGGTTGCATTATTGGTAGATGGTGTGACCAAACTGGGGCAATTATCTTATTCTAAGGATAAAGTAGAGATTCAGGCAGAAAACCTTCGAAAAATGTTTCTGGCGATGGCCAAGGATATCCGAGTTATCCTAATTAAGCTTGCAGATAGACTTCACAATATGAGAACTATGCAATATATGAAGCCAGAAAAGCAGAAAGAAAAATCAAGAGAGACGATGGATATCTACGCGCCGATCGCGCATAGATTAGGTATCTCAAAGATTAAGATAGAATTGGATGACTTATCTCTTCGCTATTTAAAGCCAGAAGTGTATGAAGAATTAGAGACAGCCTTGCAATCTCAGAAGGAAGAAAGAGAGGCATTTATTTCTAGCATCGTGGCTGAAGTTGGAAAACATATCGAGGATGCTGGAATTAAGGCAGAGATTGAGGGGCGAGTCAAACATTTCTTTAGCATTTATAAGAAGATGGTAAATCAGGATAAGACACTTGATCAAATTTATGATTTGTTTGCCGTTCGTATTAAAGTAGATACTGTTATGGATTGCTATGCAGCACTTGGCGTGATTCATGAGATGTACACACCAATTCCAGGACGTTTTAAAGATTATATTGCCATGCCAAAGCAAAATATGTACCAGTCTCTTCACACGACTTTGATTGGACCAAACGGACAGCCGTTTGAGATTCAGATTCGTACATTTGAGATGCATCGAACTGCTGAGTACGGTATTGCAGCTCACTGGAAATATAAAGAAGGAAAGACAAGTTCGAATAATAAGGAGGAAGAGAAATTAAGCTGGCTTCGTCAAATTTTAGAGTGGCAACAGGATATGTCAGATAACCGCGAATTTTTAACGCTCTTGAAGACAGACTTAGATTTATTTGCCGAGCAGGTATATTGCTTCACTCCTGTGGGAGATGTCAAAACTTTACCGACAGGCTCTACTCCAGTTGATTTCGCTTACAGCATTCACAGTGCAGTCGGCAATAAGATGGTAGGGGCGAGAGTCAATGGACGACAGGTTCCAATTGATTATCAGTTGAAAAATGGTGACCGAGTAGAAATTGTCACTTCCCAAAATTCTAAGGGACCAAGTAGAGACTGGCTTACTTTTGTGCGAAGTTCTAGTGCTAAGACAAAGATTAATCAGTGGTTTAAGGCAGAGTATAAGGAAGAGAATATCCAAAAAGGAAAAGAGCTTTTGGATAAATATTGTTCTTCTAAGGGACTTGTGCTTAGCAAATATTTAAAGCCTGCCTATATGAAGAAGGTAGAGAATCGTTACTCTTGCAGAGACTGGGATACAGTACTGGCATCCGTGGGACATGGAGGTTTAAAGGAGAGCCAGGTTATTAATCGTCTCGTTGAAGAGTATCAAAAGGAAAATCCTGTCGAGGCACAAAAACTCAAGGAAAAGCTCACACAAGCACAGGACCAAAAACAGCAGATTGGAAAAGAATCTGTAAAAACGACTGCATCCTCTTGTGGAAGAGGTGATGTTACAATTAAGGGTATGCCTGATATGCCATGTCGATTTTCTAGATGCTGTAGTCCAGTGCCAGGAGATGAAATTATTGGATTTATCACAAGAGGTCGAGGAGTTTCTATTCACAGAACAGATTGTGATAATGTTGTCAAAATGCCAGAGGCAGAGAGAGCGAGATTAATTGAGGCGGAGTGGACAATTCCTGATGAGCCTAAAAAGCAGGAGACATACGAGGCTGAGATTATTATTTACACAGAGGATAGAATGGGATTTTTGGTTGATGTCGGTCAGGTTTTTATCAATGCACAGATTAATATTAACTCCATTGTGACAAGAAAGAATAAGCAAGAAGGAAAAGCGACAGTTGTTCTCACCTTTTTTATTACAGGAACAGAGCAGCTGAACCGTATTATTTCAAAGATTCGACAGATTGACAGTGTAATAGATATAGAGAGAGCATAAGATAGGAGAGAAGAATGGAAAATAAATTAATTGTTATGTCGGCAGAGCTTGGCGATATTGGAACAAACTGCTATATTATTGCCAACCAGGAGACGAAAAAGGCGGCAGTGGTAGATCCAGCTGGCGATGTAGATATTATTTTGAAAATTTTAGACGAAAAAGGATTAAAGCTTGATATGATTTTGTTGACACATGGTCATGCAGATCATATCGGTGCCTTAGATGATTTGAGAAGAGAGGTTAGTATGGATTTACCAGTGCTTGCCTCTCAGATTGAGCAGGAAGTCTTGATGGTTCCAGATTATAATTTAACACCAATGTTTGGAAAATCTTACACAACACATGCCAATGTATTATTTAAGCAGCCAAAGCAAGAATATGAGGTGCTTGGACATCGAGTGATTTTTTATTTGACACCTGGTCATACAAAGGGAAGTTGTTGCTATTATTTTCCAACTTATGGATGGCTTTTTACAGGTGACACACTCTTTGCGGGTAGTATAGGAAGAACAGATTTCCCAACTGGAAGTATGAGGGAGATTTTAAAATCTGTCAATGATATTTTGATGAGTTTCCCAGACGCTACGATTGTCTTGCCAGGACATGGACCTTCCTCTACAATCGGAGAAGAGAGAAGAACAAATCCATACGTAAAGAGATAGCGAGAATAAATATGATATATATAAAACAAAATACGATGGAATACGACTATGACGTAAGAGCGATTATACTCGCCTTTTTTGAGAGGGAGAAGATAATTGATATTGTCAATCAAAAAGTGGAGGATGTAGATTCCTCCCTTGTTTGCTTTACAATGGAGTTAAATTTTGGAAGAGAGAAGGCAGTCGGTCATATTTTTGAGCAGGAGGAAGAAAAAGCGAGCTTGGAACTTATGATGGAAGACTGGGAGTATAGCGTAAAACGTAAGAAAATAGATGCATTTTTGTATGATTTATTGAGTGAGTATACTGGTAGAAAGCTTCCCTGGGGGATGCTCACTGGAATTCGACCAACGAAAATTATTTATCAGATGTTGGAAGAGGGGAAGACGGATGAGGAAATGATAAGATATTTCCAGTCCACTTATCGCACGACAGAGCAAAAAGCGAGACTTTGTACGGATGTGGCGAAGAAGGAATATGAAATTTTAAACAAAATTTCATACGAGGATGAGTATAGTATGTATATCGGTATTCCGTTTTGTCCGTCGACATGCCTTTACTGCTCTTTTACCTCATTTCCGATTGGAATTTATCAAAAGAAGGTGGGGGCATATCTTCTCGCACTCTGCAAAGAGATGGATTATGTGGCGACTACTTACGCCAATAAGAGACTTACGACGCTCTATATTGGTGGTGGGACTCCGACTGCCTTATCGGCAGAGGAATTGGAATTTTTACTCACAAAGATAGAGGAGAAATTTGATCTATCTTATTTAAAAGAGTACACAGTGGAGGCAGGAAGACCAGATAGCATTACGAGAGCAAAATTAGACGTACTGCATGCCCATCCAGTTACAAGAATTAGTATTAACCCACAGACGATGAATGATGCGACATTAAAAATAATTGGAAGAAATCATACGGTGAGCCAGACGATTTCGACCTATAAGATGGCAAGAGAAGTCGGATTTGACAATATAAATATGGATATTATTACAGGACTTCCAGGAGAGGGAATCGAGGAACTTTCGAATACATTATTGCATATAAAAGAATTAAGACCAGATAGCTTAACGGTCCATTCCTTGGCAATTAAGCGAGCCGCAAGATTGAATCAAAATATGGAGCGATATGCGAGTATGGTAAAGGGAAGCACAAATGAGATGCTTCTTCTAGTGGAGAATACGGCGAGAGAGATGGGATTATTCCCGTATTATATGTATCGCCAAAAAAATATTCCAGGAAATTTAGAAAATGTCGGGTACTCCGTGCCTGGAAAAGAAAGTCTATATAATATTTTAATGATGGAAGAAAAGCAAGACATCATTGCACTTGGCGCGGGAGCATCTACGAAGTATGTATATCCAGAGGAAAATAGAATTGAGAGAGTAGAAAATGTAAAAGACATAGATCATTATATAGAGCGAATTGAGGAGATGATCGTACGGAAACGAAAGAAAGAAAAGAACAGCTAATGCGAGAATCCATCGCTTCGCTTGGAGCGAAGGTGACAATAAATTTAAGGGAACAAAAAGATATTTTTAGTTCTGAGGGGAATGAGAGTTGGATTGAGATGTATGATGCTCATAGTGTAGAGACACCAATAGAGGCGGATTTAAAGGAGGCCATCTCACATGGAATTATTGTGAGCGATTTGGCTTATTTGCTCGCGAGAGAGTTAAATGTCAGAGAGAGAGAATGTCACGATATTGCAGTGGCGGGATTGCTTCACGATATTGGAAAACTAAAGCTTGTTAATTATGTATATCAAAAAAGAGGCGACGAAAAGCTTCGCATTGATGAAGTGAGATATCGAAGACTACATTCCAGTCTTGGATATGCGATTTTGAAAGAACAAGGATATAGTGAGCATATTTGTCAGTATGTGCTCTATCATCATGAAAATTTTGACGGTTCAGGATATCCGAACAATCTAAAGGGGGAGCAGATTCCACTTGGAGCGAAGATTCTTCGCGTTTGTGATGCTTTTGGAGCGCTTATATCAAATCGACCATATCGCACTGCTTTTGATACAGAGACAGCGATTCAGATTATGATTGAGGAGGTAAAGGATTTTGATATGTCAGTTTTTCTTGCCTTCTTGCGAATTGTTCACTCGGACGACTTTGTAAAAGTACTTGACAATCTTGGAATTAGTGAATAAACTTTAGTATGAAAAATATAAGAGGGTCAAATACCCTGCTGCTTGCGGCGGGGTATTTGACTGCGAATAAAATAAAGATGGAGGAAATGATATGATTACCCAGGCACCAAGAGGTACACAGGATTGGTTTGGCGATATGATGGAAAAGAGAACTTATATCGAAAAAACTGCCAGAAAACTCTGTGCGACCTATAATATAAAAGAAGTGATTACACCTGTTTTCGAGCATAGTATTTTATTTCAGAGAAGTGTTGGAGAGACGACAGACGTCGTACAAAAGGAAATGTACACATTTTTGGATAAAGGTGGAAGAAGTATTTCTCTAAAGCCGGAGGGAACAGCAGGAGCAATCCGCGCTTACCTTGAAAATGGTATGCATGCCCTTCCACAGCCAATTAAATTATTTTACGTGACACCAGCGTTTCGCTATGAGAAGCCAGACAGTGGACGACTTAGACAACACCATCAGTTTGGTATCGAGTTTGTGGGAGCTGCTGGACCGCTCGCAGAGGTAGAGCTTATCTCTCTTATCTCTACATTTATCAAGAAGATTGGCTTAAAAGACGCAAAGCTTCATATTAATAGCATTGGATGTCCAAATTGTAAGTCAATTTATAATAAAGCGTTAAAGGAATATTTACACGCCCATGAAGAAGGTCTTTGCCCGACTTGTAAGGAGCGTATGGAAAAAAATCCACTTCGTGTTATCGACTGTAAGGAAGAGAATTGTAAAAAAATTGTTGAGCACGCTCCAAGAACAATCGAATATTTGGATGAGGAGTGCAAAAATCATTTTGATGAGCTTTGTTCTTTGCTTACTGATCTTAATATTCCATTTGAGGTAGATACAGGAATCGTTCGTGGTCTTGATTATTACACAAAGACGGTATTTGAGTTTGTAAACTCTGATGGATTTACACTCTGCGGTGGTGGACGTTACGATAACTTAGTACATGAGATTGACGAGAAGATTTCTATGCCATCTGTCGGATTTGGTATGGGGATTGAGAGATTGATTTATTTCTTGGAAAAAGAGCAGGTGGAGCTTCCAATTAAGTCAGGTGTAGATGTTTATGTCGGAATTTTGGGAAAAGAGGCGAAAGTTCCAGCTTTCTCCTTTGTACAGGCACTTCGCGCAAAAGGATATTGTGTAGAGACAGACTACTTAGACCGAAGCGTAAAGGCTCAGATGAAATACGCGAATAAAATTAATGCTCGTTATACAGTCATTATGGGTGAAAATGAATGTAAGGAGCGAAAGGCAAGTCTCAAAAATATGGAGACAGGAGAGACAGTTGACATTTCTCTTGACGATATTGATAGTTTAAATTTATAGAAAAAGAATAAAATGCTGTGAGAAAGCCACAAAGCTATTATATTTTCTGCGACGAAAGAGGATAAAAAGACTATATATTGGAAGAGTATCTTTTGATAGTATCGTCTATAAGAGGATGTGAAGTGGCTTTACGAGAAAAAAGGAGGAAGAAAAATGGCAGAATCCATGCAAGGGTTAAAGAGAACCCATAGATGTACGGAAGTTTTGAGTGCAGAGCTTGGACAAGAAGTTGTCCTTATGGGCTGGGTACAAAAAAGAAGAAATTTGGGAAGTCTTATTTTTGTGGACTTAAGAGATAGAACAGGTCTTGTACAGCTTGTATTTGACCAAGATATCGTGGGAGAAGAAGTTTTTGAAAAAGCTGGAAAGCTTCGAAGCGAGTTTGTTATCGCGGCAGTTGGTACTGTGGAAAAGAGAAGTGGAGCAGTGAATAAGGACTTAGCGACAGGGGAACTCGAGATTAAAGTGACAGAGCTTCGCGTTTTATCTGAGGCTATGACACCTCCTTTCCCTATCGATGCCAATACAAATGTGAAGGATGATCTTCGTCTTAAATATCGCTATTTAGACCTTAGAAGACCAAATATTCAGAAAAACTTAATTTTAAGAAGCAAGGTTGCAACAACAGTTCGAAATTTCTTAGCAGAGGAAGGATTTTTAGAGATTGAAACTCCAATGCTTATGAAGAGCACTCCTGAGGGAGCAAGAGATTATCTTGTGCCAAGTCGTGTACATCCAGGCAGCTTTTATGCGCTTCCACAGTCTCCTCAGATATTTAAGCAACTTCTCATGTGTTCTGGATATGATAGATATTTCCAGATTGTAAAATGTTTCCGTGATGAGGACTTAAGAGCAGATAGACAGCCTGAGTTTACTCAGATTGATATGGAGCTTTCTTTCGTGGGTGTAGATGACGTAATTGATGTAAATGAGAGATTACTTGCCTGTATGTTTAAGGATGCAATCGGAGTCGATGTGAAGCTTCCAATTAAGAGAATGACATACCAAGAGGCGATGGATCGTTTTGGAAGTGATAAGCCAGACCTTCGCTTTGGAATGGAGCTTATAAATGTGACAGATGTCGTGAAGGACTGTGAGTTTGTTGTATTTAAGTCTGCAATTGAGAACGGAGGTTCTGTCCGCGGTATTAACGCAAAAGGACAGGGCGATATGGCTCGTAAAAAAATTGATGCCCTTGTAAAATTTGCGAAAGATTTCGGCGCAAAGGGGCTTGCTTATATTCAGTGCAAATCTGATGGAACTGTGAAATCCTCCTTTAGCAAATTTATGAAGGACGAGGAGATGGACGCTTTAATCAAGGCAATGGACGGACAGGCAGGAGATTTACTTCTTTTTGCAGCAGACAAGAATAAAGTTGTATATGATGTTCTTGGAAACTTGAGATTAGAGATTGCCAAAAACTTAGACTTGCTTAAAAAAGATGAGTATAATTTTGTTTGGATTACAGAATTCCCACTTCTTGAGTGGAATGAGGAGGAGAATCGTTTCACTGCGATGCATCATCCATTTACAATGCCAATGGAGGAAGATTTGCAGTACTTAGAGTCTGATCCAGGACGCGTGAGAGCAAAAGCATACGACATCGTATTAAACGGAACAGAGATCGGTGGAGGTAGCGTCAGAATCTTCCAGCCAGATGTGCAGGAGAAAATGTTTGATGCACTTGGATTTACAAAAGAGCAGGCTCATGCTCAGTTTGGATTCCTTATGGATGCATTCCGCTACGGTGTACCACCACATGCAGGTCTCGCTTACGGATTTGACCGTCTCGTTATGCTTATGGCAAAAGAGGATTCTATCCGTGATGTAATCGCTTTCCCTAAGGTAAAGGATGCTTCCTGCCTAATGTCCGAGGCTCCAAGTGAGGTAGATGAAAAGCAGCTTAAGGAGCTTGGAATAGAGCTTGCGAAGAAGGAAGAAGAGGAAAAAGAGGCAGAGTAGAGATTTGCTTGAAAAATAAAATACTATGATAAAAAAACTAACTTTAGATTATGATAGTCTAGAGTTAGTTTTTTTACATTGAAAATGTATGGAGTTGTAGGTTTGTTTTGACGACTGAAAACTCCTTTTGAGAGTTTTCAGACAGTTTGGGGTTCAAGGAGGTTCTCGGTCTAGTTCCCGACTGTGTATGGGATAAATTCAGTGAAAATGATATGCAATAGTTTCTGTATTAATTAGAGTTGTCTGAGTAATTGTTGCATCTGTCTCACTCCACGCTCCTGGGAGCTAATAATGGATAGAAGAATAGGACAAAGCTCTGGACAGATATCATATTTTAAAGCATTTTTTGACATGTAAATGGCACCCATATGATGAGGAATCATCTCTCGAATGAAATCTGCGTTGATTTGATTTTCATTTGGGGCGTTTCCCATATCAGTGAACATAGTATTCATAATCTGCCATACTTTTCGTTGATAGAGTTCCACGTCTCGCTGGGAATTTAATAATTTATTGCAGTCACATTCTGCCTGTTTCATATCTTCGATGCTTTTTGTCTGTTCTGTTATGATTTGCTCGGCGATATTTCTAAGGGGAGTGCAGGTAGTATGAGGCAGGAGATTTTTAGACATTTCGATGGCGGCCTCGTGGTGAGGAATCATTTGAGCGATGAAATTGTGAGAGATACTATTGTTGAGGGGAGCGTTGTCCATGCCCTCGATTAACTGGTCTAAGATATGGTAAAAATTGGTAAGGTAATCTTTTGCATGGTTGCTTAGTTTGTATTGGTCGCAGGAGAGAGAGTCATGTCTAGAAAAACATCTATTTTTCATGTGAAAAATCCTTTGAAAGTTATTCTCTTTAGTATATGCAGGGGGATTTCTGACAGTGAGGGAATTATTTAAGACAGTGAGAAGAGACGCCGAGAGAGTAGAGTATATACCTGCTTGCTCTCGGCTGTGTATTGGCTAAATGTCAATCAAAACCATATATACTGAAATAGAAATATGCAGCAAAGTAAAAATGAGTGGTAGTTTATGTAGAGAAAAGATATAAAAAATTGAATAGAGAAGTAGTCAGGTGAATGACTAATAAGAGGTAATTATCTTCAAATTAAGATGGAGATAATGACCTCTTTTTGTTTTGGAAAAATTTGAGTGAAATAATGGAAGTTTCATATATATGAGAGCATTAACATAAACTTATTATAAAAATCTCTATCAAGTGAAGAGATAGACAAGTTAATAGAGGTTTTTTAAAGAATGTATGCATTACATTTCAGTATGTTGGGGATATCCTTTCATAATGTTTATTTTGACAAATTTAGATTTTCATTTTTAGTCATGGAGGTGTATCGTATTTACGAAGCAAATGGGAAAGTTCGAAAATATATGAAATCGATTGGAAAAAAGAAAGGAGATAAAATGAAGCGTATTATTAATAAAAAAAGAATTGAGATGTTTAGGAGAGAATTATATAGGGAAGAAAAGAAGGAGAGTACGATAGAGAAGTATATGCGAGATATAAAAAAGTTAGAGGAATATTTGGATGGACGACCTGTGACAAAGGAAAATATGATTCAGTTTAAAGAACAGCTGCAAATCTGTGGAGAGTATGAAATTAGCAGTATGAATACGTATCTGGCAGCAGCAAACCATTTTTGTGATAGTATGGGATGGAAAGATGCAAAAGTGAAACTATTAAAAAGACAAAAGGAGCTCTATGAGTCAGAAAATACGTATCTGACAAAAGAAGAATATAAAAAGCTAGTATTGACTGCAAATAAAAAAGGGCAGCAGCGATTATCCTTGATTATGCAGACAATCGCAAGTACAGGAATTCGAATTAGTGAATTATGTTTTATTACAGTGGAATCTCTAAAAAAGGGAAAAGTTAGCGTCTATAATAAGGGAAAAAGAAGGACAATCTTTTATCCAGAGAAGCTGCAAAAAATGTTAAGACAGTATGGAAAAGAACAAAGGATTTCATCTGGATATCTTTTTCGAACAAAAGCAGGAAGGCCAATGGATCGAAGCAATATTTGGAGAGAGATGAAGAGGCTTTGTAAAAAAGCGGGGGTAGAAGCAGGAAAGGTGTTTCCTCATAATTTAAGACATCTCTTTGCGAGAGAGTTTTATCAAATAAAAAAAGACATCGCAAAGCTTGCAGATGTGCTTGG
>Ga0129308_1003767_pt1 | contig 10396 bp, 7 predicted proteins | sample L827metagenome_FD_94440 | JGI IMG/M metagenome (GOLD analysis project Ga0129308, IMG submission 94440) | Ring-tailed lemur group fecal microbial communities from Wisconsin, USA - L827 metagenome | ecosystem: Host-associated > Mammals > Digestive system > Large intestine > Fecal | place: USA... | reverse complement strand
GCGGGGATTCTCCGGGTCCTTTACATAGCCATACGGCACGTTGGTGGTCAGGGGTACGCCTCGCTCACCCTTGGCTTTTTGGACGGCCCGGATCTTGCGGCTGGTGTCCCGGGCATAGAACTCGTTGAACCAGTTCTTGATGCCCGCAAAATCATTGTCCACCCGGTTAGGGTCGATGGTGTCGTAGTTGTCATTGATGGCGATGAAGCGGACACCGTTCTGCGGAAAGGTGAAGTTGGTGTAAAGCCCGGTCAGTGCGGAGTTACGGCCCAGTCTGGAAAGGTCTTTGGTGATCGCCACGGCCACCCGCCCCGCCTCGATTTCGGCCAGCATGGCCTGAAAGCCGGGACGGTCGTAGGTCACACCGCTTACACCGTCATCCACGAAAAAGGTTGGGTTGGGAAAGTGATGCTCCCTGGCATACTGCAAAAGCATGGCCTTCTGATTTTCGATGGACAGGGATTCGCCAGCCCGGTCATCCTCCTGAGACAGTCGGCAATAAAGGGCGGTCATTTTATCTGTTGCTCCGTACATTTCTGTATCCTCCTTTGATGGAGCAACTGTCAGTACAGGATTGGTTGGCTCTATTGTACCAAGATTCTGGGTGTTTGTCATTCTGAATCCTCCATCTTTTCTGCAAACTTTCTGGAAGTGATGCGTTCCAGCTTGCGGACAAAGTTTTCTGTCCCCTCATAGCTGCCTGTGACAACATAGGTGGTGCCGTGGATGACCTCGGTGACGGTCAGTTCGGGAATCCAGAAAGCGGAGAGATTCTTCACACGGATGTGGCCGTCCTCGTCCCAGAAGAATCTGCGCTCAGTTCTTTCAGACGGCAGAGGCTCCGGCTCGGAGAAATAATACCCCTCCGGGTCGAGTTGGTGTTCAAATTGCAATTTCTGTTCCATAAGTACCTCCTGATTTTCTATAAGAATTAGTGTTCGATTTCCGGCTTTTTCTGCCGAGCAGCGGCATTCTGACGCTCCTGCTCATGGATGACTTGCTCCACTTTGTATTTGACCTGCCAAAGCTTTTTCACTTCCGCATGGATGGGCGAAAGTTCTGCCTGTTCAGTTTTGTATTCCTGTTCCAGACGGTCACGTTCATTACGCCATGCGGTGATGGGGAGCTTTCCATTTTTGAAATACGGCTTCAACTTGCGCTCCGCCATGTGATACAGGCGGAGTGTGTTTTCGTTTTCTGAGATGAATTGCTCCCGCTTGCCTTTCCATTTGATAGTTGCCAACTTGTCGGCAACGGGTTTGCCCTCGGTATAAAACTGCACCATGCGGAGAAGCTCGTCCAGTTCTTTCACGCGGTCAGATTTTCCGCGCATGGAGTTTTTCAAAGTATCGATGCGCTCACTCAGTGCAGACACACGCTCCTGCAATTTCACCGGCGATGTCAATTTGTTCTGCATGAGATAATTGACGATCTCATTAAACTCTTTGAGATTGCCGATCTTCGCTTTCTGGCTCCATGCTCCTGCGTTGCGGTTGGTGTAATACTCACTGAGCAGCTGCACCAGATTGGGAGCTTGCGGCTTGCTCAGTTCCTCATGCGTTTCTTTCAGCCAGTCAAGCAGAACGGAGATTTTCTTTTTCAGACTGCGGATCAGATCGTTGGTTTTCCTGATCCAGCGGTTGAGATCGCCCTTATCGGTGCGGATGCCCTTGGCTTCCATGGCCCGGACAGTCGGCCCCTCGTGCTGGTTGGGTATCTGCTCCACGCCCTGACGCTCATAGCTGCGGTGGTCGATGCGGCAATCCAAACCCTTCTCGGCAAATGTGGCGTTGCAAAGTTCAGCCCAAGCCTGCCGCCACGTTTCCAGCGTTTCCGGGCTGCCCCAATCGGTGGTGGGTACAGCATTGAACACATAGTTGCCAGCCTCGTCACGGATGCGGTTTCCGTCCCCGTCCAGCAGATATTCCCGCCGCTGCTTGTTGCCCCATTTTCCGTCAGGCTCGATAGGGCGGATGGGACACATGACATGGAAATGCGGGTTCTGGATGCCGCCGTCCTCCTTGTCCGGCTGATGAATGGCAAAGTCCACCACCATGCCCCGGCTCACAAAGTTTTGGAGCAAAAATTGCCTGGCAAGGTCGATGTTCTCCTCCATGGAAAACTCATTCTGCAAGGCAATGTCAAAACTATATGCAAGCTGGGCTTTCTTCCCCCGTTCCACTTTCTCCACGGCGTTCCAGAGTGTTTCCCGGTCTGCGTACTCCGGAGGAGCATGGGATGGCAGCAGAATTTCCGAACAGATCACGCCGCCCTTGCGGGTGTAGTCGCTGTCCTCGCCATAATACTCGCTGTGCAGCTTTTCGCCGGAGCGATAGGCGGCAGCGGCCACGGCAGACTGTCCGGCGCTGCGCTTGATCTGGGCTACATGAAAATGATACAGTGCGATAGTCAGTCACCTCCAAACTCATTCTTGTTGTGTTCGTTGACGGCCTCCATGAGCAGGCCCTTGACCTCCGGCAAGGCAAGGGCTTTTTCCGCGAAGGCATAGAACTCGGCTTCGCTCAAAACCTTTGCCAGCGGGGCCACACTTTCAATGGCAGCTCCACGGGTGATAAGCCTGTGCGCCCGTTTCCGGCAGTCGCCTTTTTCGTAGTAGGCGGCACGGTTTTCGAGCTGCTGCTGTTTGTGCCGAAGCTGGGCGAGCTGGCGCTCATTGGCGGCGATCTCGGCTTTCAGTTCGGGAATGGTTTTCTGTTTGGACATCGTACATGACCTCCTTTTGATGGGATAGATAGGATGAAAAAAGACCGCCTACATTTTCAGTAGACAGTCTGGCTGGAGGTATGGGGTTTTCAGACTTTGCGGCGGGGACGGTCTGCTGAAAGCAGATTGTTTGCGCTGCAAAGTGCGCTGGGATAGCTGCGTATGCAGCGCAAGGGGTGTAACCCCTTGTACGGAACGAAGTGACGCAAAACAGCCCGGACATTCGAGTGTCCGGGCTGTTCGCTCCGCAGGACGCACGATACAGGGTTTGCCCTGTATAGAAGTGCGCCATTCGGTTGCAGATACTGCTTACTTCACAAAGAAGCGATACAGGAAGGTCACGATCTGGGCGCGGGTGCAGTCCGCGCCGGGGCTGAAGGTGGTGTCGCCGGTGCCGTTGGTGATGCCGTTGGCCACCGCCCACATGACCGCCTCGCCATAGTAGTTCTCCAGGTCCACATCGGAGAAGGGATTCAGGAACATCCACTCACCCTGCATACCGCCACCCTGGGCCTGCACGCTGCGGTAGATGAAGGCCATGGCCTGGGCGCGGGTGCAGGTGGCATCGGGGCTGAAGGTGGTGCCGTCGCCGGTGCCAGTGGTAATGCCGTTCTCCAATGCCCAGGCCACCGCCTTAGCGTAGTAGGCGTCCGTGGGGACATCGGAAAGGCTGCTCAGGCTCTCCGGCTCGGGACTGCCGGCGGCCCGCCACAGGAAGGTGACGATCTGGGCTCGGGTACAGGAAGCGTTGGGAGAGAAGGTGGTGTCGGAGGTGCCGCCGGTGATGCCCCTGGCAGAGGCGAAGTCCACGGCGTCCTCTGCCCAGTGGTTGACGGGATGAATATCCACGAACGCCTTGGCGTTGTCCACGATCTTCACAGTGGCGTTGCCGTCCAGGGTCAGTACCACGCCGTTTTCGGTGGGGACAGAGGTGGATACGATCTCCTCAGTGCCGTCAGCCTTTACAATGACAGCCACGGTGCCGGGGGTGACATTCTCCACGGGGATCTCTACCTTGACGGAGCCAGCACTCTTGGGCACGGTGACATCCACAGTGGGAGCGTCCTTGGTGCTGCTGGCAGCAGGCACTTCCACGGGCAGAGTCACGGCCTTGCCGGTCTTTGCGGCTTCTGTGACAGCGGCGGAAGAAATGGAAGCCTTTACCTCAGTGACCTCGCCGTTCTTATCAGTAACAACGGTGCCGCTGGTGCCGTCCGCGGACTTGTTGGTTTCGGTGATGGCGCCGTCCTTCTTGGTCTCCACAACGGTGGTGCTGCCGTCGGTGTTCCTGGTGGTCTCCGTCACAGTACCGGTGGTCTTGTCGGTCACGGTCGTGGTGGTGGATCCGTCGGGGTTTTTCTCCGTGGTCGTGGTGCTGGAGGAACTGCCGCTGGAGGATTTGACCATCCAGTGGGCGTAGAGGATGGTGTCCTGCTCAAACTCCGTGGCGGTGGTTACCTGTTCGCCGCCGTCTGCCGCCTTGTACCAGCCGTTAAAGGCGTAGCCGCTGCGAGTTGCGGTGGGCAGGCTGGCCAGCTTCTGGTCGGTGGTGGTCATGCTGGAAACAGAGGGCGTACCGCCGTTGCCGTCAAAGGTGACGGTGTACTCAGTGGCCGAAGGCGTGGAGACCTCCTCCCAGATCGCATACAGGGTGGTGTTCTCGGTCACAGTAATGGTGGTGCCGGAAATCACTGTGCCGTCAGCACTGGTCGCCCAGCCCTTGAACTGCTTCCCCTCGGGTGCGGTGAAGGTGCAAGTGGGCAAAGTGTAGTCGCCGGTGGTAATTTCCGCCGTCATTGTTCCGGTGCCGCCGTTGGCGTGGAAGGTGATGGCGTACGTTTCTCCGCCGGGGAGAGGGGGAAAATACGTTATCCAGTGGGCGTAGAGGATGGTGTCTTCGGTGTAGGTCCTGTTGACGTCCACCTTTTCGCCACCGTTGGCTGCGGTGTACCAGCCGTAAAAACCGTAGTTCCCCTCGCGGGTCGGGGTGGGCAGACTGCTCAGCTTGCCGTTCGTTCCGGTTTCTGCGCTGGCAGACGTCACGCTGCCGCCGTTGGCGTCGAAGTACACGGTGTAGGTGGTCTCAGCGGGAGGGACAGCCTCCTCTGTCCACTGGGCGTAGAGGGTGGCTCCGGTGGTGATGCTCGAGCCTACGGCATAAGCGGTTCCGGTTCCGTCAGCCTCGGTGTTCCAGCCGGCGAAGGTGTAACCGGTGCGCTGCAGGCCGAAGCCGGAGGCCGCGGTGACAGCACTGCCGCTGTTGGCGTATGCACAGGAAACTATCCCGGTGCCGCCGTTGGCGTTGTAGGCCACGGAGAAGCAGCCCACCGCGTCGGACGCCGCATAGTTGCCGTCGGCGCTGGCTTTCTGACGGAGGGAGAGGGTGAAGCCGGTATTCTCCGCCAGACCGGCCGGTACAAAGCTGCCGTTGTTCAGGGCGGGAACATCGGTCCAGTCGCCGCCGTTCAGGGCGTATTCCAGGGTCTTGTTCCGATCTGCCTCGTCGATGGTCACAGTGGAGCCTTCGAGCGTGGGTGCGGCAGGTGCGGCGTATTTGTCGGGCGCAACCTTGAACGTGATGACCGGGCTGATGCCCACCGTGTAGTTCTGGCTCTCTGCCACCTCGGCCATCATGTAATAGGTGCCCGCGTTCAGCGTTGTGCCGTTGATGGCAGCCACATCCCAGAGCTGCCGGTGTGCGGTGTCGGTGCCAATATCATTGTAGGTGCTGTAATAGACGCTCACCGCGCCGCTGCCTTCATTGCCGCTGACTTCGGGGTAGCCGGGATCCGTGCCGTAGACATAAGCCGCCATGGCAACGGTGGGAGTGATGGACTTCTTTTGGATGGTAAAGGTTTGGGTTGCTTGTGTAAAGGTGTAGTTGCCGCCTGCTTTGGCTGTGACGGTGACGGTGGCGGTACCTGCGTTTCTGTTGTCTGTATACGCAACCGTATATTCACTTGCCGGAATTTCGTCTGTGCCGTCAGAAGCCGTAATCGCAGGTTCAATAGCTTTCCCCGTATAGGTTTGGTCGGAAATATCCCCGATGGTCACCGTAATCTCCTGCGGCTGGATCACCAGGCCGTCGGGGATGGTCACATCCACCGCTTTATAGGTCTCGTCCTCTTCCCTGGTGACGATGACATCATAGGAGCCGGCATCGGTGGGAGCTGCAACGGTATTCCCATTTTGCCGATAGGTCACCTGAAACCCATCGAGAGTTGTATCTCTGATCTCAAATGCCTGTTCTGCCCCGTCATAGGTATATTCCTGAGCAGCAGTATTAAATGAAACCTCAATTTTCTCCCGCCAGTGTGCTGTAATCGTGATCACTCCATTGTCGGTCCTGTCGGCAAGATCCTCAACTGTGGTGCCTTGCAATGCTATCCGCTTACTGCCGCAGTACCACCCTGAAAACATGTAGCCCGCTCTTGTCGTGCTGACACCGTCCAGGACCTCCACCTCAGAAGCCATAAGCTTCGGTACCGTTTTAGGCTCCACCGGACTTCCGCCCTGGGTATCATATACAACGGTGTAAGAATACAGCGACGGCGTCAGGTCCCCGCTGGGGCTCTTCAGATAATAGGCGGTATATTCTCTGTTGCCGGTGCTGCCTTTGGGGATGGTGACTGTCATGTTGTTGGTACCTTCCAGACCGGTCCCGCCCCAGCCGGTAAAGGTATAGCCTTCTTTTGTGGGGTTAGTCAGCGTAATGTCATCGCTTGTCGAAAAATATTCAGTTGGGTTGGATTCAAATGGGTTGGACGAAGAAACAAAGCCGTCGTTCAAATTATAGGTGATCGTGTATGCGATTGGAGAGATGAGTGTTACGGCAACTAAGGTTTCATCCTCTGTGTACCGTACCGCGTCTGTGAATTCAGAGTTATCCCTATATTCCTTACCCCCTACAGTGTATTTCACTTTCGCGTAGCCGTACTGCGTGGGGTCGATTTCAGGAAGGTCGGCCGAAGTGATCCTCTGACCGCGGAGGACTCTCAAGGTTTTGAGCGTTTCGCCGGTTTCGTTGACAAAACGCACGGAAACCTTGGCACTGTCTTCTATGGTTCCGTTTTCCGGCTCCACGGTCCCGAGGAAAGTGCCGCCGGTGATGGTGCCGGTGTTTTTGACAACGCTGTTTTCGGAATATGTTCCGCCGGAAATGGTGCCCTGATTGTCAACTTCAGAATGGAAGGTACCGCCGCTGATCGAACCGGTGTTGGTCACCTTGCCCGCAAAGCTGCCGCCGCTGATGGTACCGGCCGCTTCGTTTTTGACCTCATCACCATACGTACCGCCGGAAATCGTCCCGCCGTTTTCAACCTTTCCTTGAATGGCCGTTCCCTCTCCTGTCCCTGTGCGGCTTGAGGTAATGATCGATGTACCTTCAGTATAAATGCCTCCTTTTATTGTCCCGCCGTCAACACGCAGTGTGGTCTGATTAGAATAAATACAAATGGAACCGAAATGGTCGCAGTCGGCCTGATCACAGCAGAGTACCTGAGCCGCACCGTCGATGATCACAGTGCCGTCTTTACTGGTGCTGGAATAGATACTCGCGGGATATTTTTCCCCGTACCAGAGAACTCCTGCGTAACTTGTGTTGTTTTTCAGTGTTCCGCCGGTCATCTTAAATGTGCCGCCCTGCTTGATATAAACTCCGCCAAAGGTCGTACAATTTTCTATGGTCCCCCCCGTCATCAGCACATAGCCGCCGCAAATACGGAATGCTCCGCCGGCGTCTGTCATTTTGCCGGTACCCTGGGTGTCGACCACGGTCAATTTCCCGTATACTTCAAAAATACCATGTTCTTGATCTCCGCTTAAGGTGTGTCCGTTCAGATCGATCAGGGCGTTGGCGTTTTCAGGGACTGTAATTGCGTTTGTTAACGCAAGGTCCGCTACTAATTCGAAATAAACGGTAGAATACGTGGCGGAGAGATTCATTGCGTTCTGTAAACCGTCAGCATCCTTGATCTCTCCCCATAGATTACGGCCGAGGCAGCCACTAATCGCTGCGGAGCACACAGGGCAGTCCGCGTCCGTGTAACTATCTGTGCACCTGGTCAGGCAGGTGCAGGTGTCCGCCGCCGACGCCGTGGTCGACATGACCGGCACCATGGCCGCAACCATGCAGATTGCAAGTATGACGCTCAAGATCCGTTTTTTCATATTTTCAGTCCTCCTTTTGGATTGCGTTCGGATTGTATTTCATCACAAATAATTCCAGGGTTTCTTTCAGCACTGCGATTTGGGACTTCATATAGAATTCATCCTCAAACAGCGCGTAATGTACGCAAGCCCGGATCAGAATGAAGATCAGCGGCGTCAGCTTTTGGTAGGGGATGCCCAGCTTTGGCTCCAAGCGCTTTGCGTATTCGGTATATCGCTGGTCTACGCCTTTGAAAAATTTCTGACCGTATTCCCTGTATTTCGGGTGGGTGTAGACCTGATACATCAGGCGGTATTTCTTGCCGTGCTCTTTTGCCGTCCAGTAGGGGATCTCGTTTATGAACCGCCCCAGGTCCTCTACATCCGTGGGGGCTTTGGCCATGAACTCATCCTCCACCCTGCTCATGCAGTATTCGGTGGATTGGACGATCAGGTCATCCAGGTCCTCGAAATAAGTATAGAGCATGGAGGTGTTATAGCCGCAATACTTCGCCACCCCCCGGATCCCGGTGCCGTGCAGGCCCAGCTCGGCAAAGGCGTTGAAGCAGTGTTCCATCAGCTCAATCTTTTTGGCGTTCCACTGTTCCTCAGTATAATTAGCCATCTGGTCACTCCTTTCACACATACGTTCGTTCTGGATGAAGTATACTATATCTTCCCGGAAAATTCAACAGGCCTGTACGGTATCTGCTGAAATTATTTCAACAGTCCACCAGTCGTTCCTGCGATATTATCTCACCTACCGACGCTTCTGCCAGACCAAATCGTAGCCCAGCACATCGGCCAACTCCACCGCCTCAGTGTACCGCAGGGAGCCTCGTCGCAGCTTGCCAGACAGGTTAGGGACGCTGCTGCTCCAACCGTGTTCGTCGGCCAGCAGCTCCACCACCTCCGTCATGGTCATGCCCTCCCGGGTGATGTAGGATTTGATCTCATTGCGACAAGTTTCTTCTTTATTTCTATGCATATTGGTAATTCCTTTCTTTTGTATTCGCTCTATGGTATAATGAGTTTACAGGAAAGCAAGCCCTGATTGCCGCAGAGCATTGTTTGATCATGGACGGCCATCCGCTGGAATTGCCGCCCGTGTATCCCTGTTCACAAGGGACACCTATCGTTTTTGCTGTTCCGTATGACTTTTTGTGGTTCGGTGAAAACGCACACGGAACGGCGTACTGTGTTCGCTGTCCGGCGCATCGCAGTTTGATATGGACAGCGGTATAAAAACAGTGGGATCTTCGCTGTTTTCACATGGTTTGAAAATAGATGTGGTTTTTTGCCGCTTTTCCCGAATGTCGTTCCTGCCCGGAGGATCGCTCCCGGCGTTCTCGTCCCCGTTGGTGCGCCGGATGCGTCACTTCGCCGGGGGACATATCCCATTCGGACGGTCATTCGATTTTCAAGGTTCAGGTGTTGCTGCAAGAACAGTTTAGCGAAAAAATGCGCTCTTTCCCGTATATCCAAGAGGTCGGAAAAGAGCGCAAAACAGGGTGGATTTCCACGCTTAGAGACAGAAAGAAGGAGGGGTACGTCATGCAGGTGAAACTTACCATACAGGAGCGGTTGAAGGATTTACGTGTGGAACGAGGCCTGACGCTGGAACAGCTTTCAGAGCAGACCGGGCTTTCCAAGTCCGCTCTCGGCAAATATGAGGCAGACGATTTCAAAGACATCAGCCCATTCAGCATTGTCACGCTGGCGAAGTTCTACGGCGTGTCCACGGACTATCTGCTGGGTATGACAGAAACAAAAAATCACCCGGACACAGAGCTGGACGCTCTGCATCTGAGTGATGATGCCATAGAAGTATTAAAGGCGGGAAAGTTCAATCACCGACTGCTTTCTGAAATGCTGTGCCACAAGGATTTCCAGCGTATGATGCTGGATGCGGAGATTTATGTGGATCGGATTGCAGATATGCGGATCAACGATATGAACGCCATGCTGGAAGCGGTACGGAAAATGGCCTTGATGAAGCAGGACGGGCAGGACGATCTTGCCACCCGGACATTGGAGCTGGCCCAGGTGCGGGAGGATGATTATTTCGGTCATGTTCTTGCCGACGATCTGAAGGCGATCCTCCGTGACATTCGGGAGGAGCACAGCACCGACACCACAACGGCAGATACGCCCTCCATTGCGGAGGAAGTGCAGGCCCAGTTGAAGGATGCCATGAACTTTGAGGGCAGCAACGCCGAGAAACAGGCGAGGATCTACCTTGCAACATTCGGCATTGACTACGACGCCATTACCAAGGAGCAGTTTGTCAATATCATTGATGTATTGAAGCTGTCCAAGTACATGAAAAGCTCAATTAACCAGCGTGGCAAGGCGAGGCCATACCAGCCGCATGGAAAAGGAAAACGGAAACGCAAATAAACGAAAAAACACGCCATACTCAGCCTTTGAAGCTGAATATGGCGTGTTTTCGTTGACCAATCCTGTCTGACAGATGCTCATTTTGTGTTATTGGGCTAACACTGTTTTACGAACACCTGCCATT
>Ga0129308_1003766_pt1 | contig 10398 bp, 12 predicted proteins | sample L827metagenome_FD_94440 | JGI IMG/M metagenome (GOLD analysis project Ga0129308, IMG submission 94440) | Ring-tailed lemur group fecal microbial communities from Wisconsin, USA - L827 metagenome | ecosystem: Host-associated > Mammals > Digestive system > Large intestine > Fecal | place: USA... | reverse complement strand
TCTTTAAAAATCTTTTGAAGGATGTTCATAAGAGTATTATGAAGGAAACGAAGGCAGAAAACAACCCCAACCCCTCAAGATTGAGGGGCAGGGGAGTTGAATAGGCGAAGCCTATTTTTTACGGTGCACAATATTTTGAACATTAGGAAAATCTTAAGAAATTATTTATGAACCTGACGGGATTTCTAAGGATAATTTAGTATACAATGAAACAGGCTTGAATGAAGCAGATAAATGGTTCTTGACAAAATGGCACAACAGTATTATTGTATTAAATGAATAATACAGAAGGAGCGGACAGGATGGGCGCATTGGTGGAAGTAAAGGATATGTGTAAGGTTTATAATCCGGGCGAGAACGAAGTGCGGGCGCTGGATCATGTAAACGTATTGATTGATGAAAATGAATTTGTGGCCATCATCGGACATTCGGGCTCTGGAAAGTCGACCCTGATGAATATGCTGGGGTGTCTGGATATTCCCTCCAGCGGTTCTTATCTTTTACATGGACAGGATGTTTCCTGTATGAGCGATGATGAACTGTCTGACATTCGGAATAAGGAAATCGGATTCATCTTCCAGGGTTTTAACCTGATTCCAAATCTGACGGCGGAGGAGAATGTGGAACTGCCGCTTATTTACAGAGGAGTGGCCCGGCGGGAGCGCAGGGAACTCGCGCGGCAGGCGCTGAAGAAGGTGGGGCTGGAACACCGGATGGAGCATAAGCCGTCAGAGATGTCCGGCGGTCAGCAGCAGAGAGTGGCGATCGCACGGGCGATTGCGCAGGCGCCCCCGATTATTCTGGCGGATGAGCCTACCGGCAATCTGGATTCCAATTCCACGCAGGAGATCATGGGAATTTTAAAACAGTTACATAAGGAAGGACGGACAGTCATACTGATCACACATGATAATGAGATTGCGGCTCAGGCAGAACGGGTAATCCGGATCAAAGACGGAAAGGTCGAAGAGGATTTTACGCGGGCGACAGAAAAGGCAGATGTTTCAGAACAGAAAAGCTGATAACGGGAGGAAAGAGGTATAGACATGAGCGAGATGGAAGAAAAGAAGAAGAAAAGAGAAAAGAAACCCAAGGGTACCAAAAAGAAGATCAGGAAAAGATACATCGTCATCGGCGTGCTTGCCGTTGCTGTGCTGGGGCTGTTTATTTACTCTAAGGCAACTGCGGGAAGCGCGGTTTTGCCGGTGACCTGTGCGGCGGCATTTACCGGAGATATTGAGGAAAATATTTCTGCGAGCGGCAAGGTCGGAAGTGCGAAGAGCCAGACCTATTTTGCCCCGGTCGGCGCGAAGGTTGCGCAGGTAAATGCAGCGACAGGTGATGAGGTGAAGGCAGGGGATCTTCTGCTTACCTTTGATACGGAGGATCTGGAGAGGAATAAGACGAAAGCGGATCTGGAAGCGTCACAGGCTGCCAACAGCTATAAGAGCGCTTTGCAGGAGAGCAATGAAAATCAGAATGAGTATTCCAGCGCGACGATCGGTCTGGATGAACTCAAAGTGATGGAAGCGAATCAGAAACAATATGTGCAGGGACTGAAATACGAGCTGGAGGATGATATTGCGGCAAAGAAGAACGATCTGCACGAATGGGACAAAAAGCTGGTGCAGGAGCTTTCCTATCAGAACCGGAAGCTGGCGGAGGCGGAGCCGGGCAGCGACAGACAGGAAGAAATCGAGGAAATCATCGACAGTTTGACCAACCAGCGCGCCGATGTGCAGAATGAACTGAGCATGATCGATAATAATGATGAAAATATCAAACAGAAGCAGAGACTGATCGATTTTGAGGAGAAAAAGCTCAGCGATATGACAGAAGAAATTTCCAGGCGCGAGTCCAAGCAGAATTCTTCAGAAGGGGGAATTATGAATGGATATGCGAAGCAGGAAAAGGAGCTTTCTGTGGAGAGCGCCAATCTTTCCGCACAGCAGGCTGCAGAGGAATTGAGCGCTGCATCTGAAGGAATCGTGGCAAAGTTTGACGGGATTGTGACGGAGGTTTCCGCAGTGGAGGGCGCTACCGTGCAGGAAGGCGCACAGCTGTTTACGATTGAGAGTAATAAGGATGTCAAGGTGACTGTGGAGCTGAGCAAATATGATCTGGAAAAGGTAAAAGAGGGGCAGGAAGCAACTCTGACGATCGCCGGATCTACATATCAGGGAAAAGTGTCAAAAATCAACAAAATGGCTCAGACCAATCAGCAGAATGCATCAGTAGTGAACGCCGATATTACCGTGATTAATCCCAACAGCAGCATATTCCTGGGAGTGGAAGGCAAAGCGAGCATTCACACTGCGAAAAGCGAAGGAGCGGTTCTGGTGCCCTATGAGGCGGTTAATACGGATAAGGATGGGGATTTCTGCTACCTGGTAAAAGAGGGTGTCATTGTGAAACAGCGCATTGTGACAGGAATTTCGGACGATGCTGACATAGAAGTCATTGAAGGAATTTCAGAGGGTGACACGGTTGTCACAGCTTCCAATATGAATCTGGAAGAGGGAATGCAGGTTATGCCTGTGATTCAGTAGGCCAATACCTGCCATGCATTTGGAAGGAGAACAACATGTCACAGTTTTGGGAATATTTAAAAATTGCTCTGATGAACATCAGGAGCAATAAAGGGCGATCGGTGCTGACCATGCTCGGCATCATCATCGGAATTGCCTCCGTGATCATGATTATCTCTGTGGGAAACGGAATCAAGGGTGAGGTAAATGATGAATTGAACAGCATGTCCGGCGGCCAGGTTGCCATTTATGTGGACAACAGCCGTAATGAGAATCCCCTCTATTTTACGGAAGAGGATTTTGATGCCGTAGCAGAGCAGGTGGCTCATGTCAAGGGCGTCACTCCGGTCTATACGGTCTGGGCGACAACCAGCACCAGAAAAGGCAGCACTGACATGTACATGTACTGCGGAACGCCGGGCCTGGAATACTATAGCAGTGAACCCATAGTAAGAGGCAGGTTTTTTACGGAAAGCGAGTATTATGGTGCGAAGAATGTCTGTGTGATTCCGGAAAGTGCGGCACGCCAGTTATACGGTAATACGGATGTGGTGGGAATGACGTTGGAGGTGGATGTATACGGCATTTCACAGGAGTTTACGATCGTAGGGGTCAGACAGGACAGCTCAGCCAGCCTGATCAATATGATGAACGGCAACATGCTTTCCATGGAAGCGCCTCTGTCGGTACTGGAAAGCATGGGTTTTTATCTCAGCGATTTTGATCAGTTTTATATTATGGGAGAAGGCAACGAATATGCGGCACAGATCGCGCAGGACAGCGTGGCTTTGATGGAACGGCGTCATAAGGTCCGCGGAGAAGGCATTGTCATGGTGCAAAGCTTTAACGATGCGTTGGCGCAGGTCAATTCCGTGCTGGGCTATATCACTGCATTCGTAGTGCTGGTGGCGGCGATCTCCCTGCTGGTGGGTGGTATCGGCGTCATGAATATCATGCTGGTGTCGGTGACGGAGCGAACCCGGGAAATTGGCATCCGAAAATCTCTGGGTGCGAGAACGGCCTCCATCCTGTTCCAGTTTCTGTCTGAATCCGCGATCATCACTCTGCTGGGAGGGCTGATTGGGATCACGCTGGGCGTGCTGGGAGCGCATGGAATCTGTTCTCTGATCGGATTTTCCGCACAGGTCAGAGTTTCCACGGTGCTTGGCGCATCCCTGTTTTCATCAGCGGTGGGCATATTCTTCGGTATCTATCCCGCAAGAAAAGCTGCCAGGATGAGCCCCATCGACGCATTGAGGCATGAATGAAGAACATGAAAAACGCATTGCAGCTTCCGGAGAACTATCATGAAATTTTGAAGATGGATATGCAGACAGATAAAAGGCCCGCGCGCATCGTGAATGCGGTGAGCGCGGTGACTGTAATTGCGATGACAGCATTGGGAAATTGGCTGATTCCGCTGACGGTTCTGTTTGCTTCGGACAATCCGGCGCTCATAGCCGTCAGATTGTTGACGGCCGCAGCAGGAACGGTTCTTTACCTGTTTCTGCATGAGCCAATACATGGGATTTTCATGGAGAAACTCAGCGGAGCGAGGACGAAATACGGTATTACCGGAATATTTGCCTATGCGGGAAGTGAGGCTTATTTCAACAAAAGAAGCTACCTTGTCATTTCACTGGCTCCGGTGATAATATGTGGAATCGCTCTGACACTGCTGTGCTGTGTGATTCCCGACTCGGTATTCTGGATAATCTATTTTATACAGACTGTAAATTTTGCATCAGCGGTCGGGGACTTTTATGTCGCCTGGGTCGTGCTGAGGATGCCGGAAGATATTCTGATTCAGGATACAGGGCTGATTTTTTCAATTTATGGCCTTCTGAAAAAAAAGGAATAGGCAGAAAAAAGAAAACATTGCTTTCCGTAAGTTTTGCGTGCGGAGGCAATGTTTTTTGCTTGACCGGCAGTTTTTTCTGTTGTAGTCTATTAGTATTGGTGAAAACAGCACAGAAATGAGGCAAATATGGAAATAGAATTTGATGTGAAAGTGAATGCGAAAGTTTTGTATGATTACATGCTGCATCATACCTATACCGGTTCGGCAGGCATCCTGGGCAGCGCAGTGGGTGCACTGGGAATCGTTGCTTTTTTTATGAACGGGTATCCGCTTTACCTGATACTGGGTGTGGTGATTCTCATATACCAGCCTGTGTCGCTTTATCTGCGCGCAAAGAAGCAGGCGCTCAACCCCGTTTTTAAAGAACCTCTTCATTATAAAATGACAGAAGAGGGCGTGAGCGTATCCCAGGGGGAAACGGAACAGTTTCAGAAGTGGGAGGACATGTATAAGGCGGTGTCCACCGGGCGCAGCATCATTCTGTATACGAACAGGATCAATGCCAGCATTTTTCCCAGAAAAGATCTGGGTTCAAAGCAGCCGGAGGTCGTTGCGATGATTTCCAGACATATGCCGCCCAAAAAGGTTCAGATCAGAAATATAGTATGAGGTTGGATATGGTAATAGAGAGTTTCAGCGCGGCGGATACATTCGCCCTGGGAAAGAAAATCGGAGAGGACGCGCAGGCCGGACAGGTGTATACCCTGCTCGGAGATCTCGGCGTGGGAAAAACTGTGTTCACGCAGGGAGTAGCGGCCGGGCTTGGGATCAAGGAGGCTGTGAACAGCCCAACCTTTACGATCGTGCAGATATATGAGGAGGGAAGGCTGCCCTTTTACCATTTTGATGTGTACCGCATCGGCGATGTGGAGGAAATGGAAGAGATCGGATATGAGGACTGCTTTTATGGGGAAGGGATCTGCCTGATCGAATGGGCGAATCTGATCGAGGAAATTCTGCCTGCTTCCTATATAGAGGTCAGGATTGAAAAGGATCTGGAAAAAGGCTTTGAATACAGGAAAATAACGCTTACCGAAAAGGGAGAAGGACGATTATGAAAATTCTGGCTCTGGACAGTTCCGGTCTGGTAGCGGGCGTGGCGCTGGTACAGGACGATACGCTTGTAGCGGAATACAGCACGAATTATAAGAAAACACATTCTCAGACATTGCTGCCGATGCTGGATGAAATCAAAAGGATGGTGGAGCTGGATCTTTCCAGTGTGGATGTCATTGCGGTGGCGGCAGGGCCGGGATCGTTTACCGGACTGCGAATCGGCTCTGCAACGGCCAAGGGACTGGGCCTGGCGCTCGGAAAACCGATTGCGGCGGTTCCTACGGTGGATGCGCTGGCGATGAATCTGTATGGAAGCGACAAGCTCATCTGTCCGCTGATGGATGCCAGGCGCAGCCAGGTTTATACGGGATTATATACCTTTGAAAAAGAGGAAGGACGTTATGTGTTGTGCGCACAGTTAGAGCAGTGCGCGCTGCCGGTTGAGAATCTGATCGGGAAGCTCAACGCGCTGGGCCGGGAAGTGATTTTCCTTGGAGACGGCGTGCCGGTATATCGGGAAATGCTGGCGGAGAAGCTGAACGTTTCCCATAGCTTTGCCCCTGCCAGCTGTAACAGACAGCGGGCTGCATCTGTGGCAGTTTTGGGTGTAGAATATGCCAGGGCAGGGAAGCTTGTCAGCGCGGATGATTTTGCTCCTGAATATCTGCGCATGTCTCAGGCGGAACGGGAGCGCATGGAGGCGAGCGAGGCTGAAAGAGAGCGCATGAAAGCGGGAATCACGCCGTCTGGTGCGGAGAGCAGGTAGTATGGGCATGAGGAGAACGACAGCTTTTTGGGAAGACAAGCAGGATTCTGTTCTCTTTCGGCCGATGGAAGAGCAGGACACGGCGGCAGCAGCCCGGATAGAGGCCCTTTCTTCAAGGGAACCCTGGTCACAAAAGGCATATGCTGACGCTTTGAAGGATCAAAACGCCTGTTATCTGGTGGCACAACAGGATGGACAGGTGATCGGATGCTGCGGATTTTGGCAGTCCTTTGAGGATGCGGACATCTGTAATGTGGTGGTGATAGAAAACTGCCGCAGGAGGGGCATTGCGGAGAAGATGCTCCGGGCGCTCATGGGAGAGGGAAAAAAACGCGGCGTTTTGAATTTTACGCTGGAAGTCAGAAGCGGCAATATGCCGGCTGTACATTTATATGAAAAATTAGGATTTGTCACAGAAGGGGTGCGCAAAGGATTTTACAGCAATCCGAAGGAGGATGCCCTCATCATGTGGAAGAGATAGGAAATGCATGGAGAAATTACCGCTGTTTTTCGACAGAAAAATCCGATATACTCAAGCCGTGGAACATGTTTTATTTCATTGGCAAAAAGGGAGAGGATACCATGCGTAAATTTGGGGAAGATCAAAAAAATCTGACTGCCGTCATCTGCAACGGATGCGGCAAAAAGTTAAAGGTGGAGAACGGTGTGCTCAAAGAGGGATGTTTTGAAGGAAAGCAGGTCTTTGGGTATTTCAGTTCCATGGATGGAGAACAGCACAGCTTTGATCTGTGCGAGGACTGCTACAGAGAATGGACACAGCAGTTTTGTATTCCCGTGGAAAAGGAGGAAGTCACCGAGCTCCTCTGAAATGGAGGCATAAATGCTGGAAGTCTGTCTGTTGGGAACCGGTGGGATGATGCCGCTGCCGTATCGGTGGCTTACGTCCCTGATGGCCCGTTACAATGGAAAAAGTATTTTAATCGATTGCGGGGAAGGAACTCAGATCGCCATGAAGGAAAAAGGCTGGAGTCCGAAACCCATCGACATCATCTGTTTTACGCATTTTCATGCGGATCATATCAGCGGCCTGCCGGGGATGCTTCTCACAATGGGAAACGCAGAACGGACGGAGCCGCTTCTTCTCATTGGACCAAGGGGGCTGACAAAGACGGTGAATGCGCTTCGCGTGATCGCACCGGAGCTGCCTTTTCCCATTCAGTGTGTGGAGATCGAAGGAAATGAGCAGACTTTTTCCTTTGACGGATTCAGAATAGAGGCTTTCAGGGTCAATCACAATGTGATCTGTTATGGTTACAGCATCATTGTGGAGCGCGCCGGAAAGTTTCAGTTGGACAAGGCGGAAGCGCTGGGCATAGAGAAGCGCTACTGGAATAAGCTGCAGAAGGGTGAAACCCTGGAGGTGGACGGCAGAATCTACACGCCGGACATGGTCATGGGCGAAACCAGAAAAGGACTGAAAGTTACGTATTGTACGGACACCAGGCCGACAGAGGGCATCGTGAAAAATGCGCATAAAGCAGATCTCTTTATCTGCGAGGGCATGTACGGAGAACCGGAAAAGAAGGACAAGGCCCGTGAATATAAACATATGACGTTTTTGGAGGCTGCGGACATGGCGAAGCGCGCGGAGGCTGAAAAACTCTGGCTGACTCATTACAGTCCCTCTCTCGTCCGGCCGGAAGATTTTATGGGAGGCGTCCGCAAGATTTTCCCGGGTGCCGTTGCGGCAAAGGACGGCAGAACGGAAGATCTGATGTTTGAAGAGGATTAGAAAAACGAAAGCTGCAGAGGATGAAGAAATTATGATTACGGAGAAGAAAGATATTCTGATTCTGGCGATAGAAAGCTCCTGCGATGAGACAGCTGCAGCCGTGGTGAAAAACGGCAGAGAGGTGCTTTCCAATGTGATTTATTCCCAGATAGATCTGCATACGCTCTATGGCGGCGTGGTTCCGGAAATTGCTTCCAGAAAACATATTGAAAAGATCAATCAGGTAGTGAAAAAGGCATTAGCGGATGCCGAAGTCACTCTGGCTGACATTACGGCAGTCGCTGTGACCTATGGACCCGGACTGGTCGGGGCGCTTCTGGTGGGAGTGTCAGAGGCGAAGGCGATCGCGTTTGCTGCAGATAAACCGCTGGTGGGCGTTCATCATATAGAAGGGCATATCTGTGCCAACTATATTGAGAACAAAGAGCTGGAGCCGCCCTTTTTATGTCTGGTGGTGTCAGGAGGACATTCTCATCTGGTGATGGTGAAGGACTATGGGGAATATGAAATCCTGGGAAAAACCAGGGACGATGCGGCGGGAGAGGCATTTGACAAGGTAGCGCGCGCCATTGGCCTGGGCTATCCGGGTGGTCCGAAGGTGGATCGGGTTTCCCGGGAGGGAGATCCGGATGCCATTGCTTTTCCCAGAGCGAAAATTGAGGACAATGTATATGATTTCAGCTTCAGCGGCTTGAAATCAGCGGTGCTCAATTACTTAAACGGCTGTCGGATGAAGGGGATTGAAATAAATCAGGCGGATGTGGCGGCGTCCTTCCAAAAGGCGGTAGTGGATGTGCTGGTGGATCATTCCATGCATGCGGTTGGCCAGTACAGAATGAATAAGTTTGCGATTGCCGGAGGTGTAGCTTCCAATTCCCATTTGCGGGAGGCACTGGAACAGGCCTGCAAACAGAAAAATATTCATTTTTATCATCCGTCACCTGTCTTTTGTACGGACAATGCGGCCATGATCGGCGTGGCAGGTTATTACGAATACATCAAGGGTGTCCGGCATAGCTGGGATCTGAATGCGGTGCCGAATCTCCGGCTGGGGGAAAGAATCTGATGGAAAGAAAATTTTGTACGGCCGTGGTGCTGGCAGCCGGTCAGGGAAAGCGGATGGGGACGAAGGTTGCCAAGCAATATCTGGAAATTGGAGGGCGGCCGCTTCTATATTATACGCTGCGCGCATTCGAACAGTCGCCTCTGATCGATGCCATCGTGCTGGTGGTGGGAGATGGAGATCAGATTTCCTATTGTAAAAAAGAGATCGTGGATGCATATAATTTCCGAAAGGTGGATACCATTACCATCGGAGGAAAAGAAAGGTATGACTCGGTTTTCTGTGCCCTCAATGTGATTCACAGCAATATGTGTGCTGCAGCGCGGGAAGGGTATGTCTACATTCATGACGGAGCCCGTCCGGTGGTGACGCAGGAGGTTCTGGAACGGTGCCTGGAAGCGGCGAAGAAATATGAGGCCTGTGTGGCCGCCATGCCGGTGAAGGATACGATCAAGCTTGCTGATGAAGAGGGGTTCGCGGCGGCAACTCCCAGAAGGGATCTGCTTTGGATGGTACAGACACCTCAGACGTTTTCTTTTCCGCTGATCTATGGCGCATATTGCGAGATGGCAGCACGAAAAAAACAGCTGGAGGAAGAGAAGATCACGATTACGGATGATGCGATGGTAGTGGAAACCTTCACGGATAAAAGGGTGAAGCTGGTGGAGGGTTCTTATGAAAACATCAAGGTGACGACGCCGGATGATTTGAAGCTGGCGGCAGCCTTTCTGGGAGTGGACAGATCCAAATAAAAAAATGACATTTTTTTGAAAAAACCGGTTGACACTAAGAAAAGTTTTTGATAGAATAAATCCTGCGCCGATGAAGCGCATTTAACACGAAAGACAAAAACGTGTGACCCGGAGAGGTATCGAAGCGGTCATAACGAGGCGGTCTTGAAAACCGTTTGTCCGAAAGGGCGCGTGGGTTCGAATCCCACCCTCTCCGTTAGATTCAAACGAAGCATCCTGCGGAGCAAGGTGAGGTTTGAATCGAAATAATAAGAATAGAGCAGTTCGCAGTTTGAACTTCCTATTATATATGGTTGATGAGAATCAGCACATCTGGAGAAGTACCCAAGTTGGCTGAAGGGACACCCCTGGAAAGGGTGCAGGTCGTTAATAGCGGCGCGAGGGTTCAAATCCCTCCTTCTCCGTTCGCTTGAAAGTATCGAGCGAAAAAGTTTAAAAAAGTTGTTGACAAACAGGACGACATGTGATAATCTGTTCAAGTCGCCTGCGGACGACAAGGAACCTTGACAAATAAACAGTAATGCAACCCTGAAAATTCCAAACAAAAGCAGGAACAGGTTTCCTGGTTTGAATTTCAGAGAAATAAGAACAAAAACCTAAACAACAGTAATGAACGGTT
>Ga0129308_1003765_pt1 | contig 10403 bp, 4 predicted proteins | sample L827metagenome_FD_94440 | JGI IMG/M metagenome (GOLD analysis project Ga0129308, IMG submission 94440) | Ring-tailed lemur group fecal microbial communities from Wisconsin, USA - L827 metagenome | ecosystem: Host-associated > Mammals > Digestive system > Large intestine > Fecal | place: USA... | reverse complement strand
TTCGCCAGACTTTGGAAGGTGTGTCTAAAAACGCTGAAAGTAATCAAAAACATAAGAACAGCCATGATAGTCACCAATCGGTGCCATCATGGCTGTTCTTTATGGGACTTTTTTTACAGCCCCATTTTTGTTCATCTGAAGTTCGTTAATATATAAACAGAGCATAAATCTGATATTTTTGCTGCTGATTTTGTATATAGGAAATATTGAAATCGGTAAAATGAAAGGGCCTGATGAACAACAGAGCAATAGGATGTAAAGGAGGAAAGGCGTATGCTGAAAAAGAGTAGGCTAGCGGCAGGTGTACTGGCGGCATTTTTATGTGCAGCGTCGGTGACAGTTCCGGTATCGGCAGAGGAAAGCCCGGTTCAGGACCCGAAAATATCGGTAACGACAGATAAGTCTGTATATTCAGGGAACGAAAATATTACGGAAACTGTCACAATTGAAAGTCCGAATGGGTGTACTTTGACAGATGTTGAAATCAGGGCACAGATACCGGAAAAGTATGTCACGAAAGATGGAAAGGAAGCTCCGGAAGAATGGATTTCTTCCATCTCAGAAGTGTCAGAAGGGTCTGTGTCAGAAACCGAGGTTGTATTTTACAGAAAAAATGAAAGTCAAAATGATGGGCAGAACGGAGTGCAGAATAGTAATAAAAGTGATACTTCTGATGCGGGAAATAAGAAAACACCGAATACCGGCGATTCCAGCCATGTAGTATTGTGGCTGTGTGTACTCTTGGTAAGTGCTGTTTTGATTGTCGTGCTGTCCAAAAAGAAAAAAGGCAGAAAGATGTTTACACTTCTGTTATCAGTAGTACTGGCAGGAACAGTTGCCCAGAACCGCGGACTTCATGTTCATGCGGCGGAGCCTGAGACCGAAGAAAAGACGGTAACACTGACCAGAGATATTACGGTGGATGGCAAGAAAATGACCCTGTCCGTTGAGGTGGCCTACAAAATGTCATCAGGGGAGAATCCGAAGGAGGAAAATCAGTTGTCTTATGAGGGCTATAGCTTAAAATGGCAGGATGAGTTTGAGGGAACCAGCCTGAACAAAGAGGACTGGAATGTAGAATTACATGCTCCGGGCTGGGTAAATGCAGAATTACAGGAGTATGTGGATTCTGAAGAAAATATCTATCTTAAGGATGGAAAACTGGTTTTGAAACCGATTAAGACCGTAAATGAAAATGGAGACGTGTCTTATACATCAGGTCGTATTAATACGCAGAACAAGCATAATTTCAAATACGGTATCTTTGAGGCAAGAGTGAAGGTGCCCGAGGGACAAGGCTATCTCCCGGCATTCTGGCTGATGGCAGCGGATGAGAATCAGTATGGGCAGTGGCCGAGATGCGGTGAGATTGATATCATGGAAGTACATGGAAGCAATACATCGAAATCTTATGGAACGATCCATTACGGCAACCCTCATAAGGAGAGTCAGGGAACTTACCAGTTAAGCGAAGGAAGCTATTCGGATGACTATCATACGTTTGCCGTGGAATGGCTGCCGGGGAAAATCAACTGGTATGTGGACGGGAAGCTGTTTCACACTGAGAGTGACTGGTATTCCCGAACAGAAGGCCAGGGTGAGATCACTTATCCGGCTCCTTTTGATCAGGAGTTCTATATGATTCTAAATCTTGCAGTCGGAGGAAGCTGGGTTGGATATCCGGATGAGACAACGGACTTTGAACATGCAGCTTATGAGGTTGACTATGTAAGAGTATATCAGAAGGACAGTTATGATGAGAATGTAACCAAACCGGATAAAGAGGTGATTCTCAGAGACCCGGACGAAAATGGAAATTATATTGTCAACGGTGATTTTGAAACAGCAGAAGACCTGACAGATGGCAAAGACTGGACATTCCTCACAGCTCTTGGCGGAGAGGCATCAGCAGAAATCGCAGATAAGATGATCACGGTCCGCACGGAGAACGGTGGAACCGTAGACTATAGTGTGCAGCTGGTGCAGCCGGATCTGCCGATGAAAAAGGGCGGAACTTATCAGGTTTCTTTTGACGCATGGGCGAAGGAAAACAGAACAATGAAAGTAGGACTGACAGCGCCGGATAATGGTTATGTGCGTTATATGTCAGACACAACGGTTGATTTAACAACCGAAAAGAAGACCTATACATATGAATTTACTATGACACAAGAGGATGATGCCAACGGACGTCTTGAATTCAATCTGGGAAATGCCGGTTCAACAGCGGATGTTCATATTACAAATGTAACTCTTAAGAAGACAGCCCAGGCCGATACCACAGATGAGAAAAAAACGGTATTGGCGGATGGAAACTATGTGTATAACGGCAGTTTCCAGGAGGGGACAAACCATCTGGGATATTGGGATATCAATTCCGAGAATGCCGAGGCCTTCGTAACCGGCTTAGAGGATGGCAGAAGATTGAAGATTACAGCGTCCGATGGGACTACGGCTGAAAATCCGGTGGTTATCTCACAGAGTGAACTTGCTTTATCTGCCGGTACGGCTTATGCGCTGAGCTTCAAGGCACAGGGAGATGCCGGAAAGAGTGTGCAGGCAGCAGTTGCAGGAGAAACATTTAGTGCAAAACTGACAGGAGAAAATACGGCATACAGCTATAAATTCACGATGCCTGACCAAAAGGGAGTAAATGACCTGATATTTACGATCAGCGAGCCGGGAACCTACTATTTAGATGTGGTTCGTATTGTTGAGGATACGCTGATTAAAAACGGAAGTTTTAATGCAGGCCTGGCAGGATACGAGCCGTATATTGACGGCTCTGCGGACGCTTCTTGTGTGGTAGACAGCCTGACGGAGGATAATGCCGTAGATTTTACCATCAATAATACAGGTGATCAGGCATGGAAGATTCAGTTAAAGCAGAATAACGTGGTGCTGGAGAACGGACAGTGGTACAGACTGACCCTGGATGCGAAATCAAGCATCGGCAGACAGTTGATGTTTGCAATTCAGAGAGATGGAAGTGCGGATAATGACTGGACACCTTATTCCGGAGAAAAGATCGTTGATCTGACAAGTGATTATCAGAAATTTGCGATCGAGTTCCAGATGAAAAATCCAACAGATTTGAAATCTATATTGAGTATCTCCATGGGAGCAGTGGGCGGAAGCCAGATTACAGAGCAGCATAGGATTTGTATTGACAATATCAATCTGGAAAAGATTGATGCACCTAAGGTTGAAGAGCAGCCTGTCGGTGAAAATATACTGAAAAATCCGGATTTTTCTACCGGAAGTGAAGGATGGGAAAGTGCTGTTACAGCGCCGGGAGAAGCAGAAGCAGTATTTGAAGAAGGAAAAGCGGTTTATAATATCACAAATGTAGGAACAGCAGACTGGAATGTGCAGTTAAAACAAAGCGGTATTACCCTGGAACAGGGAAGCACTTATAAGGTGACATTTAAAGCACATTCAACAGCGGCAAGAACCATTAAGCTTGCGATGCTGACCGCATCCTATGACTGGTACGGCGGAGCAGATATTGAGTTGAATGCAGATGAGACGAAAGATGTAGAGATTGAGTTCACTGTGGAGAAGGCTACCGATACCAATATGACAATGGTGGTTTCCATGGGAATCATTGAAGGGAAAGAAACACCCGCATCAATAATTAGCGTGTCTGATTTCTCTTTGATAAAGATTTCTTAGTCGATTTTGCAATGTGAATTCTAATGTGATAAGGCAAAAGCGTTAAGAAACAAGAAGACACAAAGACGATATTATGATACAATGAGCCTTACGGCGGATTGCGCTTGCGTAAGCCGACATAAGGCGAACCCCCATCGAGACGGTAGTCGAGATGATAAAATGAGAGGGTGCTGCAAAATATGAATCAGCCACAAATGCTGGTATCTGTCAGATAGCTCATGGTACCGTACATTGTGGCTGTCAGCAATTTTGCGGCACCCTCATAAGGCGAAAACACATCGGGAAGATATTATGGTTAGAATATGTTTTTGGGAGACTAAGGAGTAATATTTATGAGTTATCAGGATGAATGGCTGCGTTTTGAAGCAGAGGACGAGATTGATGAGATAGAACACAGACAGCCCTCGGAAGAATTTTTATTCTACCGGGCGGTGGCAAGCGGGGACGTAGATGCGGTAAGAAGAAACTGTGAGCAGGGAAGGTTTGTGGAAAGCGAAGGCGTAGGCGTCCTGTCACGTAATCCTGTGACGAATCTAAAATACCATTTTGTAATCACAACGGCTATGATCACACGTTTGTGCAGACAGAACGGCATGGAGCTGGAGCAGGCATTCCGCTTGAGTGATTTTTATATCCAGAAACTGGATGATATTCATACAGTGCAGGAGGTCCAAGGGCTGCATGATGCGATGGTTCTGGATTACACGGAGAAGATGCGCAGATACCTTCGGAAGGACACAAATTCCAAGCATATTAATGCCTGTAAAGAATATATTTATTCCCATATAAAGGAGCGTATTACGATTGAAGATCTGGCAGATGAATATGGAGTGTCGGCAAGCTATCTTTCGCGCTTGTTTAAAAAGGAGACAGGAATCTCCGTAAGCGCTTATATACGGGAGCAGAAAATTGAAGTCGCGAAAAACCTGCTACGGTTTAGTGATTACCCGATGATTGATATTGCAAACCGCTTATCATTTTCTTCTCAAAGTCATTTTATACAGCAGTTTCGGGAGGCAGTAGGTATGACACCGAAAAAATATCGGGATGAGCATTATATGATTCAGTGGGATACGGAAATGTCGGATGATTCAGATCATACATAAAAAGAAAGGGCGCAGCATTTTGGCTGCGCCCTTTAAAAGTTGTCCGGCGGATATCCGGTGACTCACTTCAGTGCAGGGTGAATGTTAAAGAATCAATATGATTTCATTTTCTTCTGTCAAAAGTTCTGCAGGTATATAATTGTCGGAGAGTTCTTCTCCATTCAGCATAACCCTTGTACACCCTGATTCTTTTCCATTCGGGTTTTCTACCAGAATATGAAGGTGTTTGCCTCGGAAGCTCTTATCAATCTCAAAATGATCCCAGTTTTTCGGAATGGACGGAGCGATTCGGATACCGTTCAGATCAGGACGGATACCGAGGATTCCTTCCACACAGCCTACCATGACGGTGGAGGCAGTTCCGGTTAGCCAGTGCACATGGGAACGGCCAAAGTGTTCGCTGGCTTTGCCTTCTGTGAACTGTCCGTAACAATATGGCTCCAGATGACGGACTTCTGCCCGGTCATTCTGGGCGGCAGGCGCATTTTCCATAAAGTATGTAAAAGCACGTTCTCCATGTCCGCACAGAGCTTCTGCGAGTATCAGCCAGCCCTGGGATTGGGAGAAGATTCCGGCATTTTCTTTTGTACCCTGGTTGTAGATAACGGTCAGGGCGCCGTCGAACGCGTGAGCGTGATAAGGCGGGTCCATCAGAATTGCACCGTAGGGCGTATTTAAACGTTCATATACCTTATCCAATACCGCAGCTGCTTGTTCATCAGAGGCAAGCTTACTGATCACGGACCAGCTCTGGGGATTCAGCCATAAGTTTGCTTCCGGATCTTTCGCAGCTCCGATTCGTTCTCCTGTCTCTGTATATCCCCGGATGAACTGGTCGTTGTCCCAGCAAAGCTTTTGGATAAGTTCACGGGTTTGGGGCAGTGTTTCATCCAGGTATTTGATATAATCCGTATCCTGCTTATGTTCAGCAAACTTTTTCATAATGATCATAGCGTAATAAAACTGCATTGCCACAAAAGAAGATTCGCCGTCTGCTCCAAGACGGAGACAGTCGTTCCAGTCTGCATACAATCCGGCCGGCATGCCGTGAGGGCCAAGATGTTCGAGGGAGAAACGGATGGCCCGTTTTAAATGCTCATAGACACAGCCCTCTTCTTTGTTGGCAAAAGGAATCATCTCGTCGAGGAACGCAGTGTCTCCGGTTTCAGCAATATATTTATAGACCGTAGGGAAAAGCCACAGTGCATCATCCGCGCGATAGGCCGGATGCCCGGTTTCCTGGACGTAGGATGCGTCATCCGGTGTATCCTCATGCCCGGGATTGTGAGTGAATTTCACAAGCGGAAGTCCGCCGCCGTTGTTTACCTGGGCAGAGAGCATAAAGCGGATTTTCTCTTTCGCCATTTCCGGAGCAAGATGGATAATTCCCTGAATATCCTGAACCGTGTCGCGGTACCCATACCCGTTGCGCAGTCCGCAGTAGATAAAGGAGGCCGCACGGGACCAGATAAAGGTCATAAAGCAGTTGTAAGCATTCCAGGTATTGAGCATGGTGTTGAACTCAGGGCTTGGCGTGTTTACTTTCAGGTTATCCAGTTTTTGCCTCCAGTCTTTTTTCAAAACGGAGAGTTCATGCGCTGCACTCTTGCACGGGTCGCTGTAAGAGCGCAGCAGCAGATCCGCTTCGGGGGAGGGAAGCATTCCCAGAAGAAAGGCAATCGTCTTCGTCTCTCCCGGCAGCAGTGTGATCCGGCAGGAAAGAGCACCGCAGGAGTTCTCATTATAGCTGGTAGAATTTCCCAGGTCGCCGGATGCAACACCCTGTGGGTTTCCATATCCGTGATATTTCCCGAGAAAATGATTCTTATCTCCGCAATAGGACGAAACATCTGCTCCGGCAAGACCGAAGAAGCGTTCGGTTACATTTTTATTATCGACTTGCTTTTTTTCCGGGAGCGCATCCAGGTTGCCATGAATCTGCTGTATGATACGGTTTTTCTCGAACGATGTCCGGGTAATGAAAAGCGAGTATTGTAAATTCACCTGATCCTGCTCATAGTTGTTGTGGTTTGTAAATTCGGCATAGCCGGTCAGGGTGAGAGAGCGTTCTTTTTCTGAGCAGTTTGTGACAGAAAGAGACCACACTTCGTGAGATTTTCCCAAAGGAACATAATAGAGTGCTTCCGAATGAATTTGGGCGTAGTCTGCAGCGATTTTGGTATAGCCGATACCATGGCGGCATTCATTCTGATAGCAGTCCAGATCCTTTCCCACCGGCTGCCAGGAGGCGGACCAGAAGTCTTCCGATGCATTATCTCTGATGTAGATATAACGTCCGGGTTGATCAAAGTTATTAAACACATAGCGTAAAATACGTCCGTTCGCGCCGGACTTGGCAAAGCTGTATCCTCCTGCGTTGTTGGAAATAATCGCGCCATATTCGGGAGAACCAAGATAATTCACCCAGGGAGAGGGGGTATCCGGCCGTTCGATTACATATTCACGGTTCTCGTCATCAAAATATCCATATCTCATGTTCTTGTACCTGTCCTTTATATTTTAAATTAATGTGATTGTAACCTGATGAGGCTCACCTGAGAATGTTCTCAGCATTTCGCGCGGAAGTACGGCATAAGAATTATCGGCAATCGTAAGTTCTGCGTCATCGCAGATGGCGGAAAGTACGGAATATGCGCCGTAATCTTTATTGTCCTTGTTTATATAGGTAATATTCAGGCATTTTCCAGCAAATGTGACAGTGACAGAAGCGGTTCCATCCGAATCAAACTGTTCAGCCAGGAGTTTTGGATGGAAAATCAGGTCGCCGGATGCACCGCGGACACCAAATACTTCCGTAATCATGGTCAGCATGTACCAGCTTGCAGCCCCTGTCAGATAGTGATACATTCCGTGTCCGTCTAAGCGGAAATATTCCGGAATACCGGGATATATGCGGCTGGTATCGAAGTCCATGGCAGTGTCTGCAAGAGTTTTCAGAGCCTTCCATCCTTCTTTTGCAAATCCGCGGCGATAAAGTGCGTTGGCATACATGACAGCCATATGGGAGAAAACAGCACCGTTTTCTTTTTCCCCGTAAGCGAACCCGAACATACGGCCCATGTCAAATTTTAGTTCATGAAAATCCGTGTTCAGGCGGTAACCGCCGATTTCCTGCTGGTAAAGGTAATGGTCTGCACTTTGGGTTATTTTCCGAATCTGCTCATCGGTTGCCACATACCCCATAATGGCAAATACCTGTCCGGTCAGCATCATACGCACGTGATCCTGATAAAATCCTTCGACGGCATGCCCATGATCGTCATAATAGCTATTGAACCATCCCTCACCTGAGGGGATCTCAATCCATTCCTGCGTCCGTACATGCTCCGTGAGCCAGGTCGCTTTCTGAATCAGATTGGTAGCCAGGGATGAGAGGGAGAAGCTTATGCGTCTGCCGCTGATATTATGCCGGCATTGTTCGACATATTCTGATAATATTTTTTGCTTTTCGGAAACATCATCAAAAGATTCAGGGTCCGAATTTAGAAGGATTTCGATTTCCTCCAAGAGTTCGGCCGTCTGATCCGGATGAAGGCTTTCGAGAAGCAGGATCATGTTCGCAAGCTCCATCAGATTGCCGGCATACGCGCAGGTAAATGCTACACTTTCTCCGCGCGCAGCTGCCATGTCCAGGGCGTCATTCCAGTCCGCGCCCCGCAGGCGGTAAATATTATGCTCGCCGACTTCGTAAAAAGCAGTGAGCTGTTGAATCAGAAGGTGTTCCAGAATACTGCCGGTATAGATGGCTTGGTCGGCGGTGCGCTGTTTGTTTCCGTAATCATCATTCCAGAGAGTGTCGATTTGGGTTCCCCGCATCGTTTGCCCATCTTTAAAATAAGAAATCTGCCTGTCCAGGATTTCCGCATTCCCGGTCTGGTCAATATAAAGCTTTGTTGTCATCAAAGGCCAGAGGGCATGGTCCATCCAGACACGTGCGATGCCGTTGCGGTCTGCGATAAAATCGCCGTCCCCATCGCCGATGATGGTGGCATTGGTTCCGTCGATACGGACGCCGCCGTAGTTTTTAGCGATCATCTCGCCTACGTTCTGCGGGTCCATTATGAGGAGGGACAGACAGTCCTGCCACAGATCACGCCAGCCCCGTCCGCCGCGGCCGTAATCATGATGAGGAAGGAACGAGCAGCCAAATAATCGACGGAGAAACGGTTGAAAACTGATCCATTTCATCAGACAGTCAAAGTCCTGATTCTGTGTGTGAAAATCGACGTTTACGGCCTGTCTCCAATATGCTTTTGTCCGTTCTAATTCTGAGAGGATCTTAACTGTAGTGTTATATTTCTGAAACTTATCCTGCGTATCTGCTTTAGCATCCTCAGCACCGAGGAGGATGATGTATTCAGCCTTTTCGCCGGGAGAAAGTTCCGTCTCTTTGAAACGAAAGGCGCCCATTGCTTCTTTTCCGGCAGTGGTGCAAAGTGCAGGCTGTCCCTGGAAGTGTTCATATACGGCGCGGGGGCGTGTATAAGTTCCGCCTTCGCCGAGAAAGTCTTCCACAGTGGGGTAGAAACACTCCGGATCTGCTCCGTCACCGGTACATCCAAGTACATAATATATGCGGTGATTCCTTTGGTGACCCCGCTCATCAAAAGACATCGTTGGACATACCAGGACCCCGTTTTTGGTGGTCTCTATCCGGTGCAGAAGAGAAGTCACATGCCGGTGATCCCGTATATTGTCCGCACTTCGTCCGTAGATCGGAACAGCGGCGTAGGCTGTCAGTTTTTGAGGGGATTCGGAAAGATTCTGAATCACAACATGCATAATCTCTACATTGTCGTCTTTGGGGATAAAAGAAGTTACTGTAGAGCGAAGCATGAAAACTTTGGAAGTCCGTTCCAATGTATGCCACATGAATCCGGCGGTCAGTCTGCTCTCATCCTGAGCGTCAGAGAACTTTGCTGTTTCCTGTTCCGGGGAAACGCCTGCTGCTGAATAGGCGCCGATTCCATCTATCACACACCAAAAGTTCCGGCCGGAGCGGTTGTTGTGCAGGTTCTCAGAACTTACAGGTTCTAATAAGAAACTGTCCTGGTTTATCTTGGCATCACCGCCGAGATTCGGTGTGACGGCACTTTTCAATCCGGCCTCGGAAGCAAGGGGAAAATAAAGATAACTTACGTTTTCCGGATTTTCCATCGTGAAACTGCCGTGCCTGTCAACAAACTGTAAATGTTTCAATATATCGTCTCCTTCCATATTAACCTATATGCATTATATAGGAGGTTATGTTTTGCAAAAATAAGAAACGTGTGAAAAATGTCAGAATCATGACCTAGAATGTGAAATTTTTGGTTTCTTAATCTGTGGAAATGCGCGGATACGCTAGACTGTTCGGTTAAATCGCATTTCAGAAATCGGGTCATGAATCTGATATTTTTTTGAAATTTATAATATATCGGCAGAGGGAATTAAGCTATAATACACAAAAATGTGAGGGAAAGTACTCACTGAAATCGATAGGAGCTTCTTGTATAATTCAAATATAGGGAATTCCGAGAAAGAAGGTTGAGAAAAAAATACCTCAGAGTAAAATAAGATTACTGACTTTGACCGGTTAGTAAAAAATCTTATTGAACAGAG
>Ga0129308_1003763_pt1 | contig 10404 bp, 7 predicted proteins | sample L827metagenome_FD_94440 | JGI IMG/M metagenome (GOLD analysis project Ga0129308, IMG submission 94440) | Ring-tailed lemur group fecal microbial communities from Wisconsin, USA - L827 metagenome | ecosystem: Host-associated > Mammals > Digestive system > Large intestine > Fecal | place: USA... | reverse complement strand
GACACGCGACTCAGCGGGCGGCACACCGGGCGACGATACATATTAAAAGGCCAGGTCCGACTCAAAAAGCCGGGCCTGGCCGATTATTGCCTCTTGACAATGTTCTGCTCATATTAAAAGGCCTACCGTGTCGATAGAGTTGGAACTGTCGGACTTGCGTCGGGTGGAGAACAAAGAGCTGACCCTGCGGTGCTGCAGGATTGCCCAGAGCCCAGGAGATGTCGACGCGATCACCGCACTTGAAGAAGAACGCGAGTCCATCTGCTCCGCAGAGGTCGAATCGCTGCTCTGGTACATATTGGATTGGAACAACGCCGAAGACGCCATGCGAGAACTGCTCCGAATATTCGGGAGCTTCAACACGTATGGCGGTCTGATCACCTCAAAAGCCCTGAAGTTGGGCAAGGTCGAGTGTGCACGAATGCTTCTCGCGCAAGACTCCGTAGTCGATTCCCCCCACAGATTCGACCCCTCGGCGATTGAAGCCGCCCTCTCGCTTGCCGAGACTGGCGTCAAGCTCACATGCAAGACGGGCAATGCGTTTAATGAAATGGCCCTCCTTTGCGCCCGAACCGGCCACACCGACCTCCTTACAAAGTTACTCAACGCAAATGTGACAGATAAAGCCCCAATCGATAACTTTTGGAAATTTAAAGACACCGCAACGAGTCTCGAGGCCATTTTTAACAAGTATCCCGATGTGACCCTCTCGTTGGCTGATGTTATGAAGTGCGCCGGCGAAAAGGCAAGGCTCATTGCCCTGAAACACGTGCGATACACCAAGCTACGAAAGACCCAGCTCGAAAAAGCCCTCTGCACCATTGCGACGTGCTTCTGCGTTCAGGAGCTCGAACGCTTCTTTGCCGAAGCGAAGGGGACAGAAGGCATGGACCTTTCCTCCGCGATTTCCGCTGCCCACGACGCGGGGAAGACCGAAAACGTAGCCTGGCTGCTTGAAAGGCAGACATCGACCGAGTCCTTTGTGGACGACCTCTCGCTCGACTTCGACGATGAAAAAGCTTCGGTTGCAATTAGCAAAGATGAACGAGATGCCCTGGTGAGAGGGGCAATCATCAGTCTTGCGAACCTTGGGTCCCTCTCGGCGGATTGTCGCGAGAAACTCTCTGCCGAGCTTGGCGCGCTCACCAACAGTGCGTCGCCCCTTGCCGGCGTACAGAGCGTCTCGGTCGAAGGCAGCCGTGTTTACGTAGAGTTCTCTGGCCTCAAGGGCCTCGATTCGCTCCTCGATGCCTTTGAGACGCTGTCGGTGAATATCCCTGAAGTTGAGATTTCGGGATGGGCGGAGCATCATGACGCCCACGTCACACCTGGAGACGATGGCGACGGAACGAAATGCGACTTCTGGAGCATAGCGGGCATCAAGGGACTTGGATACAAACGCGCCGAGACCACCCCGGGGTACGGCCACCCCTGCACAAAGAGCAAAGCCACCGCGTCGAAGGAATGTAGCAAGCAGGCAAGGCGGATGTTTGACAACCTCATCAAAACAGGCCCTGTCGTTTGCAAGGTAGAAGGTAAGAAGATTCCCAAGACCGTGGTGCTCGAAGAAGGAGAGCAGCTTGTCCTTGCAATCAACATCGACGGTCGCGATACGGAAGCCGAGGAAGGCTCGGGCGTCTTTGAGATCAAGGTCAAGTCGGCCGCGAACAAGGGCCTTGGCTCACTGACCGTTGACAGTATGACCGCAAAGGCGATTGCCCTCAACATTGAGCGCGTCGAAGCCTTCGTGGCCAAAGTGTCGCCCCTGGTAGTCGTCGTGGACGCGATTCCCGATGACAAGTGCGCCCGCGTGGCCGACATCGCGTTTGCCTTCAAGAAGAGAAATCCCTTCACAAGCTCCGTACGATACGCGTCTTATAAGTCCTACTTGGCAAAACACGGGGAGCGCAAGGCAATGTTCGAAGACGCGATGGCGCGATTCGAGCTTTCCAGCGAGTCGTAGCGGGCAGCACATCTGCGGATCGGCAAAGGACAGCGGCATGCGGTATACGATGATCGACAGCACGTACAACTTCATCAGCATGTTCGACACAGAGACGGGAGCGTATCTGCGAACGGGCATCCTGGACGAGGAGGGGCGCGACACAGGCGTCGACCCGTTCATGGCGTCGTTCCCGCATCTGATCGACGTTGGAATCATGGGCCACTGCGCGCATGGTAAAACCGGCCTCTGCCTCAAGGCGGGCATTGGATGCTACCAGTCGGGCGCAATCGTCGAGCAAGAGAACATGAGGCTCGAGGACTTCAAGTCCATTGCCGCGCAGTGCCGCCACAGGACCAACCAACTGGCCCTTGGTGGCCGCGGGGACCCCGATCAGCACGAGGCATTCGAGGAGATTCTGATTGCCTGCCGCGAGAACGACCTGGTTCCGAACTTCACCACCTCGGGCTTCGGCATGACGCCCGACATCGCTGCCACCTGCAAGAAGTATTGCGGCGCTGTGGCGGTGAGTTGGTATAGAAGCGACTACACCCGCGCGGCAATCGACATGCTGCTGGAGGCGGGGGTGAAAACCAACATCCACTACGTTCTGGGGAACAACAGCATCGACGAGGCGATCGAGCGCCTGGAGCACGACGATTTCCCCGCCGGCATCAACGCTGTAATCTTCCTGCTTCACAAGCCTGCCGGCCTTGGCCAGAGCTCCAACGTTCTCTCACCCCATGACCCCAGGGTCGCGAGGTTCTTTGCGCAAATTGACGCACGGCACCCGTTCAAGGTTGGAATGGACAGCTGCAACGTCCCGGGTGCCATCAACTTCTGCAAGAACATCATCCCCGAAAGCCTGGACACCTGCGAGGGCGGTCGCTTCAGCTGCTACATCGGGGCCGACATGGTCATGGTCCCCTGCAGCTTTGACCAGAAACGCAAGTATCAAATCCAAATAGCCCATGCGGGCGAGGAGGGGCCGACCATCGAGGAGGCGTGGCGTTCGGAGCCGTTCGAGGCCTTTCGCAACAAGATGAGGAACTCGTGCCCGGAGTGCGAGAAGCGCGCCCTGTGCATGGGCGGCTGCCCGCTCATGCCGGAAATCGTGTTTTGCGACAGCCCCGAGAGGACCAGTTCTCGGTAGCGAGGTAGAGGGGCACCCCGCCTGCCCCTCTACCCCTCTACCCCTCTGCCCCTCTACCCCAGAATCGCCTTGAGGTCGGCGTCGGGCGTGGTGGTGGGGTGGATGTCGAACTGGCTCACGAGCACGTCGAGCACCGCGGGGCTCACGAACGCGGGCAGCGTCGGGCCCAGGTAGATGCCCTTGATGCCCAGGTTAAGCAGGGTGAGCAGGATGGAGACGGCCTTCTGCTCGTACCAGGAAAGTACGAGCGTCAGGGGCAGGTCGTTCACCGTGCAGCCAAAAGCCTCGGCCAGGGCGAGCGCCACCACCACGGCGCTGTAGGCGTCGTTGCACTGCCCCATGTCGAGCAGGCGGGGCAGCCCCGTGCCCGGGACGCAGCCCAGGTCGAGGTCGTTGAAGCGGTACTTGCCACAGGCAAGCGTGAGCACGAGCGTGTCGGCAGGGGTTGCCTTCACGAACTCCGTGTAGTAGTTGCGCCCCGCGCGAGCGCCGTCGCAGCCGCCCACAAGGAAGATGTGCTTGAGGGCGCCCGACTTCACGGCCTCGATGACCTGGCCGGCAACGCCCATCACGGCGTCATGGCCGAAGCCGGTCGTCACCACAGAGCCGCCGTTGATGCCCGTGCGCTCCTGGCGCTCGGCATATCCGCCCAGCTCAAGGGCGCGCTCAATCACGCGGGAGAAGTCCTTCTTGCCGTCGGCGCCCTCATCCACGCGCTCCATGCCCGGATAGGCCACGGGGCCGGCGACGAACACGCGGTCGGCATAGCTCGCCTTGGGCGGCATGAGGCAGTTCGTGGTGAACACCACAGGAGCAGGGATGTCTGCGAAATCAGCCTGCTGGGTCTGCCAAGCGCCGCCGAAGTTGCCCTTGAGCTGCGGGTGCGCCTTGAGCGCGGGATAGGCATGGCCGGGCAGCATCTCGCCGTGGGTGTACACGTTGACGCCGCGGCCGTCGGTCTGCTCGAGGAGCTGCTCCAGGTCGGCCAGGTCATGGCCGGAAATCACCACGAACGGGCCGGGCTCCACCGAGAGCTCCACCTGCGTGGGTGCAGGCGAGCCGAAATGCTCGAGGTTGCCCTCGTCGAGCAGGCGCATGCAGGTGGCGTTGACCCCGCCGGCCTCAAGCACGAGCGGCAGGAGCGCGTCTGCCCCAAGGTCGTCGCCCAGAGCGGCCAGGCCGCGCATGAGGAAGGTGTCTACCTCGGCGTTTGCCGTCTTACCAAGAATGCGAGCGTGATAGGCGTACGCCGCGATGCCGCGCATGCCGAAGAGGAGAAGCGACTTCAGGCTGCGCACGTCTTCCTGCGCGCCCCACACCTGCGCCATGTCGAGCTCGGCCACCGCGGCCGCACTGCCGGCAGCGTGGGCAGAGCGCTCGCGCACCTGGGCGATGAGGGCACGAATGTCATCGGCGTCGAAGTCGACGTTGGTCAGCGTGGCAAAGAGCGCATGCTCCACGAGCGTCGAAGCGCTGTCGCACACGGTGGCCTTGCCCTTGGCGCACCACGCGCGAGCCAGTCCCACGAGCGCGCCCGTCAGCTCATCCTGCAGGCCGGCGACCTCGGCAGTCTTTCCGCACACGCCGGCGTGACCCGCGCACGCCTTGCCGCCGGCAGTCTGCTCGCACTGAAAACAAAACATCCCGCAACCCATGGTGACCTCCCAGTCCAAATCGAAACACAACGCGCCCAGAGTACTGGGGCGGGTCACGTCTGTCTGTTGTAAGTACAACATGTAATATTGCAAACAGTCTCTTCACAATGGCAAAATACAAGGCGTTATGCGAAATGAATGTTGATATTGCAACTTACTGTGACGCACCGCTATAGTGCGAGGCAATATCGGCGGCCCACGCTTGGGCCCCACGACCGAAAGCAGGCTTTCATGGCGCAGTGCAGTCGCATGGCCATCTCCGACACCTTGCCCGACCGCGGCGAGCAATACAAGCGCGGCGCGCTCTTTCGAGGTATCGCCCCGCAAGACTGCGAAAAGGTGCTCGTGTGCCTCGGCGCCCAGGAACGCACGTACAGCAAGGGCGAGTACATCGTGCGCCGCGGCGACAACGTGCGCTGCATCGGGTTCGTCATGGATGGCCGCATCATCACCGAGCGCACCGACGCCCTGGGCAACCGCTCGATTCTGGGCAGCGCGGGTGCGGGCGACGTGTTCGCCGAGGCCTTTGCCGCGGCCGGCATGACGGTCGACGTCGACGTCGTCGCGGCCGTCGACTCCACGGTGACCCTCATCGACTTCGAGCGCATCCTGTGCACCTGCCCCACGGCCTGCTCGTATCACTCGCGCCTCGTGCGCAACCTCTTCAGCGCCCTCGCCCAGCGCAACCTGGCCCTTTCCCGCAAGATCGCCGACGTCACGCCGCGCACGATCCGCGGCCGCCTCATGAGCTATCTCTCCACCCAAAAAGCCCGCCACGGCGACGAGCAGGGCGTCTTCACCGTTCCCTACTCGCGCCAGCAGCTCGCCGACTACCTATGCGTGGACCGCAGCGCCCTCTCCAGCGAGCTCAACCGCATGAAGAAAGACGGCCTCATCGACTTCGACCACGACAACTTCTGGTTCGTGGGGAAGAACGCGAGCAAGTAGGCAAACAGGGTCGGGCGCAAAGTCGGTCGGCTCAGCCGTGAGTCAGGCCGCAAAGAAAGCACGCAGGCAGCTAGGCCGAACACAAGCTCGGCCGGTTCTGACAATGACCCCGGCTGCGAAGAGCCCAGGCACGCAAGCTAGCCGGGCGGGCACCTGCCTACACCCCCAACAACGCCCATTTCCAGGCAGGGATGATAGCAATCTGCCCGCCAGCGACCTGCGCGCTCCCCTCTTCACGCAGGGTTATCACCGTCCCGTTCGAGATTCCCGTCTTCAGCATGGCCGCCTCCAGGGACCCCAATTCCCGGCGGCGCGTTTTCTCGGCGGTCATGTCCACTGTTACCTGGTACAAAGCGTACGGCTCCAGCGCCAGGGCGTCCCCAACGAGGAAGTCGACCTTCTCCTTTTTCGCGGACGGCACCGTATACGATGTGACAGCTTCCACCCGGCTGCCAGCCATGCGGCGCATCAGTTCAATATATATCGCCGTCTCAAGGCGTTTGCCAATATCCTGCTGATTCGCCCGCGCAGTGGCATAGGCCATGCCCGGATCGATTGCATACACCTTCTGGACTTGAGTTGAATCAGGCGAAAGCGCCACCGAGTACTCAGGCAACAGGCTGAACAAATGTGCCTGGCAAAAGAGCCGCACAACTTCGTTAACCGTATCCCAGGAAGTTTTATATCCAACAGAGCGCAGGCCTTCTACCAGCTTGTTTATAGACAAATCGCATGCTGTGTTGCGCAAGCCGAATAACGCGACCTGATTGACCAGAGAGATGTCGAGGCGGCCGTAACGCTCAACGACGTCGCGCGCCACCACATCACGCATGTACGCCTGGAGCATCGAGATGCAATCGGGGTCGGACAGTTTTTGAACACCCGGGAAGCCCCCGCGGGTCAAATACTCATCGAACGATGCCTCCAGCTGCGTACGAACCTGAGGCGAAACCGTCCCGGCATGACGGATCTCATCCGCCTCTGGCACAACAAGTCCCTTGAACTCGCAAAACTCGCGGAATGACAAGGGGAACATCGGGTGCTCCTGAGAACGGCCGCGAAACGACGTCGCGATCTCATCGGATGACAACTTGGAGGATGACCCGGTAATGACGAGCGTCACGCGTTCGTGCTCAGCCACACGCTGACAAAAGCCCTGCCAGTTATCAGCTTCCTGCACTTCGTCCAAGAATAGATACGTACCCTCTCGACGAGCCTGCGGCACCTGGCGCCAGTATTCTTCGAGAATGTCGTTGAGCAGCGATGCCGGAGCGGGCTTGAGACGATCGTCGGCAAAGTTGAAATAGAACATGCGGTCGCGAGGCACGCCGCTGCGGAGCAAGTCGCTCATAAGCTGGAAGGCATAAAACGTCTTTCCGCAACGCCTGATTCCCGTAATGATATGAACGAGGTTGAATACGGCAGGCGCAGGCAACGGCCCCATAATGTCAGCCCGGCGCGACAGGACAGGCAGCTCAAATTCCCTCGCCTCCTGCACGAGTGCTGCATAGTCTTGAAGTGTAGGTGCCATACCCCGTCCCCTCCTCGCATGTGCATATACATCACGCTAGTCTACAACTTCTCGCCGTCGAGGAGAAGTTACAGCCAAAACTTCTCGCCGCTGACGAGAAGTTGACGCACGAACTTCTCGCCGATGAGGGGAAGTTAATCCAGCAAGACCAAGCTGCTTGCACTGAGCTTGCGTTCTCTTCTCCCCTTCGGCGCGAGGACGGCTGCTCAAAACCGCCTCGGGGGTAAAAAAGTCGAGATGCTTCCGCGTTTTGGGGGGTTCTCCAGCCGCTTCGGACGGGCAGCGAAAGGCAGTCGCCCGCCCGGTATGCCGCACGCAAAACAGAGCAAACGTCCTACCAGGCATTTTGTTGTCGCGTTGAATCGACCGACCGCGCTCGGTCTCGCGACAGCCCCCGCAACACCCTCGGGCACGGCTGGAGAACCCCGGTTTTGCGGAAACATCTCCCCTGCGGCATGACATCCGCCAACTTTCACACAACGTGCGGGCCGCGGGGCTGCGCGTGCGCTACCATGCAGGCAGTTTGCGTCGAAGAGAGGAAGCCACCATGCCTACGAAGTTGCACCCCGGTCCCGTGTACGGGCCTATCCACAGCCGTCGCCTGGGAGTGTCGCTGGGCGTCAACCTCATGCCGGCGTCGGGCAAGATCTGCACGTTCGACTGCCTGTACTGCGAGGACGGCTTCAATGCCGAGCGCCGCACCCATGAGGGCTGCGTGAGCGCCGAGGAATACGAGGCGGCCCTCGAGGCAAAGCTGCGCGAGATGAGCGAGGCCGGCGTGTTGCCCGACGTCATCACGTTCTCCGGCAACGGCGAACCCACGGCTGCGCCCTCGTTCCCCGAGGCAGTGCGCGCCACGGTGCGCCTGCGCGACCAGTACGCCCCCGGCTGCAAGATTGCCGTGCTCTCCAACGCCACCATGGCCGACCGCCCCGCCGTGCGCGAGGCGCTCATGCTCGTGGATGACAACATCCTCAAGCTCGACACCGTGGACCCCGACTTCATCAAGTTCCTTGACCGCCCCTGTTGCCCCTACGACGTGAAACATCAGGTTGAGACGCTCGCCTCCTACAAGGGCCACGTCATCGTGCAAACCATCTTCCTGCGCGGCTCGTATGAGGGCAGGAGCTGCGACAATACCGGCGATGAGTACGTTGCCCCCTGGCTGGAGGCACTCAAGCGCATCGCACCGCAGGCGGTCACCATCTACACCATCGACCGTCCCACACCCGCCCAAGGCCTCGAGAAGGCTCCGGCGGAGGTGCTCGACGCCATCGCCGAACGCGTGCGAGCGCTCGGCCTCCCCTGCCAGGTGTCGTACTAGAGACGCGCTGCCCGCAAACCTGCGCCCATCAAACGCAATCAGCCCCCGGTGACCTCGCTCACAAGCGTTGTCACTGGGGGCTGAGTTTTACGCGCCGTCCATGCGGCGCTTATCGGCCGTTGTAGATCTCGGCAGGGGACTTGCCGTCGAAGACGTCGTGGGGAAGCAGGTTCCAGGCCAGGATGATGCAGTAGAGCATGTCCTGGAAGGCAGCATCGTCGAGCGAGTTGAGAGCCTCGGCGTTCGGGCCAAACAGGTTGCGCACCACATCGGCCGCTTCCTCGTTATCCTTGCGCGTACGCACCGTCTCGATGACATCTGCCCAGGTAGGAGTCAATGAAAAATCGCGGGCGAGCAAACCGTAGAGACGGGCTGCGTCCATCAGGGCACCTTCGCGGCGCTCGGGCGCCACCGTCATGCCGGGCACCTCCGACGCCGGGCCGTCAAGCACGACGCGCGGGGCCGGACGCGCGGGAGAGGGCTCGGACTCGCAATCCGCGCACGCAAACTGCGTGGCATCCACTTCGAACGGCGCGGCCGCATCGGGCTGGGCAGAAGAGACGCCCGTGCCACCGAGCTCGACAAGCGCCATGTCCAGATACCCGATCTGCTGACCCATGTCCCACGTGCGCTTGAACGAAGACGCAAACGCCTCCTCGTCCAAGTCGTAGCGAAGCGCAAGCACGCCCGCCGGCAAGCGCCACTCGCCTGCAACCTCGGCCAGGTGAGCTACCAGCAGGTTCGTCTTGCCCTCCTCGGCAAGGGAACGCACGAAGCCGGGAGCCTCGGCGACCTCGGCCGCACGGGCGCGGTCGTGCACCGTGTACGCAGTGCCGTCATGGGCGTCTTCCAGCTCCAGCGTGCCTGCAAGCTTGTCGGCCGCACGCACCCAGAACAGGCCAAAACGCTGGGTGGCCGCAACCTGGCGCAGCATCTCGGCCTGCGCACGCTCCAACTCGGTGCGGCGCGGGGCGCACAGCGCGTAATGCTCAAGCGGCGTCTTCCCACTTGCCAGGCGGTACTCAAGCACGAACCACGTCGTAAAGGCACGCTGCACGCCAACGCCAAGAGTACCCTCGTTCAAGCCGAGCGCCTTGGAGAACTGGGCATAGGCCGTACGCACAATGTCGGGGGCGCCGCCTGCACCCTGGGCGAAATAGGCGAACACGGGAGTCAGGCTGATCTCGGGGCGCACCCCGGAAACCAGCGGGCTCGCCGCACGCTTCTTGCTCTTGGACTTGCTCGTTTGTGCGCTCATGGTTGCTCCATGCTTCCTTGTCGTCTGCCTTGCGTATCGTCGGCACCCCACGCGCGGCGCCGAGAATCCAGTCGTCCCAGTATGGTACATGTGCCGGCAAGCACAAACACCCGCGCAGGGCCAGGGGTCCAAAACAGCAGGCAGACGCGAAAAGAGCGCCTCAAACAGGAAACCTAGCGCCCTCGGGCTCAAGCCGCCCGCACGAATCATCGGCACACAACCAAGCGCAGCAGAAGCCCCCGAACAGCAGGCCTGCACTTCCAGGATGGCTTGCCCGCACAGCACGTCCCATACATGCGGCACGACCCACACGCATGGGATACCTTGTACGCACGGACTGGCCTATACGCATGGCATGACCCACACGTAGGAAAGTTAGTTTGTATGTACAAGCGATGTAACACTTTAGACCGAACGAAGATCCCCATTGGCCCTCTGACATCGTCACTTCGTGAAAATAGTCACTCTACCCCATTACAGTTGGGACAGGCTCCTGGGGGCCTGTCCCTATTCATTTCTTGACGAAGAGATGTATGTTTGGGAGGCCCTTTGGGCGACCCGACCGGCCGCCCGCGCACGGCCCTTTTGCCCTG
>Ga0129308_1003762_pt1 | contig 10405 bp, 7 predicted proteins | sample L827metagenome_FD_94440 | JGI IMG/M metagenome (GOLD analysis project Ga0129308, IMG submission 94440) | Ring-tailed lemur group fecal microbial communities from Wisconsin, USA - L827 metagenome | ecosystem: Host-associated > Mammals > Digestive system > Large intestine > Fecal | place: USA... | reverse complement strand
TCGTATATCTTCTTTTGTCCGTATCATCGGAAAGTATTGATTAAGTTTATTCGCCAATAAAGTGCCTCCTCTATCATTATTTCTGGAGTTTTCTGGTATGGTGACACTTTATCATATCTCACAGAACATGTCAATACATATAGTTTGTGAAATATTTAAAAGTATTTGAGCATATTAGAAGTGAAAAATACGAATAGATTTGAATCTGTTCCATGTATGCGTTTCGTTTTTCTGGTAACTGTGTTTTTATTTTATGTTCCGGGGAGTCGTGGAGCAGCATATATTAATATGAAAGTGCAAGACCGAGGTAATATATGAATCGTTATAATATAAGAGGCGGCAGAGGTGCCGCGCCGTCCGGGCAGATGGTCAGAGGGAACAGAGATGTGCTTCGCGAAAGACAGGTGCGGCAGGCGGAGCTGCCGGGGGATCTGGGACGTACGCTTCGCATGAGACCAGAGGAAATCATGCGGGAGCGAGCGGCAAGCGGCTGGAACCAGTACGAGGGCGAGGAGGAGATGCAGAGGTCAGGCGGGACTGCGCGGGAGCGCATGGCAGGCGGGCGGAACCAGTACGAAGCAGAAACGCAGATGCCGGACGAGATCAGGATTCCGGGGACGCCCGAATCCGTAGACAGAAGGCAGGCAGGGATGCCGGAATCCGCGGGGCGCGGACAGATGAGAACGCCCGGTACGGAAGAAAACTGGCAGGCAGGGATGCCGGAATCCGCAGGGCGCGGGCGGATGGGAATGCCCGGTATGGAAGAGAACTGGCAGACCGGAATGCCGAAATCCGCAGAGCGCAGGCAGATGGAAACACCGGGGATGAAAGAAAACTGGCAGACCGGGATGTCGGAATCCGCAGAGCGCGGGCGGATGGGAACATCCGAGCCGGCAGATGAATGGCATTCGGTGATGCCGGAGACGGGGGAGGCATCGGATATGATGCAGCCTTTCTTCCTGCAGCCGGATTATGCGGAGGTGCTGGAGGAGCAGCGGGCACAGGAGCGCGACCTGCGTATGCTTCAGTCGATGTACCCGGACGCTGCGAAGCTGGTTCTGCCGCACATCGAGGAGGAGTGCGACAAGATGGAGTACGAGGGAAGCGCGATGTACGACGAGTATCCCGATCAGACGACGGTGCAGCTCATTGAAGACCGCATCTATGAGCAGGTCAGCGACCAGTTCCCGCAGGGCGAGGAGCAGCGCGACGAAATGCTGTCGATGCAGTATCCGGGCCCGCCGCGCAGACGTCCCGGCCGCAACTGGGGGCGCGATCTGATCCGCATTCTTCTGCTCGATGAGATGCATCACCGGCGCTGCCGCCACGGGAGGTGCCGGAGGAGATAAACGGTATGCGGAACAGAGATCTGGCCGGATCATGAGCAGCAGGAAAGCTGTCGGCCTGTTACTGTTCACGGCCATGCTGGCCGCTCACAGCAACTCGCTTCGCGATGCACACAAAATGCGTTTTCAACGCATTTTGGCGCTGCTACCCTTGGGATTTTCGTGCATACTGCACGAAAACACCTCGCGGGACAGTGGATGCGTGAACAGTAACGTCGGCCTGCCTTTATGTGTCTGTGGAGGTTCAGGGCACAGGGCAGAGAGACGGCTTTTCCTGTATTTTGTGTAAAAAGTGAGACAGGCAAAACTGCCTTTTTGTAAAAAAATTGTATTAGATAAAACTGCCCTTTTAAAGTATCCTTTATTAGAGCATCCCACTGTTTACAGTAAGGTATCAGATTTTTGGCGTGTATTGAATCAGCTCACATTTCCATCACAAGAATCCCACACCGGAAAATCTCCACCTCTGCCAGAATTTCATTTCTCCCGTCCGGTATACTCCAGAGGCATTCCTGTCTGGAGCCATGCGCCTCGTCCGGGGAGGCGAACCATACGCTTCGGGGGACTTTCTGTATCTCAATCTGTGCGGATACGGTACGTTTTTCCGCCGGTTTCTTTTTTCCTTCTGCCCAGAGATTGTCGTTCTCGGACAGGTTTACGAAATAAACGACCTTTGTATCGCGGCTCTGGCGTATATGATACCAGATCATCCCGGATGCTCCGTCGGCGCTGCCGGCGGGGGAAAAGCGGTATTCCCGGTTATCCCATCCCTGATGAGTCATGCTCACATCCTCCAGGCGTGTGTCATAGAAAAATTCCTCGTATCGTACAAAAAAGTCCTGATAAGTCCGGATCGCAGCTAATTGTTCCTGAGTCAGTACCGTATAGTCGGCATAGTATCCCTGCGTAATCACTGCATTTTGCTCCCCGAAAAAGAGCTGAGTAGCTCCATGCATGGCAATGACAAAAGACAGATACAACTGGCTTTCCAGTGCGCTTTCGGGACGGCACGTACGAAAGGCTGCCGGGTACGCTGCAAGGATCACCGGCTTTTTCCCGTGCAGGGCTTCGCGGATCAGATTGCCGATATGGCAGTATTTCGTATGGGGCGGCCATACCTCTATATAGACGGCAGACTGGCTGGCGCTGAGCGTTTTCCCGACGGGCCACCCGCCCACATTATTAAAGATAAGTACAGGGGCTGCGCCGTCCTTTTCCAAAGCGACGGCGGCATCCTCGATCAAGGGACCAAACTGTTCGTCCAGATACTGGATTTCCCCGTTCCAGTCACAGGCCGCCTTCGGTTCCCCGTAGGTATCCATGTGAATTCCGTCAAAGCCAACCTGTTCCATAGCCTTGCGGTATTCGTTCAGGATATGATCGTGCCAGCCGCTTTCCCGGCTGATATTCATAATAGAAAAGGTATCAATAAAACAAAGAGGCATTCCATTGCGGTCATACAGGCTTTGGCGGGGATGCCTGCTCTGATATTGGGCGGAGGCAGCGTATACTGCGCCGTATGCAAGCGCTTTCATGCCATACTGATGACAGGCCTTTATTTTTTGGCGGATCACCTGCAGACTGTTCTTTTTTCCCATCATGTCCGTATAGCAGTTTTCGGACGATACCAGATCATCGTGCCGGTAAGACCAGTCGTAAAATTGTACTGCATTGATATGCAGCTTCAGCATACTGGTAATGTCTTCATCCCCATAGTCGGCGTCTGAGAAATCACTGAGGAAACCGTACCGGATCAGTGTCCCGGAGGATACGATGTCAAAAGCGGAATAGGCGCAGAAAAGCAGTTTCGACGCGCGGTAAAATTCAGCCTCTACGCCATATCCGCCCGGTTCTCCGGCAAAATCCGGTAAGGGAAGGACGTTTTTCCCGGGCTTTAGCTTCATAGGAAAACAGCGCTCCTGTCTTTTGGTTATCCGCAGCACGATCTGGTCGGCACCGCTGTCGTTCTCTGCGATCAGGACAATTTCTGTCCCGGGCTCAAAGCTTCCCTTTGCGGGATAAATATCAAATTTCATTTCCTGCCTGCCTCCTATCCCTTTAATGCGCCGTCTGTCAGGCCCTTCATAAACTGCTTCTGGAAGATCAGAAAAACAATTACCACCGGCACAATAGCGATGGCTGAGGTTGCCGCCATGATATTCCATTCGGCGCCTCCGAATTGCTGAAAAAATACGGATAGCGCCTGAGGAATATTCTGCTTGGAACGGGACTGCAGAAAGAAGGTTGCCTGGGCATAATTATTCCAGATGCCAAATCCGTTCAGAATTACAAAAGAGGCGGTGGCGGGACGGATTACCGGAAAGATAATCTTCCAGAATACGGCGATTCCGGTGCAGCCATCTATTGCGGCGGCCTCGTCTAAATCCTTTGGCAGAGCCTCGATAAAGGTTGTGAAAATAAATACTGCGGAGGGCATAGCCAGAGTGGAGCAGACCAGCACCATGCCCCAGAGGGTGTTGACGGCATGCAGCCTTCTCATCAGCGTGTACAGGGGAACCGTATTGATGATGCCCGGTATCATCATGCAGGAGAGAAGGAGGCCGAATACCAGCTTGTTAAAGCGGGTTTTGTATCTGGCGATGGCATAACCGGCCATTCCGCCCGCCGCAATGGTGAGGATCAGGGCGCCCGCGGTAATGACCGCAGAATTGATCATGGCAGTTCCGATCCGCGATTTATTCCAGGCGTCAAGAAAATTCTGCCAGTAAAAGTCCGGGATAAAGATGTTCCCCTCGTAAAAGACACGTCTGGAAGAGTTCAGCGCCAGGATCAGTAAAATAAAAAACGGGAGCAGGCAGGAAAGGCAGATCAGAAGAATCAATGCTCCTTTTATGATTTTCAATATACGTTTCATTGACATTCTCCTTTACTCTTTTGCTCTGGTCAGGCGCATGGAGATTAATACCGGAACCAGAATGATCAAAAACAGGATCAATGCGACTGCAGTGGAATAACCGGTTTTGCTGCCATAGCACATCCTCATGATATAAATGCTCAGACTTTCGGTCGAATAACCGGGCCCGCCCTGCGTCAGAGACATGATAATATCAAAAACCGATAAGGAGCCGATGATATTCGTAACGACGTTGATGCGCACGGATGGTTTCAGCAGGGGGACCGTGATATTGCGGAAACACTGCCATCTGCCCGCACCGTCGATTCTGGCGGCTTCCGTCAGCTCGGCCGGAATAGCCTGAAGCCCGGCCAGATAAATGATCATGGTCATCCCGGAATACTGCCATACATTGACCAGAATCAGCACCAGCATAATGGTTCGGTAGCTTCCCATCCAACTGGCTGTCAGATCGGGAAGTCCGAGCTGCAAAAACGCATAGTGCAGGTATCCGCGCCCCGGCTGCAGCAGAAAATACCAGATATACCCCATGATCAGGGGGCTGATAATCGCGGGAAGGTAGATGATCACTCTGGCGATGCCTTGTCCGCGGAAGCGGCTGTTCATCAGCAGCGCATAGCAAAGTCCTGTCACGTTCAGCAAAAAGGCGCTGAAGACAGCAAAAATCAGTGTTGTACCGATGTCATGGATAGCGCGTTCATCTGAAAAAAAATCCATGAAATTCTGAAGCCCGATAAAGCTGGCGGTTCCCATACCGTCCCAGTCTGTGAGGCTCATACCGATTCCTTTCAGGAGCGGATATACAAAAAACAGGGCAAACAGTAAGAATGCAGGAAGAGACATAAACTGTCCGATACAGATTTTTCCCTTTTTCAAGCTCATTCCTCCTTAAAACGTCATATTTTAAAAGAGCTGCCGCAGTCTTTCGGTTCTGCAACAGCTCCTCTATGCAATCCTTATTCTCGTGAACAACGAGTCAGGCAGCCTGCATGGATATTTGATTTAGAAGCCCGCGTCCCAGGCTTTCTCATAAGCTGCTGCGAATTCTTCGGCTGTATATTTGCCGGCCAGCAGATCCTGTACCATTCTTCCTGCATCATCTCCGGAAAATCCTGCGGGCTTTTCATTCGTATAGCCAATGTTTGCTGCGGACTGAACGGCGGAATTGACACTGTCCACAACCGTTTCCGGGGCCCATTTCGCATCTACGTCAGTGAACGCAGACGGGGAGCCGAGGCTTTCCGCATATTTTTTCTGGTTTTCTGCGAGAAACAGATATTCCAGGAAGGCTTTGGCCTCCGTCTGATGCTCTGAATCCGCACTGATGCTGTAACCGGAGTCCTCCGCCACCAATACCATAGAAGTGCCGTCTTCCATCATAGACGGATAAGGAGCAAAGCCGATTTTGTCCGCCATTTCAGGCGCTTTTTCCAGAATACTGGAGAGGCACCACATACCATTGCTGAACATGGCTGTTTCGCCGGAAACGAATGCGTCCACACAGTTGTCGCTTGTAGCGGTGAGAACGTCCGCATTGAGAAGGCCCTTTTCCTGAAGCTCAAGAAGGCCCGCAGCAAAGGTTGCCATAGCGCCGTCCGGAGCGCCGAAATTCAATACGCTCTTGTCGTTATTGAGCATGGCTTTTTTGGTTTCTATGGCGCCGTATTTTGCCTTGATATAGCCGTGAGGAATAAATTCAATTAAATGCCCGAGGTGCCATGCCTCACTTCCGAAAATGAACCAGGGGGTTACGTCAGGCATTTGGTCATGAATTGTTTCAAGATTCGTTACAAATGCATCCCACGTCTCTGCCGGAGTCAGGTCCAGTTCCTCAAAAATTTCTTTGTTATAGAAGAAACCGGCCATAGTCATATTGGTGCAGATACGGTATTGCTTCCCGGAGTTTACGTCCGTACAGCTCTCCTTCATGGAAGGGATGAGCCGGTCCCAGATGTCATCCATGTCTGACAGATCGAGATATTTTCCCTGATCGACATATTCCTGCTCGTAAGTGGTCATGACATCCGGCGCTTCCCCCGAGGCAAATTTGATCTTGATAATGTTACTGGCATCCTTCTGATATTCCTGCTCTACGGTGATGCCGTCACTCTGTGCATTGAAATCTGCGATGATTTGATCCATCAGATCTACAGTTTCCACTTTTCCGGTAAAGAATGACAGGTCCGTACCAGCGGCGCATACGGGGATTGTCAGACTTTGGAGCACGATTGCACCTGTCAAAAGGCCTGTTAAAAGTTTTCTCATATTGTTTCCTCCTTTTTCGAAAATCTGTTTGATAAGCTTATTATAAATCTGAAAGTGCTTGTTGAAAATTCCTGATTTTTTAGATCCGTTTCCCAGTTTTTTAGGTATCTTACACAGAATATTGAATTTTTGTGCTGCTCATTTTATAATGAAAGCACCTGAATGATTAAGAACAGGAGAGCAGGAATGAAAAAGCCAGGGAAGATATCCATTATTCCAAATACCATACAGAGGAAGCTTTTCTATATTATATCTGCGTTGATTATTGGCACGGTGATTCTGGTATCTGTTTTCAGCCATCTGCGTTTTGCCGCTGATTATACCCGCCAGTCATCAGAAAATACCAGACAGCTTATAGATCAGATCGCGCTGAATCTGGATGCTTATATTGATGAGGTGACCAGACTATGTTTAAGCCCCTATTACAGCCGTGAGGTGATGGAGGAGCTGATGAGCACGCCGCAGACAGATCAGGAGAAGCTGAACAAAAAACGGAAAATTGAAGATTATCTGGGGCAGGTCATGACTACGCCCAGGAAGGATATCCTCCGTGTCTACATTTTTTCGGATGCCGTCTATTCCTGCAACCGGACTTCACATGATGCCGATATCCGGACGTACGAAAGCGAAGAATGGTATCAGGCTGCGCTCTCCGGCAGCCAATCTGTTATTTTGCCTCCGCAGACCGAGAGTGGGAGCGGAGCTCCGATCACCTTTTTTTCGGTGGCAAAGCAGATCTGCAGCCTGAAAGACAATTCGCAGGTTTTGGGAGTGATCCGTGTGGATGCCAATTACAGTGGTATAAAATCCGTTTGCGACCGGGTTTCGGCAGGCTCCGGAAATGCTTTGATGATTCTTGATAAGAGCGGCAATCTGATTTATGACCATTCGACCTTGAAAGAGCCGGTTTCCAGTGAAGAAGTGCTTCAGGAGCTTGCGCAGGATGGTCACAGCAGTATTAAGCTGCATGGAACATCCTATCTGTTCCATGCGCAAAGCATTCCTTCTACTGGCTGGAATGTGATTGCGATTCATTCGAAGGATGAAATTTATGAGAATGCAGGAAAAACTCTCGTTTTTAATTTACTGATCGCCTTCTTTATGGTGATTCTGGGAGTGGTCCTGTCCGGCTTTACGCTGCATCGCAATTTACGCCCGCTCTATCAGACCGTTTCCCTGATGCAGCAGGCTCAGAACGGCGACTTATCGGTCAGGGCTGATACGAAATGTACTGCTGAAATTTCGTATCTGAATGCTTCTTTTAACCGTATGCTGGAGCAAATTCAGCAAATGATTCTGCAGGAGGCGCAGCTTACAAAGCAGGTATACGAAGCAAAGTATCTGCAGAAGCAGGCTCAGTTCGATTCCCTGTACCACCAGATACAGCCGCATTTTCTGTTTAATACCCTGAATACGACCAGTCTTTTGATCAAGTGTCAGAGGTATCCGGAAGCGGTCACGAGCATTGAACAGTTGTCGGTTCTGCTGAGAGGAATTATTAACTCGGAAAAGGAGATTTCACTGGAAGCGGAACTGGCTATTACGGACAGCTATCTGCAGCTTCAGAAGCTGCGGAACAGCTACCTGCATTTTTCTATTGAGACAAACGGAACGGATCTTTCGCTGGAGATCCCGGCATTGTCCATTCAGCCATTGGTGGAGAATGCGCTGATTCATGGCTGCGGTTCTCTGGAACGGGATTTTCTGATTGAAGTATCTATAAGCAGCGGGGAAGAGCTGCTTAGCATCAAGGTCTGTGACAACGGGGCCGGGATGACGGAGGAGGAACTGGCTGTGTTGAAGCAGCGTGTGAATAACAGCGGGATTGCGGATGACAGGCTTTCTTCGAATGGGATAGGGCTTGTCAATATCCAGAAGAGGATTCACCTGAAATACGGGGAAGCTTACGGTCTGGAAATACAGTCCCGGAAAAATAAGGGCACGATCATTACTTTATCGGTTCCAAAGGGGGTTATGCCATGTACACAGCTCTGATTGTGGAGGATGAGCCGTTGATGCGGGAATATCTGCTGCAAAATCTGTCAGGAATCCATCGGGAATGGAGAACGGGCGCCTGTGCCAGAAACGGTGTGGAGGCGCTGGAGCTTTTGCAGACGAGGTGCTTCGATCTGGTCATCACAGATATTAAAATGCCCCGGATGGATGGACTGGAGCTGGCCGGCTACATTCATAAAAGGTTTCCCGGGATCTATATGATTATGCTGACCGGGTATGATGAGTTCGAATATGCCAGAGCTGCGGTCCGCGCGGGAGTTACGGATTATCTGCTGAAGCCGCTGAAGGATGCGGAGCTTCACGATGTTCTGAATCATATTGCGGAGAAGCTTTCCGGGACAGCACAACATAACAATAAGGAAGAGACATCCATGAGACCGGATGTGGATTTTATGGAAAAAGAGGCATCGAATGTTATTGTGCAGCGTGCGAGGGCCTACATCCAGGCGAATTATGATTCTCCGCTCTCCCTGAATGAGCTGGCGGAAATGCTCAGCGTCAATCCCGCCTATCTGAGCAGTATTTTCAAATCGGATCAGGGAGAAACCTTTTCAAAATATATTCTGCGGCTGCGGATGGAGCGGGCCGGATTGCTGCTTCGGACTTATCCTGCGGCGAAGATCAATGAAATTGCAGAGAAGACAGGGTACGTTTCCGCGAGGCATTTCGATACTGCTTTTAAGAAATATTACGGCATTACGCCGAATGAATACAAGGCGGAATTCAGAGGTCTGTAAAAAGCACTTGTTCAAACGCGTGACTGATAGTATACTTACCATAACGGAATCTGCCGCCGGATGTGCGGTGGATTCTGATGGAAGCGCATATTGTGCGGTAAATATACAGGAGTTTCTATGGAAGAATTAGAACAGTTTTTACAGACAATTTTGAATGACAATCTCCTTCATCTGATCCTGAGCGGGCCGAAGACGCAGGATGCGCCGCGGAAGATCCGTGTGCGTCCGCTGATGCACCGGTGCAGCCTCGTGTTTCAGGCAGGGCTGTGGGACGGGAAGAAGGAGTTTCACAGGAATTACGATGCGCAGGAGCTCGTTCAGACGCTTCTGGTGTGGATGAGCCGCGATTTCAGGCAGATGCAGGCGGAGACGACCGGGCTTACCGCGACCGTGCTGGTCAGCAAAAAGGGCAAGGTCACGATTAAGCAAAAGAAGCGCGCGGCTGTGTGCGGCCGTGCCGTGATGGAGCACAACCGCACGAAGCAGTACCTGCTGCCGGAGGGAGATCCGGTTCCGTTCCTCGTGAAGCTCGGCGTGATGACGGAGGCGGGGAAGGTCGTGCAGGCGAAGTATGACAAGTTCCGCCAGATCAACCGTTTCCTGGAGTTTATCGAGGATATCCGGCCGTCGCTCGCGTCGGACCGGGAGCTGCGGATTATTGATTTCGGCTGCGGCAAGTCGTATCTGACCTTCGCGGTCTACTATTATCTGCATGAACAGAAGGGCTATGACGTCAGCATCACGGGCCTTGACCTCAAGGAGGATGTGATCCGCCACTGTGATGCGCTCGCCCGCGAATTTGGCTACGATAAGCTGCATTTTCAGGTCGGAGATATCGCAAACTATGTGGGAGGGGAGCAGGTCGACCTCGTGATCACGCTGCATGCCTGCGATACGGCGACGGACTTTGCGCTCGCGAAGGCCGTGGGCTGGGGCGCGAAGGCGATCCTCTCGGTTCCGTGCTGCCAGCATGAGCTGAACGGCCAGCTTCAGAATGATATGCTGCAGCCCGTGCTCAAATACGGTCTTCTGAAGGAGCGGATGGCCGCGCTGATCACGGACGGGCTGCGCGCTTCGATGCTCGAGGAGGCCGGATATCAGGTGCAGGTGCTGGAATTCATTGATATGGAGCACACGCCAAAGAATATCATGATCCGGGCAGTGCG
>Ga0129308_1003761_pt1 | contig 10410 bp, 8 predicted proteins | sample L827metagenome_FD_94440 | JGI IMG/M metagenome (GOLD analysis project Ga0129308, IMG submission 94440) | Ring-tailed lemur group fecal microbial communities from Wisconsin, USA - L827 metagenome | ecosystem: Host-associated > Mammals > Digestive system > Large intestine > Fecal | place: USA... | reverse complement strand
GTCGGACAGCGCAAGGGGCTGAACCTCTCGATGGGACATCCCGTATTTGTGACGGAGATCCGCCCGGAGACGAACGAGGTCGTGATCGGCGAGGCTTCCGATGTATTTACGGACAGGCTTGTGTGCAGCGAGCTGAATCTGATGAGTGTGCCGGAGCTTTCGGGTGAGCGCGAGGTGACCGCGAAGATCCGCTACAATCACCGCGGCGCTTTGGCCATCGTGCGAGACATCGGGGACGGCTGTGCCGAGGTCAGATTCCGGGAGCCGGTGCGCGCCGTGACGCCGGGGCAGGCTGTCGTATTCTACGATGGAGATTATGTGCTGGGCGGCGGAACGATTGTGCGCGGAGGGTGACGGGCAGACGGGCGTTGCGCCCAAACGTGCGGTGAGAGAATAGATGGTTGTACGGCAGATGTACACGGGCAGACGGAGAGTTTATGGAAAGAAGACAGAATTCAGGCAGAGGACAGGGTGGCCGTTCACGGGGAGATGATGGATACAGCGGTGCGTCACGTTCACGGAATAATAACAGGAACGGAAATGCGCCGGGGTATGGCAGCACGCCGCGTCCGCGGAGTAATAACAGGGGCAGCAGTGGAGCATATGCTGGTACATCACGCTCGCGCAGCACAGGCAGCCGCTATGCGGATAACCGTTCAGGGCAGAGAAGCAGGAAGCGCAGACGCAAAAAGAACAGGGGACTGCTCATTTTTGTGATCGTTTTTGTGCTGCTGCTTGCGGTATGCGGCGGCGGCGCCGCGTATCTGTATTTCAGGGATCAGGTCAGGGCGAAGCCTGCGCCGGAGATTTCCGTTGATCTGGAATCGCTTGACAGTCCTTATGCGATCCTGCTCGATGCGTCGACGGGCAGGGTGATCGGTTCGAAGCGCGGCGATGAGATCATCTATCCGGCCTCGATGACGAAGGTACTGACGGTGCTGACCGCGATTGAGCATATCAAAAATCTTGATGCGAAGGTCACGATGTCGTACGATTACTATGACGAGCTGTATGCGCAGGATGCGTCGCGGGCAGGTTTTGAGCCGGGCGAGGAGGTCGTGATCCGGGATCTGCTTTACGGCGCGCTGCTGCCGTCGGGTGCGGAATGCTGTAAGCAGCTTGCGATCGAGGCGGCCGGTTCGGAGACGGATTTTGCGGTTTTGATGAATCAGAAGGTGCAGGAGCTCGGACTGACACAGACACATTTTACAAATTCGACGGGACTGCACAGCGACGACCAGTATACGACGCCGCATGAGATGGGACTGATTCTGAGAGAAGCGCTCGGGAACAGGACCTTCCGCAAGGTGTTCACGACGCAGTCCTACACGGCAGGGACGAGCGACATCCACCCGGAGGGCTTCACAGTCCAGAGCACGATGTTCAAGAATATGCAGTCGCCTACTGTGATCGGCGGCGAGATCCTCGGCGGCAAGACGGGATACACGCAGGAGGCGGGGCACTGCCTCGCGAGTCTGGCGCAGGTCGGCGGGAGCGAGTATATCCTCGTGACAGCCGGGTGGGCCCAGAACCCGCGGGTGGAGCAGTACCATATCAATGATGCGTTTCTTGCGTACAACCTGGCAGGGCGGGCCGTGGGGGAGTGAGGATACTCTGTTTTGCGAGCAGTAATTCGCAGCTTGGATATGCAAATTTATTTTGCGTATCCCAAACTGCCGTCTGCAACGTGGTTTCCTGTGATCGTGTTGTTTGCGGGTAACCGTTTGCCATTACTCCAGGTTTATCTGCTGCGGCCTGCGGCCCTCAAATATCGTATAATACCGGAAGCCAAGCTCGCGGAGCATGGCTTCTGTTTTTTGAAAATCATAGCCAAGATACTGCGGCTCATGGGCGTCAGATCCGATCGTGAGCAGCTCGCCGCCGAGCTCGCGGTAACGGCGCAGGACAGATACGGAGGGATTCGGCTCGCCGAGGCCGTATTTGTAGCCTCCTGTGTTGACCTCAAGGCATTTCCCGTTCGTGATCAGATGGCGCAGGATCGGATCGATGAAGTCTCCATATGTCTCATATGTATAGAAGCGGTTCCTGTTTGGGCCGTAGCGGACGATATAGTCCATGTGTCCGAGCGTGTCATAATCAGAGAACCTTTTCAGCATTTCAAGCTCCGCCGCGAAAAACTCCTCATAGCAGCTTTGCTCGTCGCGCCCCTCGAAGTACGCCGGATAGTACGGATCTTTTCCATTAATATAATGAAGCGATGCGATTACGAAATCAAAGGGCCACTGCGCGGTGAGGGCCGGAAGCGCTTCTGCAAGATGCGGCTGCATGCCGAACTCAATCCCGCAGCCGATCTGCAGCCGCCCGCGGTACTCAGCCCGCAGCGCATTGATGCGCTCAAAATATGCAGGAAAATCAACGGTAAAATCAGGCTCTTCACACGGCGCGTCAATGTCCTGGTGTTCCGTGAAGCAGATTCCGCCAAGACTGAGGGAGAGGGCGCGCTCTGCCATGAGCGAAGCATCGGTGTCGCTGTCGCCGGAAAAAGCCGAATGCAGATGAAAATCATGCCGGATATTCATTGTAAGCCTCCTTTTTCTGTGCAAAAAAGCCGGACTTTCCGGCATTTTGCACATCTCGCCTATATATTATAGGATGTGATTCAAAAAGTCCACAAAATTTTATCGGGAATGCAGATTCCCTCTTGAATTTTTGGGACAAATTGGGTAAAATAACATTTAGGTTGGGGATTTTTTAACGAAGTACGTGTCCCTGGCATTTACCTATTCAAAATCACATTTAGGAGGAATTGTAATCATGGCAGTAAAAGTTGCAATCAATGGTTTCGGACGTATCGGTCGTCTGGCATTCAGACAGATGTTCAATGCAGAGGGTTATGAAGTAGTTGCGATCAACGATCTTACAAGCCCGAAGATGCTGGCTCACCTGTTGAAATATGATTCATCACAGGGTAAGTACGCTCTGGCTGACACGGTTTCCTGCACAGAGGATTCTATCGTTGTTGACGGCAAGAACATCACGATCTACAAAGAGGCTGATGCTTCCAAGCTTCCGTGGGGCGAGCTCGGCGTTGATGTAGTTCTGGAGTGCACAGGCTTCTATACGTCCAAGGCAAAGGCTTCTGCTCATATCACAGCAGGCGCTAAGAAGGTTGTTATCTCCGCTCCGGCTGGCAATGACCTTCCGACAATCGTTTACAATGTTAACCACACGACACTGACGAAGGAAGATACGGTTATCTCCGCTGCTTCCTGCACAACGAACTGCCTTGCTCCGATGGCGAAGGCTCTGAATGACTATATGCCGATCGAGTCCGGTATCATGTGCACGATCCACGCTTACACAGGTGATCAGATGATCCTTGACGGACCGCAGAGAAAGGGTGACCTCAGAAGATCCCGCGCAGGCGCTGTCAATATCGTTCCGAACTCCACAGGCGCAGCTAAGGCTATCGGCCTTGTTATCCCGGAGCTGAACGGCAAGCTGATCGGTGCTGCACAGCGTGTTCCGACTCCGACAGGTTCCACGACAATCCTGAACGCAGTTGTTAAGGGCGAGGCTACAGTTGAGGGTATCAACGCAGCTATGAAGGCTGAGGCTACAGAGTCCTTCGGCTACAACACAGATGAGATCGTTTCTTCTGATATCGTTGGTATGAGATACGGCTCACTGTTCGATGCTACACAGACAATGGTTGTTAACCTTGGCAATGGTACTTCTCAGGTACAGGTTGTTTCATGGTACGACAACGAGAACTCCTACGTAAGCCAGATGGTTCGTACAATCAAGTACTTCGCTGAGCTTGCATAAGCAGTTCCGAATCGTCAGACGGCGGGTATGACCGCCAGGATTTGAAGACCTAGAGGAGGTCCGGTCTGATTGGACCGGGCCTCTCTTTTATGCACACGGGCGTCCCAAGGAAGATTGTCAGCATAGCTGACGGACGCCCGGCGCGGCGAGTAGGGAGAAAACCTTCCCTACTCGATTGTACACGAGGGCGTAAGGAAGATAGCTGCCTGAAGGCAGCACGCCCTCGGCGCGGCGGATAGAGAAAAACATCTCTATCCGATTGAAAAATAAGGAGGAGATTCCAATGCTCAACAAGAAAACAGTTGATGATATCAATGCAAAGGGCAAGCGCGTTCTCGTAAGATGTGATTTCAATGTTCCGCTCAAGGATGGTGTGATCACAGACGAGACACGTATCGTAGCTGCACTTCCGACGATCAAGAAGCTGGTTGCGGACGGCGGCAAGGTAATCCTGTGCTCTCATCTTGGCAAGGTAAAGAACGGCCCGAACGAGGGAGAGTCCCTTGCACCGGTAGCGAAGCGCCTTTCCGAGAAGCTTGGCCAGGAAGTGAAGTTTATCGCAGATTACAATGTAACAGGCGAAGCTGCAACAGCGGCTGTAGCAGAAATGAAGGAGGGGGATGTGATCCTTCTTCAGAACACGCGTTTCCGTGGCAAAGAGGAGACGAAGAACGGTGAGGAGTTCAGCAAGGAGCTTGCTGATCTTGCTGATCTGTATGTATGCGACGCATTCGGTTCTTCACACAGAGCGCACGCTTCCGTTGCAGGCGTGACGAAGTTTATCACCGAGAAGGGCGGAGAGAATGCAGTTGGATACCTGATGCAGAAAGAGATCGATTTCCTCGGCAATGCAGTCAACAACCCGGTTCGCCCGTTCGTAGCAATCCTCGGCGGCGCAAAGGTTGCGGACAAGCTCAATGTTATCTCGAACCTGCTTGAGAAGTGCGACACGCTGATCATCGGCGGCGGCATGGCTTACACGTTCCTGAAGGCGAAGGGCTACGAGGTAGGTACCTCACTCGTTGACGACGAGAAGATCGATTACTGCAAGGAAATGATGGACAAGGCTGAGAAGCTCGGCAAGAAGCTGCTGCTTCCGGTTGATACGACGATCGCGAAGGAGTTCCCGTCGCCGATCGATGCCGAGATCGAGGTTTCCGTAGTGAAGTCCTGCGAGATCCCGGCTGACATGATGGGCCTTGATATCGGTACAGAGACGGCTGCCCTGTACGCAGATGCAGTGAAGTCGGCTAAGACCGTTGTATGGAACGGACCGATGGGTGTATTTGAGAACCCGATTCTGGCAAAGGGCACGATCGCGGTAGCGAAGTCCCTCGCAGAGACAGACGCGACGACGATCATCGGCGGCGGCGATTCTGCAGCGGCTGTGAACCAGCTCGGCTTCGGCGACAAGATGTCACACATTTCCACAGGCGGCGGCGCTTCCCTTGAGTTCCTTGAGGGCAAGGACCTTCCGGGCGTAGTGGCAGCGGACGACAAATAAAGATTACAGCAGGCAGGAAACGAATTTATGCGGTTCCTGAGTATATTAAGAAAACGAGGATAAATACGATGGCAAGAAAGAAAATTATTGCAGGCAACTGGAAAATGAACATGACTCCGAGCCAGGCTGTGAAGCTGGTTGAGACGCTGAAGCCGCTCGTAGTAAATGACGAGGTAGACGTAGTATTCTGCGTACCGGCGATCGATATCATCCCGGTAATGGAAGCAGCGAAGGGCACGAACATCCAGGTAGGTGCTGAGAATATGTACTTCGAGGAGAAGGGTGCTTACACAGGCGAGATTTCCCCGGCTATGCTCGAGGAGGTTGGCGTGAAGTATGTTGTGCTCGGCCATTCCGAGAGAAGACAGTATTTCGCAGAGACGAGCGAGACCGTCAACAAGAAGATGCTCAAGGCATTCGAGCACGGCATCACGCCGATTATGTGCTGCGGTGAGACGCTCGAGCAGAGAGAGCAGGGCATCACGATGGACTGGATCCGTCAGCAGGTAAAGGTTGGCTTCCTCGGCGTTACGGCTGAGCAGGCGAAGACGGCTGTGATCGCTTACGAGCCGATCTGGGCAATCGGTACAGGCAAGACGGCTACGACCGAGCAGGCTCAGGAGGTTTGCGGCGAGATCCGTAAGTGCATCGCTGAGATCTATGACGATGCTACGGCAGCAGAGATCCGTATCCAGTACGGCGGATCTGTAAATGCGAAGACAGCTCCGGATCTGTTTGCACAGGCTGACATCGACGGCGGCCTTGTAGGCGGCGCATCTCTCAAGGAAGAGTTCGGACAGATTGTAAACTATAAGTAAGATTGAGTAAATGAGCTCCTGTCTGGAGCAGGAGGCGCAGCCTCTGACTGCAAACGCGGTCAGGAGCTGCGCCGCTTTTTGTACATATATAGTGGTACGGAAGGAGAAACTGGGATGGCAAAAGGAAAAATGTTCCCGGCAGCGCTGGCCTGCCTGGTGTGGCTGCTTGCTGTCTGTGCGCTGCCTGTCCGCGTATGGGCGGAACCGGGGGCTGGATTGACGGAGACGGAAACTCCAACGCAGGCGGTGCCCGGGACTGAGACAGAGACACAGACGCGGGCCGGCTGGATCAGGAAGAAGGGCCGGTATTACTGGCAGAACGAGGACGGGACACGTCGCACGGAGGCCGGTTTTTTTGATGTCGGGACGAAGCGGTATTATATTACGGCAAAGGGTTACCGCCAGGAGAAGGGCTTTCGGAAGATTAAACGGAAATACTATTATTTCCGCAAGAATGGCACAATGCTCTGGCCGTCAAAGAACGGATTTCGCAAGCTTGACGGGGAAACGTATTACTTTTATAAGCAGGACGGCCATATTGCGACCGGCCGCACCAAAATCGGCAAAAAATACTATTATTTTGATGCAAAAGGGCGGCTGCAGACAAATGTCAGCGTCGTAAAAGCAGGCGGGAAATACTATGGCGTGAACAAAAAGGGTGTCATGACCAAGGTTTCCAAAACAAAGGTGCAGTGTGTACTTGCAGCACGCAAATTCATTCAGAAGCATTCTTCGGCTTCGCAGACGAACGAGCAGCGGTTCCGGACGTGCTTCCGCTATCTCATGGCACATATGCGTTATATCCCGGATTTTTACAGTGTCTCGGGCGATTACCGCATCATCGACAAAAAGGATGGCATCTATGAGCTGGCGCTCTCCACATTTAACTCTCCGGTCCTGCAGGGGAACTGCCACCGCTTTGCAAGCTGCGTGGCCGCGATTGCGCGTGAGCTGGGCTATCATCCCATCGTGATCAATACCGAGGGAGACCACAGCTTTGTCCTGATCGACGGAAAATATTATGACAATATGTACGGCGGCCTGTTCGGAGCGGACAGCAGGCCGGGGACTTATGTTGTGCATAAGCGGACGGTGTATTGAGTGCAGCGGTTCTGACAGAGGCTTCCGCGTTACTGATCAGGGCAGAGCTGCGCACTTGCCGCGCGGCTGCCGGAGAACATGATTTTGCTGGCAGCAATGAATTTTTATGCATATGCTGATTGACTTTTCAGAATATATAGATTATAATTTTGTCGAAAATAAATAAATACCTTGCCTCACCACCGGGTGGGGATTAAAAAGAGGTTCAGGACTTTACCGTAGGTACGGCGCACGGAACAGTGCGTTATAAGGCGAAGTCTTGAATCTCTTTTCTTTTTTAACCCGGGGATAGATACACAACAGAAAGGAAGACAGGAATGAAAATTGCACCATTTAAAGTCGAGGAATGGATGAATGCCTATGAAACAGGAGCCAGATACAATAACGCGGAAACCTGCGTTGATTCCGTATCGCTTGATGAATTATTTGAACTTACAGGGGAGAGCAAAGAGAAGTTTTGGAAGGAGTTTGGCAGTCAGAGACTGACGTATGGGTATATCGAAGGAAATCCGTCATTCAAAGAGGGAATCTGTTCTTTATATCATTCGCTGAAACCGGACGAAATCGTACCGACACATGGAGCCGCCGGAGCCAATCATCATGTTTTTTATTCGCTGATTGAGCCTGGAGATCGTGTCATCAGCATCATGCCAACCTATCAGCAGCTCTACTCGATCCCGGAAAGTTACGGCGCAGATGTAAAGATGCTGCACCTGAGAGCAGAAAATGGTTATCTGCCCGATCTGGAAGAACTGAAGAAACTGGCAGTTCCAGGGACAAAAATGATCTGTATCAATAATCCGAATAATCCGACCGGTGCATTGATGAGCAGGGAACTGCTGATGCAGATTGTAGAAATCGCACGCAGCGTAGATGCATATGTTTTGTGTGATGAAGTGTACCGGCATCTGACACAGAAGGATGAGTGGTGCGAATCCATTGTTGACCTTTACGAGAAGGGAATCTCTGTCAGCAGTATGTCGAAAGTATTCTCTCTGGCGGGCCTGCGGCTGGGATGGATCGCAACGCATGAGCAGGCTGTCATCAGAACGTGTCTGTCACATCGTGATTACAATCTGATAAGCTGCGGGATGTTTGATGAACAACTGGCAGGTATTGCTTTGAAACACAGTGATCAATTGCTTGCACGAAATCAGGCTATTGTCAGGACCAATCTTGAAATTTTAGATGCTTGGGTGCAGGCGGAACCGCATATGTCCTATCAAAAACCTCAGGCCGGCACGACTGCCCTGGTATTTTATGATTTTGACATGGATTCTTACGAATTCTGCAAACGCATGTACCATGAAGCGGGGGCATTTGTGACACCGGGCGACTGTTTTGAAGAAAAGCACAGTATTCGAATTGGCTATGCAGGTGATACGCAGGAATTAAAAGATGGACTTGCAGCCATGAGCAGCTTTCTGAGTAAACTGGAACAGGAGGGAAAAGATAATGGAATTGAAAAAGATGCCATATGAACTGTCCGTATGCAAAGTCAGGGAAATAAGTCCGGAGATACTGGCAGATGAGTTCTTCTTTATTGGGAAAACCGATGAGGAACTTTCACTGGTATGCATGACGGAGCATGCGCCGTTGGAGACTGAGGAACGGGAGGACGGCTGGAAAGCATTCAGAATTCAGGGGGTTCTGGACTTTTCTCTGATCGGAATACTTGCTCCGATTGCAGCGATTCTTGCGGATCATCAGATCGGAATATTTGCGGTTTCTACATATAACACGGATTATATTCTTGTGAAAAAAGAGAATTTCGATAAGGCTTTGGATGTTCTCGCTCATGCCGGATATTCAGTCATATAATTTCACGATTGGTCGGACTGGTTGCCTGCAGGTGACATTTCTTAGAAAACTCTTAAGAAAACTGGTGGGAAAGTATTCTTTGAATTCGCAGACCGCTATGCTATAATCTCTGTATAAAGAAGGCCAGATAATCAGATACCTTCAGAATTATTTTATGAAACCTGTTGATGGGTTTTGACAGGAGAGGAAGGGGTTATTATGAAGAGACAGAGAAGATTATACGCTTTGCTGCTCGCAGGTATGATGACTTGCGCGCCCGCGATGCAGTCGGCTGCGGCGATCTCCTACGATGTGTCCGCTGACAGTGCGACGCGTATTCTGTTCCCGGGTGACAGTATTACGAATATTTATACTGCCGTCACGCTGGATGATCAGGATGTTGCGCTTGAGGAGGGCATTACATGGACGAACCATGAGGAGGACAGAGCATACAGAGCCAAGACGTTGGATGACGGTTCGATCGCTTTGTCGGAGGCCGGATATCTGCTCACGATGAAGGGCGGCACCTCCAAGGGAGAGGACGAGGGTGATTCGGCGAAGAACCATTATAAGTTTCCGGAAGGGGAGCAGCCGGAGGACACGGACGATCTCGCATGCTATAAGAGCGGCGCGAAAGTTACGGTGAAGGCTGAGGAGCCTGAGGCGGGTATGCAGTTTGCAGGCTGGTCAGCAGATGCGGAAGAGGTTGTCTTTGAGGATCCGGCCAGTGCGGAGACGACGTTTGTGATGCCGGAGAAGAAGGTGACTGTGACGGCGACGTTTGCACCGGTTCCAGCGGAGGAGCCGGCAGAAGCTCCGGCGGATGGCGGAGAAGTCCCGGTATCGGACGGCAGCGGGGAGGCTCCGGCGGATGGCGGAGAAGTCCCGGTATCGGACGGCAGCGGGGAAGTTCCGGCAGATAGCGGTGCAGAAGTTCCGGCAGATGGCGGTGCAGAGGTCCCGGTATCGGACGGCAGCGGAGATATTCAGATCGGAGAGCCGACGGACGGGAGCGAGGATATCCAGATTGGAGAGCCGACGGACGGAAATGGAAATATCCAGATCGGTGAACCGACGGACGGAAGCGGAGATATCCAGGCAGGCGAGCCGACCGATGGAAATGGAGATATCCAGATCGGAGAGCCGACAGACGGAAGCGGAGATATCCAGATCGGCGATAACGGCGGAGCTCCTGCGGACGGCGGAAATGATATTGTGATTGGCGGCGATGACAGCGCAGCTCAGGATGGTTCTGATGCAGGCGTTTCCACATACAACGTAACTGTGAATCATGGTACGGCCAGCAGTGCATCCGGCGCGGCGACTTTCGGCGAGGGAGAGCTGGTGATTGTGACAGCGAATGACCGTTCCGGCGAGGGCCTTGTTTTCGACGGCTGG
>Ga0129308_1003760_pt1 | contig 10414 bp, 7 predicted proteins | sample L827metagenome_FD_94440 | JGI IMG/M metagenome (GOLD analysis project Ga0129308, IMG submission 94440) | Ring-tailed lemur group fecal microbial communities from Wisconsin, USA - L827 metagenome | ecosystem: Host-associated > Mammals > Digestive system > Large intestine > Fecal | place: USA... | reverse complement strand
TCTGAATCGGATTAACGAAAAACTGGATTCCGATGATTTTGTAACGCAGTTCAACAGGAGGATATTCATAGATCTTACTGCTATGATATCCTGCGGACTATCGAATGACATCACAGTACTTGCCGAAAGATATACGGCAGAAGAAACTTCCGAAATATACAAAATCAAGCACGAAAACAGCGATCTTCCGTACAGCACTGAAAGACTGAACGACTATATAGCTGTTCTTGTAGCACACAGGGACAAAATGAACGAAAAAAGCGTTACGGATATGTCGGAAGATGAACTCAGAAAATTTGCCGACAGAATTAAGAACAAAAAATCATAATATATATTGAAAGGAATAATGAATATGGCAGACAACAAAATAAACGAGCTTATCAATCACGGTAAGCAAAGCGGAAAACTCACAACAAAGGAAATAACCGATGTCCTTGAAGAGCTTGATTTTGACGCAGATGAAATCAACAGGCTCTATGACGATTTTGAAAACTGCAATATAGAAATCGTCGATGACTTTTCTGCTGATGAGGATCTTGACAGTGCACTTGACTTTTCTGATACCGATGATTTTGAGTCATCGCTGTCATCAGACGGCATCGCTATTGACGATCCCGTAAAAATATACTTAAAAGAAATAGGAAGAGTTCCTCTTCTGACAGCTGAAGAAGAGATTGAGCTTGCTACACGTATGGCTCAGGGAGATAAATATGCAAGAAAGCGTCTCAGCGAAGCTAACCTCAGACTTGTTGTAAGTATCGCAAAGAGATATGTAGGCAGAGGTATGCAGTTCCTCGATCTTATACAGGAAGGAAATCTCGGTCTTATCAAGGCTGTTGAAAAGTTTGACTACACAAAGGGTTATAAGTTCTCTACCTATGCTACTTGGTGGATAAGACAGGCTATAACCAGGTCTATCGCCGACCAGGCAAGAACGATAAGAATCCCCGTTCATATGGTTGAAACAATAACAAAGGTTAAGAAAGTATCAAGCCAGCTTTTACACGAAAACGGACATGAGCCTACTCCCAAGGAAATAGCAGACAGACTCGGCATATCCGTTGAAAGAGTAAGAGAGATACTTCGCATTTCTCAGGATCCCGTTTCACTTGAAACACCTATAGGTGAAGAAGAAGACAGCCATTTAGGAGATTTTATCCCCGATGAAGACGCTCCTGCACCGGCAGAGGCGGCCTCAAGAACGCTTCTTAAAGAGCAGCTCAGCGAGATACTCGGAACGCTTACCGACCGTGAAGAAAAGGTTCTGAGACTCCGATTCGGTCTTGAAGACGGCAGACCGAGAACACTTGAAGAAGTAGGAAAAGAGTTCAATGTAACCCGTGAAAGAATAAGACAGATAGAAGCAAAAGCACTCAGAAAACTGAGACACCCCTCAAGAAGCAAAAAACTCAAGGACTTCCTTGACTGATAATGCTATTATCTGTCAGCTTCGCTATACCGCCGAAACTGCGGAATATACATATTTAGCAAATAACTCTTGACAAGGTTTAAGCGTTATGATATAATATAATGCGTTAAGTTTGGAGATATTTCCGAAAAGGAGAAAAATATGACTTATAAAGAGAGCTTTATAAAATTCATGGTTGACAGCGGAGTGCTTACATTCGGCGAGTTCACTCTCAAGAGCGGAAGAAAAGCTCCATACTTTATCAACACAGGCAATTATAAGACAGGCGCACAGCTTGCAAAGCTCGGCGAGTTCTATGCTGAATGCATTCACGATAACGGTATTGAAGCTGATGTGCTGTTCGGACCTGCATACAAGGGCATTCCCCTTTCGGTCAGTGCCTGCGTTGCTCTTTTCAATAAGTTCGGCATTGATGCAAGCTACTGCTTTGACAGAAAAGAAGTCAAAGATCACGGCGAAGGCGGTATGTTTGTCGGAAAACAGCTGAGCGACGGAGATAAGGTTGTTATCATAGAAGATGTTATGACCTCCGGCAAGGCTTTGAGAGAGGTTCTTCCCAAACTTAAGGGTGCGGCTGATGTCAACATTACCGCAATGGTTATAACCGTTGACCGTATGGAAAAAGCGCTTGACAGCGATATGAGCGCAGTTCAGTCAGCTTATAAGGATTTCGGTGTTAAGGTTTACTCCATAGTAAACATAAACGATATCATTTCAGCTATAGAAAACGGCGTTATAGAAGGCAGGCAGTATCTCGATGCGATGAAAGAATACCGCAGCACATACGGCGTTGAATATTAATTAAATACACTTCCCTCTTTTGAGGGATAGCATCGAGGTGTGGCTCAGTTTGGTAGAGCGCTGCGTTCGGGACGCAGAGGCCGTGGGTTCGAATCCCGTCACCTCGACCAAAAATCCGTCGATTTTAAATCGGCGGATTTTTTATCCATTGCAAAAGCAATGGTATATCATCGCCGTCAGGCGTATATCATCACACTTTAGCGTGTATATCATCAGCCGAAGCCTGCGTACTCTTTCGCAACGATGATATAAAAAACTCCGTTTTGATGATATGCAATTCCTTGCGGAATTGATATATCGATGTCGACTTTGCCGACAAATATTAATAAATTCAACCTTAAACACCTTTATTTATTGCTTTTTACCTCTTCACTTTTCACTATTCACTCTTCCATGCATTCGGGATTAGGAGAGTGAATAGTGTGGAAAAAAAGCGAATTCGTTGCATATAGCAATTAAAAACCTGTGTCGGTTCAAATCCACATCGGATTTTGCTGCGACATCTTTTTGTTATCTCTTTACAGTTTTCTTTGCAATCGCATATTGATAAGGTTTTATTGTTATCTTATAATTATATTTAAAAGTGCCGCATAAAAACGGACACAGTTCTGATACAGCAAGTATCATTTTCTGTGTCCGTATTATATTCTTGTTATTTAAGTCAGATAGCCATTGTTTATAGCAGAAAACTGAGAGACATCAATTAAGCCATTGTGTATTTAACCAGTTTACCCTTTCCTTGACCCACTTGACAAGGCTTTCTGCACTCTGAGGATATGAATTGAACTTTTCAATAGTAAATTCATCCCAATAATTCTTTATTGTATTACTGCATAATTTGATAACTGAATTTATCTTATTATCGCTATTCAGCTCGGTCCATTTTTCCTTAACAAGCTCGGTAAACCAATCTGTTCCCATAAGAAGAACAAACCAAGGATTTGTTCTGTCGCCATACTGATTTACAAAGTTCATATCATTGAATGCGCCCGCATAATACTTACCTGTAGACGCATCACTGTACGCCCAGTTGAAATCCCACGGCGCCGTGAATGTAAGTCTGTCGAAGTCACTCTTGCCGCTGAAATCTACTGCCATATAAAAGCTGCCTTCTCCACAGTCGTAATCATGACAAATCTCATAAAGGATATACATATCCACAACTGACTTGATATCTACAACAGCATTTATTGTATCATAAGCAATATCGTAAATTTTACTTGCGTCAATAAGGTTGTAGTTATCATCGAATGTATAGTACTTTTCATACTTTATCGCTTGTACCATTATCTTGAATACATTCGACAAATATTTTGAAATAAAATCTACCTGCTTCTGCGAATAGATTTCATTTTTTATCGTATATTCAGCAGGAACAATCTTTCTTGTTGTTCCCTCAAGATCAGTCAGAGTTTCGTTGCAGTAATCCATCGAGAACCAGTAAGGATTTTCAGGAGCATAGTTATCAAGCTCAAGGAAATATCCTATATCAGTACCGGTATAACCTTCTTCATGTTCAGGAAGATTTACTCTGTTTTTGTTTATCTGGTTTTGCTCACACAAAAGATAAAGTCCCTTGAACACTTTGTTCACATATACATAGGCAAATGTACAATCGGAACTGTAATACTCGCCATCCATTATTGCCTTTGCAAGCTCAAATGCCATATAATCCGGCACTACATTCCATTGTGACTTTAAAAGCACCCAGCTTTTACATTTAGCGCCATCATTAAGTCCCATCATATTGGTTTTTTTATCAAATTTGATTCTGTACGGAACCTGATTCTTTAATATTTGATTTACATCACCATAATAGGCAGTCGAATTGCCTCTTACCCTGATACCTGCATATTCCGCTTCAAGCTTGTACTCATCGTCACAATTAAAAACATCAACAAGACAATTCACATAGTTCTCTAAGGAAGTAATGTTCTGTTTGTTTTCTGTTGAAATATGTATTATAGGTAATTTGATATTGCTTATTCTGTTATAATATACTTCCTGCTTTTCCTTATCTATCCCGTAAACATAATATCTCTGTTCGGGAGTAAGGTCAGACATTTCTGCTCCCTCCGGAATGCTTATAGGTTCTTTAGTTGTAGCAGCAGAAGAAGTGGCTGTGGGTCTCTTTGTTGCAGTTGTCGTCACGGGTTTTGATGTAGCTACGGTTTTTGTCGTTTCCGGTTTTGGAGTAGCTATAGTAGTTGCTGCCGGCTTGGGCGCTGTCGTAGCAACGGAGCTATTGTCTGTTGCGGGAGTTTCTTCCGGCTTATCTGTAATAGATGTAATAACGGTTTCGGATGCGGAGGTTTCTGATGTAGCTGCTGTGTTGCTGCTCTCAGTTTTTGGTTGCTCCGTTTCCGCCGAAGAACTGATTATCTCTGAGCTTGTATCGGACGAAATATCCGAACTATCTGCATTTTGGCTGCATGAACACAACAAAATAGATGTTGCAAGCAATAATGCTATAATTCGTTTTCTCATTCTGCACCTCATAAATTATAATTCTTTTTATTTTCTGTTATTAAACAGCTTGAAAACTTGAACCTGATACGTTAACTGAAAGCTCTGTGTTTTCTTCTGCCAAAATATGCTTGTCATCGTCAGCAAGCAAAGTGCAAAAGATTTTTCTTTCACATCAACATTATCATCCGCTATCAGATTAATTCCTTCAAATGCTTCTATATTTTCTTATGAGCGATCAACGATAACTCCGCCCTCTTTTATTTCAACCTTGACAAATCATATTCTTCTTTTGAACAATCTGAAATTAAAACTGAAACAATCGATAAAATTATAATAGAAAATACGAATAGTTTTTCAAATTCTCCCCGATAAAAATTATCATATAACTATTCTACAATAAAAAGACAATGCAGTCAAGCTTTCGCAGTCAGTATAATACACTATAGTTGTGATGACGGGCGATACTGTACAAGTAATCAGCATAGTTTAAAAACGACCATATATAAATAAGTATATAAATCCGCCGGGCAAGCTGACTCTCAAAAAACCGGAGTAGTTGCTCGGCGGAAATGCCCAAAGGGATCACTTCTGATACTATTGTATCAAATATGCACCCGAATTCTGTATTCTTATATAATTTACTTAACCATATCGCTGTTGTTTATAGCGGAAACAAGAGCGCTTACCGAGCTATTAATGATATCTGTATGGATACCTGCGCCCCATGAGGAGTTTCCGTTGCTGTCGCATATCTCAACATAAGCGGCAGCTTTCGACTTAGAACCAACCTCAATAGCGTGCTCGTTATATGTCACTATCGTATAGGATAATCCAAGACCGTTCTTTATTGCATCGCTCACAGCGTCAAGACGGCCGTTACCCATACCTTTCAGTACAGAGCGTTCACCGTTGCGCTCAACCGTAACGGTAGCACAAATGCCGTCGCTTTCCTGTTTATAGTGTGCTTCACAGATTCTGAGATTAGTTTCTATGTTTACAAAGTTTGAAGTGAATACTTCGTATACTTCATCGGGAGAAAGCTCCTTATGCTTGTGGTCTGAAACAGACTTGACGGTATATCCGACTTTTTCACGGAACTTCTTGGGCAGATCCACACCGAACTTCTGCTGCAGAAGATATCCTATACCGCCCTTTCCGCTCTGGCTGTTGATGCGGATAACATCGCCGTCGTACTGTCTGCCGATATCCATAGGATCAATAGGCAGATAAGGAACTGTCCAGTGCTCAGGATCCTTTTCCTCACGCCACTTAATACCCTTTGCAATAGCGTCCTGGTGCGAGCCGGAGAATGCGGCAAACACAAGTGCTCCGCTGTAAGGCTGTCTGTCGTATACCTTCATACAGGTCATCTTCTCGTATACTTCGGTGATTGCAGGAAGATCCGAAAAATCAAGCTGAGGATCAACACCGTGAGAGTACATGTTCAGCGCAAGTGTAACTATATCAACATTACCTGTACGCTCGCCGTTGCCGAACAGAGTTCCCTCTATTCTGTCTGCACCTGCAAGCAGACCAAGCTCGCTGTCTGCTACGGCACAGCCTCTGTCGTTATGCGGGTGAAGCGATACAATAACATTTTCTCTGTTTATCATATTCTTGCACATATACTCAACCTGACTTGCGTATACATGAGGAAGCGACATTTCAACCGTTACCGGCAGATTGATAATTACCTTATCATCCGGAGTAGGCTGCCATACATCAAGCACTGCGTTGCATATCTCAAGTGCAAACTCAGGCTCTGTACCGGTAAAGCTCTCGGGTGAATATTCAAACTTGAAGTCGCCGGGTGTCTTTTCTCTGTATTCCTTCAGCAGTTTTGCTCCGGATACAGCAATGTCAATTATCTCGTTCTTGGGCTTTCTGAACACCTGCTCTCTCTGTGCTACAGATGTGGAATTATACAGATGTACAACAGCGTGTTTTGCGCCGCTGAGCGCTTCAAAAGTCTTCTTTATGATATGTTCTCTTGACTGTGTGAGAACCTGAATAGTCACATCATCGGGGATAAGATTCTGCTCGATAAGAGCACGGCAGAACTCGTATTCCGTTTCACTTGCGGCAGGAAATCCTATCTCTATCTCCTTGAAGCCTATAGCAACCAGCACCTTGAAGAACTCCAGCTTTTCCTCAAGACTCATAGGAACTATGAGCGCCTGGTTTCCGTCTCTGAGGTCAACACTGCACCACACGGGAGCCTTGTCTATGTACTCCTTTTTCGTCCAGTCGAGACACTGCTCGGGCGGCATAAAATAACCTCTTGTGTACTTACTTGTGTTCATGTTACCTTTCATAAATGATGTCCTTTCCAAAATGGTTTGTTTTCCGATGCGGGCATTAAAAGTAATGAATATACACAAAACCCCGTCTCAATAAAGAGACGGGGTAAAACCTCGTGGTACCACTCTTCTTGACACAGCACAAAAACGCTCATACCGTGTCCGCTTATGCCACATCTATCAATGTGCTTCTCTGTAACGGGAGATCCCGTCGCAGCCTACTCTACTGTTCAGCCACGCAGCTCTCAGGCGAGCTATTTCCGAACTTTAATATCGTCTTGCACCGTGCGACGACTCTCTGTAAATAAACGATCGGCTTTTCTCCTGATCAATGCCTTTAATTATTAACAGCTATATTATATCCCATTAAAAACCGTTTGTCAATACCTTTTTTAAAATTATTCTCCAATCATATCCAGAAGCTGTTGTTGTGTAATGATATTTATGCCGAGCTGCTGCGCTTTTGTCAGCTTACTGCCTGCCTCTTCTCCTGCAAGAACATAACTGGTTTTTTTGGACACAGAACCGCTGCATTTGCCTCCGCTTTGCTCTATCAATGCCTTTGCTTCATCTCTTGTCATATCCGGCAAAGTGCCTGTAATAACAAAAGTCAGTCCGCTGAGCTTATCGTTTTTGACATCGGAGACATATACCGTATTTACTCCGCAGTTTTTCAGCCGCTCTATCAGATTTATCATATGCGGCTCTCTTAGTGCGGTATAAATATTATTTGCCAGAATATCACCGAAATTTTCAACCGCAGATATCTCTTCTGCGGACGTAGCTGCAAGAGCCTCTATACTCCCGAAGTGCTTCATCAGCAGTTGAGCATTCTTCTGCCCTATTCCTCTTATCCCCAGAGCAAATAAAAGCCTGTCGGGAGAGTTTGCCTTTGAGTCTTCAATGCTTTTGAGCAGTTTTGCCGCAGAAACTTTTCCGAAACCGGGCAGAAGTTCAAGGTCCTGACCGTCAAGAGTATACAGATCAGCTACAGTCTTTATCAGTCCGTTTTCAACAAGCTGCTTTACAACCGCTTCACCCAGACCGTCAATATTCATCGCAGCTCTTGAAGCAAAATGCTCGATATTTCTCAGAAGCTGTGCGGGGCAGTTGATATTCTTACAGCGTATTACAGCCTCGTCATCTACTCTTTCCGCCTGTGCGCCGCAAACAGGACAGGTGCTCGGTATGATGAAAGGTACACTTGAGTCACAATGACTGACGCTTCTAACTACCTCGGGGATAATATCGCCTGCTTTGCGTACAGCGATAATGTCGCCTATGCGTATATCCTTTGAGTCTATATAATCCTGATTATGCAGAACAGCTCTTGAAACAGTTGTACCTGCAAGCCATACCGGATCAAACACCGCTACCGGAGTCAGCGCTCCCGTTCTGCCGACATTTATCTCTATATCGAGAAGTTTTGTTTCTTTCTCTTCCGGCGGATACTTAAAAGCAACCGCCCATTTGGGTACTTTTGCCGTACTGCCCAGCCTCTGCCTGAGAGAAAAATCGTCTACCTTTATAACCGCACCGTCGATATCATAAGGGTAGCTCTGTCTGTTCTCCCCTATCTGCTCAATGCGCTCAACAGCGTTATCTATGCTGTCAAAGGTCTTATATCCATCTATAACATTAAATCCGAGCGACTTCATATAGTCCAGACTCTCGCTGTGAGAAGTAAGCGTTTTGCCTTCTATACGCTGGAGGTTGAACACAAAAATATCAAGTCCTCTTGAAGCGGTAACTCTGCTGTCCTTTTGTCTGAGCGAGCCGGCGGCCGCATTTCTCGGGTTCTTTGCAGGCGGTTCATCATTGGCAAGCTGTTCTTTTACAAGCTTTTCAAAGCTCTCCTTAGGCATATATACTTCGCCTCTGACCTCGATAAACGGAAGCTTTTCGTTAAGCTCTTTCGGAACGGATTTTATTGTCCTGAGATTCTTTGTTATATCTTCTCCGACAAAACCGTCTCCCCTTGTAGAGCCTCTTGTAAATACTCCGTCTACATACTCAAGTGAAACCGAAAGACCGTCTATCTTCGGTTCAACGCAGTACACAGCCTTGCCGACCGCAGTATTAACACGCTCATTGAAATCGTACAGCTCGGCTTTAGAAAAAACATCCTGTAAACTGCCCATCTGTACCTCATGAGTCACTTTTTCAAAAGTATTGATAGCATATCCGCCGACATGCTGAGTAGGCGAGTTTTCGGATACAAGCTCGGGGTTTTCGGCTTCTATCTGCTTTATCCGCCTCATTAGCCTGTCATATTCATCATCCTCGATAGTCGGATCGTCAAGCACATAATAATTGAAATTATGCTGCTCAGCTGTTTTGCAAAGCTGTTCGTATTCTTTTTTTATCTGTTCCTTATCCATTTATGTTCCTTCCGAATAATCAGTCATAAGGTTCGGCACCGAAATCGTTTATAGTATCAACAATATCCTTATCCTCTGTTATAACATGAGTATAGCTTTCCGGTACATTGCCGACTATTACCGTTTCTGCAATGAGAAAATCTCCGCAGACTTTCGTCTCAACCGAATACATAGGTATAAACGCAGTAACGCTGACGGTTGTACGCATTATCATTCTGTGGAGCGTCTGATTGATACCTGCATCGGAAAACTCGCTGATAAAAACGGCATCAGCATAACCTTTTGGCTCTACATACATTCTCACCGTAGGTCCCATTCCGTAAAATACAGGCACACCGCTGAGTGTTCCGACAGACAAATCGACATTTTCGGTTTCGCCGTTCATAAGTCTGTCATTAATCTCGCTGAGCATTTCGTTTTTAATGCGGTTAATGAGATTGGTATTACTCTCAATCGAAGCTACTCTGCCGTCCGAAGTATAACTAAGTTTCACCAGCTTATCGTAATCTGCACCGTCAGCAAGAACGGAAAGTCTCTCGTTTATGGCATCATCTATAAGACTCACCGTAACCGCTTTAGAATTATACTCACATACATTGATAATATTAGGTCTTATCATCAACTGCAATATTCCGGCAAGTCCCAGCAGAACAAACGCCGAACCAATAAGCTTAATACCGATACGCCGTCTGAGCTTAGAGAAGTCTTTTTTCATAAAATCACCTGTTATAAAGAAGCTATATTCATAACAGGCAAAAATTATGACGGTTACTTCATTTTATAGAATGCCGTGAACGCCTTATACGCCATATATACATCGTTCTTTGCGGTAAGCTCAAAAGGAGCATGCATTGAAAGAACGGGTACTCCGACATCTATAGTATCAATATTGAGATTAGCAATATAAGCCGCAACTGTTCCGCCGCCGCCGAAATCGACCTTTCCGAGTTCACCGGTCTGCCATACGACATTGTTCTTGTCAAGCATATTGTGAATAAGACCAACATACTCGGCACTTGCATCGCTTGTACCGG
>Ga0129308_1003758_pt1 | contig 10415 bp, 12 predicted proteins | sample L827metagenome_FD_94440 | JGI IMG/M metagenome (GOLD analysis project Ga0129308, IMG submission 94440) | Ring-tailed lemur group fecal microbial communities from Wisconsin, USA - L827 metagenome | ecosystem: Host-associated > Mammals > Digestive system > Large intestine > Fecal | place: USA... | reverse complement strand
GTCTCATATCAGTTCGAGACAGCTCTCCTGTTTTTATGCCATGCTTTCTGTTCGCCTTGGTGCGTTCCATTTTCGCACCGGCTCATCCATTCTTTCTTTTATCGCTTCCTGCGGACACCGCCCTTGGCTACATTCATACGTGTGGTAGCTTTATGAATGGCGATTCGCGCCAGCTCAACTTCATTAGAAGCTGCATCCTTTTCATGATGCACCAGCCAGTCTTCCGCTTTTGCCTTCTCACTGAGCACACGTTCCATATCGATGTCTTCCGACCATTCTACCGCGTCCGTGTAAATGATGATACTGTCCTTGACATCGATAAAGCCGCCCGCAATTGCCGCCACCCGGAATTCATCCTGCGTTTTTCCCGCTTCCTGAATCCAGAGCTCTCCGATATCCAGCAGCTTGCAGGCCCAGGAATGACCAGCCATGAAGCCCTCATCACCTTCCAGCGTCGTAACGATTACCAGCTCAACATCCCCGCGGTAAAACATCTTGGAAGGCGTCATGATTTCTAATTTTACAGTGTTGGCCATAATAATCTCCCGTTACTTTCTGCTTGCCTCGAACTTTTCAACAACTTCATCAATACCGCCGGCAAACAGGAACATCTGCTCCGGAATTTCATCGTGTTTTCCTTCGAGGATCTCCTTAAAGCCGCGAACCGTTTCCTTCAGCGGCAGGTATTTTCCTTCCATTCCCGTGAACTGCTCTGCTACGCTGAACGGCTGTGACAGGAATCGCTGAATTTTTCGGGCTCTGTTTACGACCAGTTTATCGGAATCGGACAATTCATCCATACCCAGAATGGCAATGATATCCTGCAGATCCTTATAACGCTGCAGCACTTCCTGTACCCCTCTGGCGGTTTCGTAGTGCTCCTGCCCTAAAATCAGCGGATCCATAATTCTGGAGGTGGACTCCAGCGGATCAACTGCCGGATAAATTCCCAGCTCTGTGATCGAACGGGACAGTACGGTCGTCGCATCCAGATGTGCAAATGTCGTCGCCGGAGCCGGGTCTGTAAGGTCATCGGCAGGTACATATACGGCCTGTACCGAAGTAATCGAACCCTTCTTGGTAGAAGTGATTCGCTCCTGCAGAGCGCCCATCTCCGTTGCCAGGGTCGGCTGATAGCCTACTGCTGACGGTACACGTCCCAGCAGCGCGGATACTTCCGAACCCGCCTGTGTAAATCGAAAAATATTATCGATGAATAACAGCACATCCTGATTTTCCTGATCACGGAAGTACTCCGCCATCGTCAGTCCCGTCAGAGCAACACGCATTCTTGCGCCCGGCGGTTCATTCATCTGACCGAACACCATAGCTGTATTGGCAATTACACCTGACTCGATCATTTCATAGTACAGGTCATTTCCTTCTCTTGTTCTTTCGCCTACTCCCGCAAATACGGAAATTCCGCCGTGTTCTTTGGCGATATTGCTGATCAGCTCCTGAATCAATACGGTCTTGCCGACACCGGCTCCGCCGAACAGGCCAACCTTACCGCCTCTGGTATACGGCGCGATCAGGTCAATTACCTTGATTCCTGTTTCAAAAATTTGTGCAGAGGTGTCCTGTTCTTCAAATGGAGGCGCTGCTCTGTGGATCGTCGCCTTCAATTCCGTTTCCACAGGACCCTTATCATCAATGGTTTCACCGATTACATTAAACATTCTTCCCAGCACATCTCTGCCGACCGGAACCTGAATCGGATTCCCGGTATCGACAGCTTCCATGCCTCGTCTCAGCCCATCCGTAGAAGAGAGCGCGATACATCTTGCTACGTCATCGCCTATATGCTGTGCCACTTCCGTTACGATGGTTCTCCCTTCGAACTGGATATTCACCGCGTTCAGCAGTTCCGGCATCTCATCTTCCTTAAATTTGATATCGACTACAGGACCAATAATCTGATGTATTTTTCCCTTGCTCATTTTCGCCTCCTATTTTTGTGCCTCGGAACCGGCAACGATTTCTATGATTTCGTCTGTGATTGCAGACTGTCTTGCTCTGTTATAGGTTAAAGAGAGCTGCCCCAGCATCTCTCTCGCATTATCCGTAGCATTTTCCATCGCCATTCGTCTGGCCGCATGTTCACAGGTTGCTGATTCCACCACTGCTGCGTGAACCATCATCTCTACATATTTCGGTACCAGATAGTTGAATACCGCCTCTACCGACGGCTCGTATTCTACATCCTTGGCATTGCGGATGATTTCCGGATCATCCTCTATTTCAAAAGGCAGCAGTGTCACATTTTTCACTTCCTGCTCCATCGAACTGATAAATGATGTATAAATCAGCACAACCTCATCGATTTCGCCCTTGTTGTACATTTCCAGAATCGGCTTCGCCATTTCCCGTGTTTCCAGGAAGGAAATGTTCTCCGGCGGCGCCAGATAAGACTGATAAATATTGTAGCCGCGCTTTTCAAAATACTCCTTGGCTTTCGTACCGATCGCGAAAATAACCGGTTCTTCCCAGTCTGCATCGATCTCCCGCTGCGCTTCCTTGAGGATATTGCTGTTGAAGCCCCCGCACAGCCCTCTGCAGCTTGTCACGATAATATAACAGGTCGTTTTGATTTCCCTGTTGCCGACAAGATACTGTCCGGGAATGTCCTGACTGTTGTTGAACAGCTCCGCGATGGTATGTGTAATGTAGTGTGAGTTTGCATTTGTTTTCTCAAAAACCGCTTTTGCCTTCCGCAGTTTTCCCGCCGATACCAGCTTCATGGCATTGGTGATATGCTCTGTACTGGTCACACTTTTGATGCGGCGCTTAATATCCTGCATGTTGTCAGCTGCCATTTCTCACACCTCCCTTTTCCTGATCTATCACCGGTCTACTGTTCTTCGCCTGCGCCGTCATCCGGCTCTGCAATACGTCCAAGACCGTGTTCTCTCATAAATTCCTGCTTATAAATATCAATGCCCTTTTTCAGATCTTCTTCCATATCCTCACTGAGCACGCCGGTATTACGAATGGATTTTCCAACTTCCGCATACTGCGTATCCATGAAGCCATAAAAACCCTTCTCAAACTCCTTGATCAAATCAACCGGGATTTCTGCCAGATGGTGATTGATCGCAGCGTAGATGATCATAACCTGATGTTCTACCGGCAGCGGCTGATACTGCGGCTGCTTGAGAATTTCCATCAGAATCTCGCCGTGTTCCAGTCTGGCCTTGGTATCTTTATCAACATCGGAGCCGAACTGCGAGAAGCTCGCCAGCTCCCTGTACTGTGCCAGCTCCAGCTTAACTGCGCTGGAAACCTTCTTCATCGCCTTGATCTGTGCGTTTCCGCCTACTCTGGATACGGAAATACCTGCGTTTACCGCCGGTCGCTGTCCCGTAAAGAACAGTTCTGTTTCCAGGAAGATCTGTCCATCGGTAATGGAAATGACATTTGTCGGAATGTACGCCGATACGTCTCCCGCCTGCGTTTCGATGATCGGCAGAGCGGTAAGCGAACCGCCGCCAAGCTCATCGGAAAGTCTGGCCGCACGCTCCAGCAATCTGGAATGCAGATAGAAAACGTCGCCCGGATATGCTTCCCGCCCAGGCGGTCTTCTCAGCAGCAGGGACATTGCCCGATATGCCACCGCATGTTTGGAAAGGTCATCGTAAACAATCAGGACATCCTTGCCCTGATACATGAAGTATTCCCCGATCGCACAGCCCGCATATGGCGCAATGTACTGCAGCGGCGATACATCGGATGCCGTTGCCGAAACCACGATGGTGTATTCCATCGCGCCTTTATTTTCCAGATTCTGCACCAGCTGTGCCACTGTTGAATTTTTCTGTCCGATTGCAACATAAATGCAGATCACATCCTGACCCTTCTGGTTCAGGATTGTATCAACGGCAATCGCCGTCTTTCCGGTCTGTCTGTCACCGATGATCAGCTCTCGCTGTCCGCGGCCGATCGGAATCATGGAGTCAATCGCCTTGATGCCTGTCTGCAGCGGCTGGCTGACCGATTTTCTCTGCAGCACGCCGGGAGCCGGGCACTCTACCGGCCGCCGTTCCGTCGTCGCGATCGGGCCTTTGCCGTCAATCGGCTGTCCCAGCGCGTTGACAACTCTTCCCAACACCGCATCTCCAACCGGCACTTCTACAACGCTGCCGGTCGGCTTCACGATATCGCCTTCTTTAATTTCTCTGTCGGAACCCATGATTACACAGCCGACATTATCTTCTTCCAGGTTCATGGCCATGCCGTAGGTTTCTCCCGGAAATTCCAGAAGTTCACCGGCCATGCAGTTCTGCAGTCCATAAACTCTGGCGATTCCATCTCCGACCTGAATTACGGTACCGTAGTCCGTAACCTCCATTTTCTTTTCGTAATGTTTGATCTGTTCCTTTATGACTGCACTTATTTCTTCTGGTCGTAAGTTCATCATCAGTCTCCTTTACATCTGGAATGATTCGGCCATGTCGTCCAGCCGCTTGCGCAGTGACGTGTCGATGACCCGACCATTCACGAATATTTTTACACCGCTGATCAGGCTGCGATCCGTCTCATTTTCCAGCTTTACCTTCATCCGGAACAGCTTCGAAGTTTCCTCTTCAAAACGAGCGAGCTGTTCCTCTGTAAGCGATACTGCCGAAACAATCCGGCCGTAGGAAACGCCATCCTCCTGATCTGCAAGATCCTTATATGTTTTTATGATCTTGCTGAAATGACCTGCTCTGCCTTTATCTACCAATACAAAGAACAAATTCATCATTTCACGGCTGATTTTGCCGTCAAAAACAGCGGTCAGCACTGTTTTCTTTTCGGCAGCAGAAATAACAGGGTCACTGAGAAATGCCGCAAGCTCCGGTTCCTGTTCCAGCAACTTCACCAGCTCCAGCCCTTCTTCCAGAAGCTCATCTTTTTTCCCGAGTTCCACCGCAGCAGAATACAAAGCACTGCCGTAGGTCAGATCTACTGTCAGTTCTGCCATCTCGATGCACCTGCCTCTTCTAATACCTTATCAATAATCTGATCCTGTCCATTGATCTCAATGTCTTTTTCCATAATCTTTTCGGCAGCCAGCAATGCGAGCACACCAATCTGCTGCCGCATTTCCGCCACCGCCTTGGAGCGCTCCCGTTCGATTTCCTGCTGTGCCTGTGTCAGGATCCTGTTCGCCTCATCTCTGGCATCCTCGATGATTTCATTTGCCTGGCTTGCCGCTTTCATTTTGGCTTCCTTGATGATCTCTCTGCCTTCGCTTTCAGCCTTCGCAATCTTCTTTTCATAGTTTGCCATTTTCTCATCGGCTCTGTGGTTGGTCATCTCCGCATGATCCAGCGCATCCTGAATGGACTTCTTTCGATTTTCCATCGTGCTCAGAAACGGCTTATACAGAAACTTTCCTAATACACCAACCAGGATCAGAAAATTGACCAGGTAAAATATAAATTCTGTCAGGCTTAATCCTAACGCTTCAACCATGGTCTATTCCTTCCTTTCATTTCCAAATTCTCTGCAACAGCGTTTGCCTAGATCTTCGCAAAGAGCAGGAATGCAATCAGCAGACCATAAATACTCAAAGATTCCATAAATGCAAAGGAAAGGATCATATTCGTACGCAGCATACCTGCTGCTTCCGGCTGGCGTGCCATTCCTTCCAATGCCTTAGACGCCGCAATACCCTGTCCGATTCCAGGTCCGATCGCTGCCAGACCAACTGCCAATGCGGCCCCAATTGCTACTAAACCACCCATAATGTTTCTCCTTTCAATGTTAAAAAATTCTTTCTGTTTCTATACTCTATGCAAAACCGCTCTGCGGTTTTAAGCTGTTTGATTTAGAGGTGTTCTTCCTCCAGAGTTCCCGCTTCGGTAAAATAGATGCTCGCCAGCAGGGAAAATACCAGCGCCTGAATCAGACCCATCAGCACGCTCAGCGCCTGCATGATCACCGGCAGCCCCAGCGGTACGAGTTCGAAAAAGGACTCCGTTACCGTTTCTTCGCCATACACGTTACCATACAGTCGCAGCGTCAGTGACATCGGCTTTACGAGGTCTTCAATCAGCATCAGCGGCAGCAGGAACGCAAACGGTTTCATCAGGTGTTTATAATATCCGATCCCGTGATGGGCGCGGATTCCCACATAATTCATGCCTACAAATACGATAATCGCCATCGCCAGCGTACAGTTTACGGAACTGGTCGGTGCCGCAACTCCCGGAATATGTCCTGCCCACGGCAGCAGACCGACATAATTGCTGAACAGGATATAGATAAACAGCGTGGCAATCAATGAGAAATACTTCTTGCACAGCGCCGTACCCATAATGCCTTCAAAAAACTGATACAAACCGCCGATTGCCCACTCCGCAAAGTTCTGAAATCCGGAAGGAACTACCTGAAGCCGTCTTCCGGCGATAATTCCCACCACGCAGAGCGCAATCGTAATCACTGTACTGGTCATCATGCCATTGGAAATTCCGATGGAATGCAATGTCTCAATCATAGTCTATCTTCCTCCCTTCCCATCTTCCAGCTTTTTCTGACGAACTGCCAGAACCTTGTTCATGATCGTCAGTGCGATCGCGGTTCCGATCAGAAATGCAATCCCGCTGAACGGGACGATATCACGCAGAAAAAATGCAGCCACCAGCGTCACAACGTTGACTGCGAAACTGATTCCAGATCGGAGATAAATTCCGCCGAAATTATCTCCTGTCACTGTATTTTCTGCAATTTTTTTTAAATATCTCTGCCAGATCAGCTCATTCTTCAGCTGTCCGACGATGCCGCCGAAGACCAGCCCGGCCAGCGCACCAAACACGTAAGTCACGTGGATTCATCTCCTCGATTACATTGCTTTTTTCGACAAGCGCTTTTCCTAATTTTCTAAATTATGTAACAAATGCACTTATCTTACCAATTTTACACCTATTTTCAGCAGATGTAAAGTACTTCTCCGATTTTCTGTTTTTGATAATTTTTTAACTGTTTTTGGAACAGAATTCCGCTTCGCTCGACAAGGGCAGCCTCCCGGTTACGAGCGATCGATATCGTGTATGACATTATTCAGCCAGCGTTTGCTGAAAAATCTCCATGACAAAAATATCGACTTCACGACTTCTTCCATCTTCACCGCCAGCACAGCGAAATAAATCGGCCAGTGCAGATACAGCGAGGTGATGAAGGCCAGCGGTACACCGATCAGCCAGACGGTGCCTACCTCGGTCAGCATCGCGAATCGCGTATCTCCGCCGCAGCGAAGTACGCCCGTCACATGAATCCCATTGTAAACAGCGATACACAGCGTCGCTCCGTATACGATCAAAATTTTCCCGGCTGCATCCTGTCCCTCCGGAGTAAAATCGAACAGGCTGAGGATCGGATCTCCCAGAGCGATGATCCCGCCGCCCAGAATCAAGGCAATGACGATTCCGATCACGGTAATTTTCTTCGCCATATTATATGCGAGCTCCGGTTTGCCTTCCCCGAGTTTCTGCCCGACCAGAATCAGTACGGCGTCTCCAATGCTGAATGCCGCCAGAGAAAACATGTTGTTGATGGTATTGCAGGCCTGAATTGCTGCGCCTGCCGTGATGCCGATTCGTGCAAATGCCGCCACATACATGGAGGTGCCCAGACCCCAGAAAGTCTCGTTGATTGTTGTCGGCAATGCATTTTTGACAATGCGTATCGCCAGCTCTTTATTATACTGAAAGAACTCCGAAATTTTTCCGGCGACGATGTTCTTGCGCCCGAAAACAAAAAACAGGATCAGGGAACTTTCCAGCAATCTTGCCAGCACCGTTGCCAGTGCCGCGCCGTCCACACCCATCGCAGGCAATCCCAGTTTTCCGAAGATGAAAATATAGTTCAGAAGCGTATTGGTCGCCAGTGCCAGAGCGCTGGCATACAGCGGCAGACGCGTCTGCTGTGTTGCCCGCAGCGCGATCGTAAAGGGCTGCGTAATTGCAATCAGCAGAAAGCACGGCGCACCGATGCGTACATAGCTCTGTCCGACATCGATTACCTCCGGAAATTTTGTAAATACACGCAGGATATACTGCGGAAACAACATCGCAACAGCAAAAAACAACAGACCAATGCTGAATGTCACTGTAATTGCAAAGCCTGTCGTTTTTCTAATATTCGCAAAATCTTTTACACCGTAAAACTGTGCCAGAAAGGTTGCAGCACCCCCGCAAAATCCGTAAAGCAGCATGTAATATACCATGAAAATCTGCACGGACACCCCTACTGCATTGAGCTGCAGTTCTCCCAGACTGCCGACCATCAGATTATCAATCAGGTTCAGACTCGAACCAATCAGACTCTGCAACGCAATAGGCAGCGCTACTCTTCCCAGCATCTTGACCAAATTTTTGTTGTCGATGCTATTTAATGTTTGTGTCGAAGCCATAACATATTCTCTTTTCTTGTTACGTCAGGATTTGATGATATCCTTTTTTTCGTCCTTATCCCGTTTTCCTTCGTTTCTAATTCTCTGCCCTTTGATGCTGACATTACGGTTTCCCGTATCGGACAGCAGGATATAGATCAGCATGGCGGCAACCGCCAGCAGCCCCAGGCATTCCACCATATAGCCCCGGCTGTAGATCACCGCTACGATTCCCATAATACCGCTGATGCAGTACATTACCATAACAGCTCTGCGCTGCCCGAATCCTGCCCGCATGATGCGGTGATGCAGATGCTCTTTATCACCCATCCCGATCGGTCTGCGGTGAATCACTCTGCGGATGATCGCAAAGATCGTGTCAAAAATCGGCAGTCCCAGTACCAGCGCCGGTATGATCAGCACGATAATCGTCGGGCTTTTTACCGTACCGAGAATGGAAAAGGCCGCGATGGAAAAGCCCAGCAGCTCTGAACCGCTGTCCCCCATAAAGGTTTTCGCCGGATGAAAATTGTATGGCAGAAACCCCAGGGCAGCTCCCGCAATTACCACCATTGCCAGCGTCGGAACATACTGCCCGTGGATGTAGGCGACATAAGCGATGCACAGCGCCGAAATTGCTGAAATTCCGGCTGCCAGACCATCCAGACCGTCGATCAGATTCACCGCATTGGTAATCGCCGCCAGCCATAAGACCGTCATGATACAGCAGGTCACATCTCCCAGCACCATGTTGCCCGGTCCGAAAATATTGGTAATAAACTCGATCCGAAGTCCCATGATGAATGCAACTGCAGCGCATACGATCTGTCCTCCGAATTTCACGGGAGGACGGAGCTCTTTCAGGTCATCGATCGCACCCAGAATAAAAATCAGCACGCAGCCGACCATTGCACCTGCAACGCCTTCCTCTTTTCTGGCAAAAATCAGCAAGGCCACCATAATGCCGATAAAAATCGCCATTCCGCCAAATCGCGGCATCGGTTTGTCATGAACCCGCCGTTCGTCTTTGGGCACATCGAGCGCACCGATCTTCGGAGCCAGCCAAATTGCCAGCGGCGTCATTGCAAGGGCAACCAAAAACGCAACTGCAAACGCGACCAGAAACAAGAGCCATAATCTGCTATTCATTAATATAAGGCTGATTTCCGTCACAGTTATTCTCCTAACATTACGATTTGAAGTCCCGCTTCTTTTAAAATTTCAACAGACAGTTCATCCGGATACCCCTCTTTTACAACGATGCGGCTGATCCCCGCATTGATGATCATTTTTGCACAGATTACGCAGGGCTGATGCGTGATGTAAATGCTTGCATCCTCAATACTCTGACCCAGCGTTGCCGCCTGAATGATGGCATTCTGTTCAGCGTGCAGCGCCCTGCAAAGCTCATGCTGCTGGCCGGAAGGAATTCCAAGCTGCTGACGCAGACATCCGCCTTCCCGGTCGCCGCAGTGTTCCAGACCTCTCGGCGCACCGTTATAACCGGTTGCTACAATATGCCTGTCCTTTACGATCACCGCTCCGACCTGTCTGCGAAGGCAGGTCGATCGCTTTGCCGTAAGTACCGCCATTTCCATAAAATATTCATCCCAGCTTGGTCTGTTGTCCATCTGTTTCTCCTCCTGCTTCTGTGCATTCTGCTCTCAATCAATAAAACACCTCTGCCAGATACAGCCCGTAAGGCGGCGCTGTATGACCGGCTTTGCTGCGATCTCTTGCTTCGATGATATCTGCTGCGGCATCTGCCGGAATCTTTCCCGTTCCGACATCTACCAGCGTTCCTGTAATGATTCTTACCATATTATATAAAAAACCATCCCCGCTGACATGAAACTCGATTTCCCGTTCTGTACCGGCAGTATGATCCGTAACAATTGCTGCGCCATCCTGCACGGCCAGCCCGCGCTCGATCACATCCAGACTGTAAATCGTCCGCACCGTCGTCTCACGCTCATTGCTGCCGGAAGCCTCAAAGGATTTGAAATCATGTGTGCCTTCGATCGCCTTTGCCGCCATTCTC
>Ga0129308_1003757_pt1 | contig 10417 bp, 10 predicted proteins | sample L827metagenome_FD_94440 | JGI IMG/M metagenome (GOLD analysis project Ga0129308, IMG submission 94440) | Ring-tailed lemur group fecal microbial communities from Wisconsin, USA - L827 metagenome | ecosystem: Host-associated > Mammals > Digestive system > Large intestine > Fecal | place: USA... | reverse complement strand
GCCAACAACCGGACGAGCCTGTTATGTACGAGGCATTGGGTAGTATTTTGCCATACTTTGAGAAAGCATATGAGTTAGATCAACTTCCTAATGAAAAAGGAAAAGTTAAACCTAAGTTCACGAAAGATATCAAAGGTATCCTAGGAGCAAACCACGTATATTACATCAATGGTGGTGCTTACTATTTCGATCAGAAAGATTATAACAAAGCTTACGACTTCTTCGAGCAATACCTGAAAATATCTGATATGCCGATGTTTAAAGGTGAGGCTGTCGCTGAGAGAGATTCAAACTTCATGACAGTTCAGTTCTATGCCGCTGTAGCAGCGACTCAACTTGGCGATTCCCAGAAAGCTATCGCAGCGTTAGAGCGCGCTAAGAATACGGATTATAGAGCAAGCGAGGTATATCAATACTTATGCTATGAGTATGAGCAAGCTAAGGATACCGTAAACTTGGAGAGAACTTTGGAAGAAGGTATGAATAAATTCCCTGAGGAACAGTATTTCTTAATGAGCCTTATAAACAATTACATCTATTCTAATAGAAATGAGAAAGCTATTGAATATTTGAACACAGCTATCGCTAAGGATTCCAACAATCCACAGCTTTACGATGTAATGGGCCGTGTTTATGAGACTGGTTTGAAAGATTACGCTAAAGCAGAAGAGTATTTCAAGAAAGCATTGGCGATCAATCCGGATTATATCGAATCTCTCTCTAACTTAGGTCGTGTATATTACAACCAAGGTGTAAACAAGCAAGGTGAGGCTAATATGATCAACGACGCAAAACAATATCAAGAGGAATTAGGCAAAGCTAAGGAATTCTTTAAGCTAGCTCTTCCTTACTTTGAGAAAGCTCACCAAATGAAACCAGAAGAAAGAGAATATATGACCGCTTTAAGAGGTATTTACTACAACTTGAATATGGGTGATAAATTCGATGCTATTGAAGCAGAGATGAATAAGTAATTTCTTTTTTCAGAATAAATTGGAACCGTCTAGTAATATAAGGTTACTAGGCGGTTTTTTATTTGTGTATCATGTATCGGAGTAGTCATTTTTTGATCGTTCATAATGCTATTAAACATAATGGGAATTATAAAATTAATAGCAAGATAAGGATAAATTAGTGCATTCAAGCAAAGCTTGTAGCTGCTTTGAGTAAAGACACAGATCTTTTCACGGCTGTGAAACGTTTGTTTCATGGATGTGAAAAGATCGTATCACAGCTGTGAAAAGATCAGATCACCCATATGAAAAGATTAATTCAGCTTGACGCGACTATTTGATTCGCTATTAACTCCTTCAAATAAAGCATGACTTTCGGATGACTTAATGGCATGTCCTCAAGGATTTCTTTAAGCTCTCGCGTACTGATATCAAATGAAACCAGATCTGAACGATATGAGAAATGAATGTTTATGTCCGGATTACTGCCTATAAGCATAGCCATTGTACCCGCCAAATCTCCCCAAGGCGGACAATCAATATGAGATGAGACAAAACAAGCAATAACTACCGTACCTTTTCCCCGTATGGAAGATATTTCCACATTCCCACCTGTTTGCTCCGCGTTTTGTATCAAGAAAGGTAAGCCTAGACCCACTTTTCGTGTCGTGCGAGTCGTATAAAACGGATTACGGATCAGAGAGGCTGTTTCCGGATCCATACCACAGCCATTATCCGCGATACGAATACATATGGATGTGTCCTTTATCTGTATATCTATCTCTATATCAGAAGCTTTTGCTCTGATACTATTAGCGGTTATATCCGTGATATGAAACGAGAGATTATCCATGAGAGGCGAAAATTAAGTGATTGTCTTTTTGATTAAAAGCCTTTCGTAAACCATCGAAGGTTAATTCCTCCGTTTGCCAAATGGAGGGCTGAGTACCTATTTGTTCGGGGTAATGAGCATCCGAGGCTGAGTATTGAGTCTGCTTTTTTAAATACCCGTGAATGGACAATAACTTACTGTATCTTTGCTGATTATTATATTCAATCGCATCTAAAGATAAGCAGGGGTCTATAAAACCTAATTGACTGATCAAGCTGAATGACGGACGTTCTACATGGGCGGCTGCAAATAGAGCATCCACCTTACGTGCTTGGGCGGCTATTTGGTTTACGCTTTGATCCAAGGCGGAAAGTAAAAGGTAAGGCAATTCTCCTAAAATCTCATTCTCCGCATTCACCCAAACTTGATCGCCAAAACGTTCCGGATCATTTGGAATTGGAGGGAGATGCTCTTCTAAATATCGTTGGAATCGCTTGCGGGATTCATCGGTCGGGAAATAAACCAGACAATGCGCTTCCTCACGGGTCGTAACTTCTACGCCCGCAAAGACCCTTAGTCCGAATCTCTCGCCAAGGGATTGAATCTCCGGGCATTGTAAGGTCGTATTATGATCCGTAATAGCGATAGCATCCAAACCTTTCGCTAAGGAACGACGTACGATCTCCGATGGACTCATTTCCAGACTGCCGCATGGCGATAGACAAGTATGGATATGTAAATCAGCTAAATACTGTTCCATCCATTCTCATTCTGTAATAAGCGGTAAATCATACCGGAAGCCTCGAACGCGGAGCGTGTAGTTCCTAAAAGAGGGACAGCCTCTTCCCTACCTTTTTGTAAGGTCTCATCATCCGGAGAGGTTCCGTTCACGATCAATACAGCGGAGGCGTCTTTTAAAGTAGCCACGGCCAGTATATTCTGATGCGTTTGCATGGTAATCCATAGCATACCCTCCTCGATATGTCCCATGACATCACTTAGTAAATCGCTCGTATAGCCTCCGGTTATCTCTGTATCAAGGCCCTCTTCTCCACAAAATACAGTAAGATTCAACATCTTCACTAAATCACAAACCTTCATATTTAGCTCCTTTCTTATAACAATCCTTATTTAAACGATCTTTCCCCCATGTCTTCTCAACGATACGGAAGGCATGCTCTTGGTCTAGTTTACCGTGCTTCTCCATATTACGTTGCATAAATACGCAATCACTGAATTGAGCCTCGTGGCGTACGATATCCTCGGCCAAGCTTTGACAGTTCGGGCTACCGCAAGCGCCACAATCGATTCCCGGTAGGTAACACATCAATTTCCGCACTTGCTCCATTTTCTTCAGCATCTCATCGATCGTTCCATCGTACAACCGTTTGGGATTCGGTTGCACCGGGCGGATCGTAATATGCTGCCTCAAATAGGATAAAGCCTCGAAATTATCGGCGGCGTATATCATCGGTACTTTATCCCGGTTCATGGATCGCTTCATGATACGCTCGGCCGTGAGGAAACGGTTCGCTACGGCTAATACACCTCCGGCACAGCTACGGTCGCAAGCCCTCAGTTCCAGAAAGTCTACGTTACGTACCTCGCTGGTCGTTTCCATTCGTTCCAAGAAATCGATCACATTATGGATCTCATCGATCGCGAGGCAACGACCGGAGAAATGTTTGGCCTCCCCTCCTGTCTGGCTCCATCGCATCTCTTTTTTCGTTAATGGCGGAGGAAGCTCACATTCCGGCTCATATCCTCTCGGGCGATTCTTAAGAATATGGTATACCTTATTATATAGGGTATCCATATTTATCACGCCTTTGATCGTAGATGAATAACCTTCCGCTCCCTTCAACGCCGCGATTTTCGCCGCGCAAGGCGTAACATAAAAGATACCGATCTCTTCCGAGGGAATACCTTGCCCTTCCAATATCTTATGATAGTAAGTAGCCGAGGCGTTTACCGGCGCTTTCACCAATAAGATATTCTCCACCAGCGCAGGGAAACGGACTTGTATCAACCGGACAATGGCGGGGCAAAAAGAACTGATCACCGGCTTTTCCTCGGCATTTTCCATCTGCCGTACCATTTCCTTATGGATCATATCGGCGGTAAACTCTACTTGGAAAACATGGGTAAAGCCCAGTTCCATAGCGGCACTGATAATTTCCTTCTCGGTCGTGTACTTTGAGAACTGCCCGATAAATACCGTGGGCATCAACGCTACCCTGCATTTATAATCAAATATACGCTGGAAGTCATCCTGCTCCACATAGATAGCCTCTGTCGGGCACGATTTCAAGCACTCGCCGCAATCCACGCACCAATCCTTATGGATCAAAGCCTTACCATCCCGGATACGGATCGCTCCCGTAGGGCACTCTTTCATGCAATGCGTACAGCCTATACAGCGGTCATTGTCAATCTTCAAGGCATGATAAAAATTAGCTTCCTCCATGGTCTACGCTCCTTCTTTATTAAACCATGTGACCATACGTACCGTGGTACCTACGTCTACTTGGCTCTCGATCGTTAATTCATCTACGTTCTTCTTCATATTTGGAAGTCCCATTCCGGCCCCAAATCCCATCTCACGCACGGCCTCGGATGCCGTCGAATACCCTTCACGCATAGCTAGCGATATATCCGGGATTCCGGGCCCTTCATCCTTCAGTTCCAAAGATATTTTATCAGCGTCCAATTCAGCGACAACCGTTCCTCTCCAAGCGTGAGCCACGATATTCACCTCCGCCTCATAAAGCGCCACGACCACCCGCTTAATGATCCGGGGATCGATAGCCAATTGCTTCAAGACCTTCTTTATCTGGCTAGACGCATAACCCGCCTTCGAGAAATTACCGCCCTCCAACTCAAACTTAAATAGCATATCTCACGACCTCCTTTCTTAATATATAGGAAGGAGCCCTGCGCTATAAAGCTCTCCGACTGTATGATACATAGAATGATCTGTCTCCAGAAGAACCATATTGTTCTCACGAGCCAGCTCCAGCATATCCGGGGTTACTTTCTTCCCCCGCACGAAAAGTATATAAGAAACTTCCGCCATCTCCGCGGTACGGATCGTTTGCAAATTACAAAGTCCTGTCACCAACAGCACATCACCACAATCCAGCGTAAGCACGTCACTCATCAGATCGCTGGCAAAAGCGCACTGCACATCGTTCTCCCGTTTCTCTGAGCCACAGACGATGGAGGCATCGGTAAGTTCTTGAATTCTTTGAATCTTCATAAGGTACCAGAGGTTACATTTTACATGGGCTAATGTAAGAAATAATTTCGAATGTCAACCTAGTATATTACATTAATTACTATCTTTGGTACACTAACAAAAAATAATCCTTATGTTCAGTAAAGAAACTTATATGGCCCGCCGGGCTAAGCTGAAACAAACCATAGGTTCCGGTTTGTTGCTATTCCTTGGAAACGACGAGAGTGGGATGAACTACGCCGATAATACGTATCACTTCCGTCAAGACTCTACCTTCTTGTATTTCTTCGGATTGCCATACGCCGGGTTATCCGCTATCATCGATATCGATAACGATAAGGAGATCATCTTTGGCGATGAGTTGACTATAGACGCGATTGTATGGATGGGTACGCAGCCCACCCTAAAAGAGAAGAGCGAGGCCGCAGGTATCAAGGAAGTCCGTCCTTTCAAGGAGATCGAGACTTACTTGAAGAATGCCCAGCAAAAAGGCCAGCCAATCCATTATCTGCCGACGTATCGTGCGGAACACCAGATCAAGTTATTCCAATGGTTGGGTATCGTACCCGGTGCGGAGAAACCTTCTGTGCCTTTCATCATGGGTGTCGTAAACCAACGGAATTACAAGAGCGAGGAAGAAATCGCCGAGATCGAGAAAGCCTGTATCGTAACCGCCGATATGCACCTGACTGCCATGCGCACCGTACGTCCGGGAATCCGGGAGTCAGATGTAGCGGCTGCCGTTGCGGAAGTCGCTTTCGCCAACAATTACCAGCTCTCCTTCCCTATCATCGCCACGATCAATGGGCAGACTTTGCACAACCATGATCATAGTCATATGATTAAGAGCGGTGATATGCTGTTATTGGACGCTGGTGCCGAGACTGAGATGGGATATGCCGGAGATATGTCATCCACCATCCCGGCCGACTCTAAGTTCACGACCCGTCAAAAAGACATCTATGATATTCAAGTAGCCGCCCATGAAGCTGCCGTAGCAGCTTTACGCCCGGGTATTCCTTTCGTGGATGTATATGAGTTGTCTTGTAAAGTGATCATGGAGGGTTTAAAGGACCTTGGTTTCGTGAAAGGAGATCCGATGGAGGCCGTAAAAGCCGGTGCTCACGCCATGTTTATGCCTTGTGGCTTAGGCCATATGATGGGATTGGATGTACATGATATGGAGAATCTGGGAGAGGTATACGTTGGTTATGACGGACAACCGAAGAGTACGGAATTCGGACGTAAGTCATTGCGCTTGGGACGTAAGCTGGAACCGGGTTTTGTCTTGACCATCGAGCCGGGCGTATACTTCATCCCCGAATTAATGGATTTATGGAGAGGCCAGAACAAGTTCACCGAATTCATCAATTACGAGAAGTTGTTTACATATAAAGATTTCAGTGGCATACGTAACGAGGAAGACTATCTGATTACCGAGAACGGCGCTCGTCTATTAGGAAAGAAGATCCCTTTGCGTACAGAAGAAGTGGAAGCCATTCGATAAATCCTATACATTATTATATATAAGCTTATGCAAAAGGGAGAGCCTTAAAAAACCTCTCCCTTTTTGGGCTAAGCGAGAAAGACTATGTATGAAACGATTTAAAAGCGGTATCCAATACTTAGAAAGAACGAATGCATAAAACGAATCCGGGGCATACTAAGCCTTTTCCCCTCTACAACGAAGTTTCGCCCTCCGCTATATAAATCAAAATTCGAGAATATATACCCCAAAGAGAATATATACCGCTGGTCTATATCGAGGCTCAACATACTTTTAATATGATAAAATAACGATTTACCTCCCTTGTTCTTTATATGATCGAATTTTTGAGGTATCCATATCGGGAGTGTTTGGAACATAGCTTATATTAAACTCTTGATTGACAGGCAAAGGAATGGTTAATCCGGGTGAAACTACCAAAGAGAGTCCCGTATCCTTGTCTTTCCCGAATTTAAAAGCGGGAGTTACTAACTGGATGGCCGGACGTAACGCAAAGAAATGACAGCCCGGATTACTCTCATCTGAATCCCAGAACCACTGATTATCTCTTGAAAACCCCGTATAACTATCTTTCTCAATCGTATTACAGAAAAGCAACCCCATAGTAATTCCCACATAAGGAATCGGTAGATAAGTAACAGATGGCTCTACCTCCCATGCTGAATTATTATTCAAGGCACCGGAGAGTTCTACTTTCCACATACGGGATTTTTCTTCCTCTTGCGCCTGTCCCCCAAAGGTAAAGATCAAACAAATAAAGAAAAGTATAGATCTCATTATTTATAGGATGTTAGTTGTTCATGTACAGTAAAGACAGAGGACCTTCTCAATCACCCTATCCATTAGGGTTAATAAATCAAAAAGAGTTAATAATAAACACGGACTTAAAAAGAAAGCGTACATTTCCTTCTCAGACTATACATGCTATTTCATCATCTCGAAACGAAAACTCGTGAATCGATAAAAAAGGCTGTCCCATCTTGAAGTGGAACAGCCCTCTTTGCTAAATAATACTGATTAAATTGCTTTCAGAATCTCGGTCAGTTTTTCCGGGGTGACGTTGGCGGCGATTATCACTCCTTCGTCGTTAATCAAGAAGTTCTTGAAACCTTTTCTTAAATCATACTTCTTGTACAACTCTGACTCTTTACCCAGTCCTTCGTGAAATTGCGTTGACAGATCCAACTTGTCAATCTTTACCGTCTCGGTAAAAATAGATTCTTTCTCATCCATAGAGATCGAACACATCGCGATTTTGTCCGGACCAAACTTGTTAACCTCATTCGCCAATTGCACGTTACGAGCCCGCGATTCCGCATCGTAAGCCGCCCAAAAGTTGAGCAATGTATAACGTCCTAATTGGTTGTGGAAACTGGCTTTAGCGTCGTTTCCCAAAAACTCTATTCTCGGAGCTAGATCACCGGGGTTCACACCCTCGGTAAGTTTCGCCTTTTTCGAACCGGCAGACATTCCTAATAACGCTACCGATGCGATGAGAACATAAGCTCTTACCTTCATATTTTCAATTTTACGTTAAACTTAATCGGGGGAATCTCCCGGAGGACAAACTCCCGACTCCTGATTTTCAGGATCGTAAACAAGCATGTTTCTTTCGCTAAAGAGACACTAACTTGCCTTTAACGGGTGCAAATATAAAACCAAATACTTCTTTCTACCAAATTATATAGCGATTTTCTGCAAATTAGCAAGCTTTTTTATATGTTTTAGCGCACACATCAACAAAAAATTAACTGTTTTGCAACATAAATTTAGAAGTAGAGTACCTTTTTCTCCCCGAGAGAACCGCAAAATCATCAAGAATCATTAGCTTCCCGCTCCCCTGCCTTTAAACCGATAACAGGGAATCCTTAGCGATTTCATCTTTAAGTATAGATTATCCAACGGCTGTTGCATAATCATCTAACAATTGGTGCATGATCTTCCAACAGCCGTTAGATGATCATGCACCAACTGAAAAATTAATAATGCTTCAAGAACAAACCGCTAATCCTTCTTGGAAAAGAGGCTAATATCATTAAGAGATTCCCTTTAATCACCTTGTACTGCCATCTTGAAAAATAAAAGGAAAAAAATACCCTTCCCTCTTGTTTATTCAAAAACTTCCACTACATTTGCAGTGTACTATTAAACTAATACACTAAAGCAGCAAAACATATGATTACATTAAAAGAACTCTCATTCAGCTATAGCCGCAAAAAAGAGGTACTTGATCGTATCAATCTTGAGGTTGGATCGGGACACATCTGTGGCTTATTGGGAAAGAACGGTGAAGGAAAGACTACGCTTCTAAACCTTCTAAGCGGACAGATCTTTCCGGATCAAGGTTCTTGCCTCGTATTGGAGGAAACTCCTTCCGAGAGAAACGCTCGTTTCTTGCAGCGGATCTTCTTATTGCCGGAGGAAATCTCCATGCCGGAGGTCACCGCCATAGAATATATAAAGATGTACGCACCTTTTTATCCGACATTTAGAGACGATATCTGCAAGGCTTGCGTAGAATCGTTTGAGATCAATCTATCCGATCGCCTGTCGAAAATGTCTCAAGGACAACGGAAAAAGGTGGCGATAACCTTGGCGCTGGCCGCTCATACGCCCCTGCTTCTAATGGATGAACCAACAAATGGGTTGGACATTCCCTCGAAAGCGACATTCCGCAGACTGGTAGCCTCTTTGATAGATGACAATCAGACGGTTATTATCTCCACGCATCAGGTCAGGGATCTGGAAAGCTTGATCGACACGGTATTGATCTTAGACCAAAGGCAAATCCTATTGAATAAGACGTTAAACGAGATCGGCGAGAAACTTTATTTCGGACCACTCCTGCCGGAAGAGAAAGCTCTTTATTCCGAGCCTACCCCGCAAGGGACAATAGGCGTCACCGCAAGGGATGGCAAGGAAGAGACGGCCGTATCCTTAGAGTTGCTCTTTAACGCGGCGATAACTTATCCCAAAGAGATCCAAAGAATCATGAACTCCTAAAATGCACATAGTTATGAAAACAGATTTCAGTATACAACGCATCAATCTTTTACTTCGCAAAGATTGGATAGAGAATAAGAAGAAATTAGCTTATGGGGTGTTGGTCATCCTCGGAGTCCTCCTTTTTTTCCTGTTATCCTCCATTTTATGGGATACGAGATTCCGTACCTTTACATTATATGTATTGGGATCATTGGGGACTTTTATCGCTTTCTGTAGCTACGTAAACTCAATGATACACCGCCCTAGAGGATTATTCTTGACGCTTCCCGCGAGCAACCAAGAGAAATTTGCCGCTATCCTGATCGAAGGCATCGTGGTATTCTTAACATACCAAGTCACGTTCTGGACTGGGACGGGAATAGCCTCCATGCTCATTCACATAGAGCCTGTAGCATTCAAGGACATTGCCATGACCTTGCAAGAGTTCACCATGCTGGCGTTTGTCGGTTCCTTGATGTTCCTCTCTTACGTCACATTCAAGAAGTATGCTTTAGGAATCGCTTGTGGTGGATATATATTGATAATCGCTTCTATCATAGGGATTGTCTATCTATGCATAAACATCTTGAATATGCAGCCGGGTATGAATAGTTTTTGTTGTGAGTCTTCCCCGCTTTATACCGCCATGTATTGGCTAAGCTTTGCCTTTACACCCGCATTTCTCATCGCTACCCTCGTGGTCTTATACGTCGCTTATCTAAAACTTAAAGAAAAGGAACTAAGATGAACTACAATACGAATCAATCCATATTTATCCAGATAGCCGAGCGGATTTGCGACCGGGTATTGAGTGGTAATTACAAAGCCGATAGCCGTATCCCGTCCGTACGGGAACTGGCGGTAGAGATGGAGGTAAATCCGAATACGGTCATGCGTTCCTT
>Ga0129308_1003755_pt1 | contig 10421 bp, 10 predicted proteins | sample L827metagenome_FD_94440 | JGI IMG/M metagenome (GOLD analysis project Ga0129308, IMG submission 94440) | Ring-tailed lemur group fecal microbial communities from Wisconsin, USA - L827 metagenome | ecosystem: Host-associated > Mammals > Digestive system > Large intestine > Fecal | place: USA... | reverse complement strand
GAAGGCGTCTTTCCCCGCCTGTCCGCTGCTGTTGCCGGCGGAAGCAAAATTCCCTGGGACGAAGAGACCCGGATGGATTTTTCTGCTGCCTATGTCAAATTCCACAGCGCCTATCTGGCCAGAGGAGGCGGACGCCTGCCAATCAAGACCGGTGACGCCCTTCTGTCCTACCTCGATATTTACGGTTATCCGGCCTTAAGAGATGACCCGCCCTCTAAAATCAGGGAAAATATCGCAAAGATCTGGGACGAATTTACTCTGTTGAAAGAGAAGCAGTCCGTCGAACTGGTCATGGATCCCGTAGGCACCGCCCCAAAGAAAAAGTTTATCGATATCCTGCTTCCGCCGTCTCCGAAACAGGTGAAGATCGCATTTATCCATTCCAAAAACGCAGCTTCCTCCAGCTGGACCTACGCCCATGAGCTGGGCAGGCGCCATGTGGAAGAAGTATTTAAAAACCAGGTGGAAACCATCTGTATAGACAATGTCACGGCCGGTGATAAAGCCCAGGAGGCAATTAAACGGGCGGTTGACGAAGGGTGCGGCATTATCTTCACCACAACGCCCGAATTTATTCCCTCCAGCCTGAAAACCGCAGTGGAGTATCCCGATGTCAGAATCCTCAACTGCTCCCTGAACACTTCCCACCGCTACATAAGGACTTACTACGGACGAATGTATGAGGCCAAATTTCTCTGCGGCATGATAGCAGGGACTCTGGCAGACAACAACCGTATCGGCTACATCGCCGATTACCCGATTTACGGCATGACTGCCAATATCAATGCCTTTGCGCTTGGCGCACGCATGGTAAATCCAAGAGCCGAGATTTTTCTGAAATGGTCCACCGTCAAAGAGGATGACATTGTTGAATATTTCAGGAAACACCACATCTCCTATGTATCCAGCCAGGATATGATAATCCCGCGGTTCGCTTCACGCCAGTTCGGTTTATACCGGTTTGAAAATGCGGCCGACGGAACCATGCCGTTTAATGCGGCCACTCCGCTTTGGAACTGGGGAAAATTTTACGAGAAGATCATAACGAGCATTATCAGCGGTTCCTGGCATGATAATGAATCATCCGACAGCAGAGCCCTGAATTACTGGTGGGGCCTGTCGGCAGGTGTCGTTGATATCATCTATACCCAGAATCTGGCAGCCGGAACGAAAAAACTGGTGGAATTCATGCGCCGTGCCGTGGAATCCGGCTCCTTCCATCCGTTTTCCGGAACGCTGTATTCCCAGGACGGGATGATACAAAAAGATGATGATCATACGCTGGCTCCCGAAGAGATTATCACGATGAACTGGCTGGCCGATAATGTCATCGGCTCCATACCTGATTTTGAAATGCTGGCAGACGAAGCAAGGCCGGTAGTCCGCCTTCAGGGTCTCAGAAAGCCGAAAGACGGAGGAACGATTTGATGAAAATACTGACATTGGCCGACCAGGAATCACGATCTCTGTGGGATTATTTTGAAAAGGCCAAACTTGAGGGGGTGGATCTGATTATCTCCTGCGGCGATCTGGCTCCTCAATACCTCTCATTCCTGGCGACCTTTACCCATGCCCCGGTTCTCTATGTCCATGGAAACCACGATGACTGCTATGAACAGACGCCCCCGGAAGGCTGCATCTGTATAGAAGATACAATTTATAACTATAAAGGAATCAGGATTCTCGGATTGGGAGGCTCCCTGCGCTACCGTGACGGCCTCAACCAGTATACCCAGAACGCCATGAATCGGCGAGTATTCCGGCTGTGGCCAAAGCTGGCTCTGAACAGGGGCTTCGACATTCTCGTAACCCATGCTCCGGCCTATCGGTTCAATGACGGGGAAGATATTCCGCACACCGGTTTCCAGGCCTTTAACCGGCTGCTGGAAAAATATAAACCGGCCTACTTTATCCATGGCCATGTCCATGCTAATTACGGCGGGAAATTTAAGCGCAGTTCTGTTTACGGGGATACCGTTGTGATCAATGCTTATGAGAAATATACGATTGAAATGGAGAAGGCCGAACCGTAAAGAACCAGTTCAGGCACCATGATCCGTTACTTATCTCGTTACTATTCACGGCCACTATTCCGCGAGGTGTGGCTATCTTCCCACTACCAGGGTGGATTCGGAACTTTCATCTGTTAGTGACGTGCGCCGCCAGGCGCACTACAAAAGGAGAGAAGTCAATCAATGCTGACTTCTCTCCTTTTGCCACGCCGCCCATCTTATTCAATTGTGATTATCAAACTCTAACCTGCCGCCGTTCGGCAGTTTCTTTGCATCTTTGCCGCTTTCAAATCACTGAATCAGCTCCGGCACGTAGATTGTCTCCCCCGGCTTATGGGAATAAAAAATCGTCACTTTATCACCCTCCAGCGGCCCGCTTGTGAGGTTAACCGGCTTGGGTTCCTGTTCAAAAGAAACCTCTGTCCCTGCCCCGGTCTTGATTGTGATAACACTCATACCGACTCCAAGGACTTCTCCCGATACCACGCCCGCCCGGCAGTCTTTATCTCCGTCCCTGGGGTCTCTTACAAGCTCTGCCTTTACACCGCTTGAAGAGGACAAATCTATCTTCCCCCGGTAGAAGACCGTGACCTCGTGTTCCAGAAGCAGTCCGTCCACCAGGCTTACGGCCGCATCCTCTTTTGCAAACACGACGCCGTCCGGATATTCTTTATTCGCAACCACCATCGTATTCATTCCGGCATCCTTGACAGTGCCGCAGAAAATACCGATATCATCCTCCGATTGAAGCTCCGGCATTATCCTCGGGTCTTCCGTACTTTCGTTTTCCGCCCCGGAAGGTACCGTCTCTTCCCCCGTGGGCTGTCCTGTCCCGGCAGGATCCGTTTTTTTACCGCAGCCTGCCGTCATCAGGGCAACGGCCGCTGTCAGAAGCAGCAGCAATGCAAATCTGTTCATGATTTTTCTGCACATATTATCACCTCCCGTGTTACTATTCGCAGCCTCGCCAAATAACGGCTGAACATAGTAACCTTCCTGTCTTTATTGATTCTGGTTCAGACTTAACGGCCTTCCTGGAAACGGCCGAATGTATCGACCAGCCATGCCAGGTAGCCCGTCTGTTCCTCTCCAAACTGCCCCGGCTTCATCCTCCATCTCCAGTTTTTCCCCACCGTACTCGGTGTGTTCATCCTGGCCCAGTTATCCAGCTTCAGCACATCCTGCATTTGAAATACAGCCACACTGGCCACCGAACCGTAAGCCGCCCGGAATACTTTATCCACAACCTCGCTCTGATGTGCGGCTCCCAGATAGTCGGCAATATACTGCAGCTCCCACCACTGCCTCTTCTCTGTTTTAAAGTAACCGGCAAGCGTTTCATTGTCATGGGTGCCTCCATATACGACGGAATTCGGTTCATAGCAATGGGGAAGATGCTCATTGAAGCGGTCCCCGCTGAATGCAAATTCAATTATCTTCATTCCCGGATATCCGGTTTCAGCCAGCAGATCCTTGACATCCTGGCTGAAAATTCCAAGATCCTCGGCTATGATTTTTGTCGCCCCAACCGCTTCGCTTATGGCATCCGTCAGTTTCTTTCCCGGCCCTTTTTCCCACTGCCCTGATTTGGCATTTTCCGCACCATACGGGATGGAATAATACTGAACCACTCCGATAAAGTGATCGATGCGGAGTACATCGTAGAGAGCGGATGACGCCTTCATCCTCTCTTTCCACCAGGCAAATCCCGTTTTCTCCATTTTATCCCAGTTATAAAGAGGGTTGCCCCATAACTGGCCCTCATCGGAAAACGCGTCCGGTGGCACTCCGGCCACCTTCAGCGGTATAAGGCCTTCCTCATCCAGCTGGAAAAGTTCCGGGTGGCTCCAGACGTCCGCACTGTCGAGCGCAACGTAAATGGGGATATCCCCGACGATTTTAACATCGTTATCTGACGCATACTTTTTGAGTTTTTCCCATTGTTCAAAAAATTTATACTGAAGGAATTTCCAGTAATCTATCTCCTCTTTCAGTTCTGTTTTATATTTCTCCATGGCTTCAGGCTTTCTGAATCTGGCATCCTCCTCCCACGCCAGCCATTCATCGTCACCGAAATGTTTTTTCAAAGCCATATAAAGGCTGTAATCCGGCAGCCAAAACTGATTTTTCTCACAAAACTGCCGGTATGCTTCCGTCGTTTTATGTAAACTTCTTGTGTACGCCTTTTTCAGCAGTGGAAAGCGGTAATAAAAAACCGCATCATATTTTACTTCTTCCTGTTTGTCCAGCCAGAAACAGGCATCGATTTCCTCCTGTGTCAGCAATTCTTCCTCTTTCAGCATATCAAGATCGATAAAATAAGGATTACCGGCAAAAGCTGAAAAAGACTGGTACGGGCTGTCGCCATAGCTGGTCGGCCCCATCGGCAGAACCTGCCAGTAATTCTGTCTGGCCTGTCTTAACAGGTCTATAAATTCATATGCGCTGCTCCCGAATGTACCTATCCCATAAGGAGACGGCAGGCTGAAAATCGGCATCAGTATCCCCGCGCCGCGCTTTAACATTGTCTTCATTGGTTAATTCTCCTTATTCTTATTACAGGAATGCCTTCAGCTCCGAGAGCCTTCGTATTTCCCTCGTAACTGAAATCCTTTTCCTGTTTTCCTTCCCCTGGGGATTAAACCAGCAGGTATCGATACCGGCATTCACGCCTCCCTGAATATCGGATGTAAGAGAATCTCCAATAACCATCATCTCCTCCGGCCCCGCCTCCTTGATATGGGCAAAGCAATATTCAAAAAATTCCTTCTGCGGTTTCTGGCTGCCTGCCTCCTCCGATATGAAAATATCACGGAAATACTTATCAAGGCCCGATGCCTTCAGCCGTTTTCTCTGAGTAGCTCCCACGCCGTTGGTCACTACGTAAAGGGGATAGCGCTCTTTCAGGTAATCGAGTATCTCTACCGCTCCCTCCATCAGATATGCCCCTTCGCCCAGCCAGACACGGTACGCGTCTTCGGCCTCCTCACCGCTCATGGACAGGCCATGCCCGCCAAAAAAGCGTTCAAACCGGACAGTAAGAACGCGGTCGCGCTCCATCTGTCCGATTTCAAATGCTTCCCAGCATTCCTGATTGATTTTGTGATACTCCTGAATGAACCGCTCCTCCGGGACAAAGCCGTATTTTTGCAATACTTTCGTGAATGCGGCGGCTTCCGCCCGGTCAAAATCAAGGAGTGTCCCGTCCACATCCATCAAAAGCGCTTTATATTGTCTGTTCAAGCCTCAAATACCACCTTTCCGCCGCAGATTGTAAACCTGACCCTGCCGTATAGCGTTTCACCGGTAAACGGAGAATTGGAGGACTTGGAAACGAAGTCTCCCACAGTGAAGCTCTCCCTGTCATCAAAAATCACAAGATCCGCATCACTGCCTTCTTTTATACGGCCCGAATCCAGGCGGTAAAGTCTGGCCGGGTTCAGGCACATTTTTTCAAAAAGCTGCACGTAAGTGAGGTGGCCCTCCTTTACCAGGTTGGTGACCGCCAGCGGCAGGGCTGTTTCCAGGCCGATAATTCCGCTGGGAGCCGCCGTCAGCGGCTTCTCCTTTTCTTCCCTGCTGTGGGGAGCATGGTCTGTGGCTATTATATCAATTGCCCCGCTCTTTAGCCCCTCTATCAGGGCCTCCCTGTCTTTTGCCGTCCGCAGCGGCGGATTCATCTTTGCCAGTGTCCCGTGCTTTAAGACAGCCGTTTCATCAAGAGTAAAGTGGTGCGGCGTTACCTCTGCCCAAACGTCGGCTCCCAATTGTTTTGCCAGGGCAACCATTTTTACGGAATTCCGGGAACTGATATGCTGGATATTCACCGCTGCGCCGGTATGAAGGGCAATCATACAATCCCTGGCTACCAGTGAATCCTCGGCAAGAGCCGGGGAACCGCCGATTCCCAGCTGATCCGATACCACGCCTTTGTTGATTCCGTTGTTTATGATAAAGGCAGGATCTTCCTCATGAAAGCTGAGAGGCAGATTAAGCTCCCTGGCCTTCTCCATCGCCTGCTTTACAAGCTTTTCATCCATTAAAGGAATACCGTCGTCCGTGAAACCGGCCGCTCCGCAGGCTTTAAGCGCATCCATATCCGTCAGCTCCCGTCCTTTCAGCCCCTTAGACACGGCGGCGGCAGCGAGGACGTGGATCCCTGTCTTTTTACCTTTTTCTATGATATAGCCGATTGTGTCCGGATTATCTGCGGCCGGATTTGTATTAGCCATGCAGACCACCGTCGTATATCCGCCCGCTTTTGCCGCAGCGGCGCCGGTTTCAATATCCTCCTTATGAGTCAGGCCCGGATCACGAAAGTGTACATGCACATCTACCAGCCCGGGAGCGATAATCATTCCCGATGCATCCAGCACTTCATCCGCTCCGTTTACCCTCTCAGGAACCGTATTATCCGCCCCGCCGTCTACCCGTTTTACTATCTTTTTAATCTTTCCGTTTTCGATCAGCAAATCCGCCAGGCCGTCAAAGCCGCTTTCAGGATCGATCACCCGTCCGTTCTTAATGAGCATGTTCCGTATTCTCCTTCATCTTATTTTTCCGGTACTATCTCCAGCCAGTATCCATCCGGATCCGAGATAAAATAAATTCCCATAGATGGATTCTCGTAGCAGACGCAGTCCATCTCCCTGTGTTTCTTTAAAGACGCATCCATATCATCCGTCTCAAATGCCAGATGGAACTCGTTGTCCCCAAGATTATAACTCTCCTTCTCCCAGTCCCTGAGCCAAGTCAGCTCCAGCTGGTAGCCTGTGGCCCCGTCGCCCAGATAAACCAGGATAAAACTGCCGTCTGCCGCCTCTTTCCTGCGCACTTCGTGCAGGTTCAGCGCCTCCTCGTAAAATTTCAGGGATTTTTCTAAATCTACTACGTTAAAGTTATTATGTGCAAATGTAAATTTCATATAGCAAGTTCCTCTCCTTCTCTGTGAATTTCCACAAGACGCTCCCTCCATCCTTCACTGGACGGATGCTGTCTCATCTTCTCAATTATACTGTAATCTTTCCAGAAATGCATCGGTATTACCGCCTTTGCGTCGACTTTTTCCATAAACTCCTTCATCCCCAGATAAAACCACTGCTCCAGCCTCGGATCCAATGGGACAAATGCAGCATCCACGGTGCGTCCCTCCATCTTTTCCATCTCATGGGCGTAATTTGCCGCCATATTATGGTTCCAGGCCTTGTCCTCACCTTCCCACCACCAGTTGTTCAGATCGCCGGCATGGTAAATGGTACTGCCTTCGCAGGTAATCCAGAAAGCCACCCCTTCATCGGTGGATTTGAACGTTTCAATCTCCAGCCCGGCTTTCCTTCCTTCGGTATAGAGGGTCAGCTTTTCCCCAGCCTTTACAAAGGTTACTCTGCCAATCAGATTGTCCGGCACCTTCTTTTTGCTGATGTCTTTAGAGAGAACGTAATTCACATCCTCCCTGTCCTTTGCCAAATCAAAAATTACCGGTGCAAAATGATCTCCGTGAAAATGGCTGGCAAAAACCACCAGCGGCCTGTCTTTTCTTATCTCAGGCAGCTGTCCTGCGTAATAATCGAACAGCATTGATACATGCTCTAGCTCCACCAGAAAGGAACTGTGATGAATATATGTTATCTTCATAATCCTGCGGCCTCCCTAAATGCCTCCGCCGATTCGGCTTTCGCCGCAAGCCTTAGCCATTTTGTCAGTGTCTTCATATCGGTCTGGGACAGGATACTGGCCGAAAGCTGTTCCGGAACAGGTCCGGTTTCCTCGAGCAATTCAAGGACTGCCTCTGCCTTTCCCGCCTCTCTTCCTCTTTCTATTCCTTTTTCAATCCCCTTTTCGATCCCCTTTTCGATCCCTCTGTGTTCTCTCTCTTCAAGTTCATCCGCAAATAATTCCCTTAAAGCATTGCACATCATTTTTCCCTCCTCACTGTTTTTCCAGTTGGCCCGGATAATTAAATCCATAGCCGCCTCATATAACGGATTTTGCTTTTCTTTCCGGTATTCCGCCATTAAAGGCTCTATATCCCCGTGAAGTTCCAGATCTTCCCGCAAGCGGCTCAGCCAGATATTTTCCCCTTTATCCAGCCTGCCTATAACCAGAATTTGCATCGGGAACAGCAGGCCTGTAACATAATAAATTCCGGGAAACATCTCTGTAGTCTCGGCTTTGTGAACCTTTTTCAGGTAATTCAGCATTTTTCCGGGATAATGATTTCCGACCAGAGTAATAGTCATGTCTTCAGGAGATATCTCAAGTATCTGCCTGGTATTGGACTGGTATACGCAGGCGTAGCCTGTTACCTTGTAAAAATCGTTAATGCTGATATAATCCGTGGGGCTTTTATACTCCACGATATTGTATTGCCTGAAAAAAGCGCCTATCTTCTTTCTTATTTTCCTGCCAGATACTGCTTTGATAATTAGTGTGTCCATCTGCAGCGGCTTTTCAGTCAGATTATATTCCTTCAAAAACTGAAGATACTGTGCCTCCTCACCAAATTCAATCTGCAGGATTGCCTGAAAGGCAGGGTGCCACTGTAATATTCGTTTCTCCATTCACCGTCTCCTTCTTATTATAATCAAAAAACGTTTTGTCTTCAATAGGCATCCATAGACTCCACCTGCCCTTCCTGTATTTGGTTTGTTATAATCTGGTTTGGATTTTCCGGCCGAACGGCCATATTACGGCGCTTCAGGAAGCGCGCCGGACTGCTATGGACAGCAGTCCGAATAGATTATTCTTAAATATTAAATTTCAATAAAGTTTTTAGTTAAACAGGTGGGGGCCGCCGGGACGAAAGAGTCAGCCAGCCCCCTCACCACACCGGACCCGGTCCGGCCCGGACGCGTCCTCCATTCTCAATCCCCCATCTGAACTATTGCTTATTTTTCTTTTTTTGCCAGCGCTTTATCCATAAACTTTTCATTCTTGACGATAAACCTCTCATGCTCGCCTTCACCGATTTTTCCGCTCTCGTCAAAAGCCTCAACATGGAATACAAGTCTTCTTCCATCTACTTCTTTTAATTCGCTTTCGCACCAGACAATCATGCCTGCCGGTGTTGCCGCCAGATGCTTTATATTCAGCATTGTTCCGACGGTTCCCTCACCGTCATTCATATAAGGAGCGACGCTCATCCACGCCGTTTTTTCCATTAATGCCACCATGGCCGGTGTTGCAAATACTTCCAGAAGACCGCTGCCAAGCGCGCTTGCAGAATTGTCCTCTGTCACCATAACTTCCTGTCTTCCCTGAATTCCTGCTTTTAACATCTTCTCTACCTCTTTTCTCATTTTTCACTTAAGTCTCATTTTTCAAAAACGCTCTGGAGCATGTATCCGAAACTATAGCAGCAGTGCTGATACTATGGTTTCTGGCTGGATTACTAAAGTTTACGTCCGCATTTCGGACAGTAGGCAAATTCTTCCGCCGCCTCATATCCGCATTCCGGACACCTTTTGCCCGAATGCCCCGTCAGAGAACCGTCCTGAGCCCATGGATTGCCGCTTCCGTCACGGCACAAAGTCAAATCTGTCTCACGGATTTCCGCATCCATTCCTCTGAGCAGTTTCCGGCCAATCTCCGGATCCAGCTCATAGACAGCGCCGCAGCATGACATCTTCACATAGAAACGCCTGTTCCACTTGAACAGCGGAATAAAGAAAAAACTGAAATACATATAGGTCATAAAGACCTGATATCTTCCGTACGCTCCGCATCTGCTGCAGATAACCGTTTTCATATATTCAATCTGTTTCATGCCGGAACTGATTCCGCCGATAAATATCATATCTGCCACCTGCTGTAACAGTTCAGACAGCGCGAACTGTTACCACCTGTTCTTTATTTTTTATGTTTATGGGATATTAACAAGTATACTAAAGTGATTTTAGTTGTGCAAGATATATTTTAATTAAGCAAGTGAGGACGCCGCCGCAGGCCAGCGGACGGGGTAGTGGGGTGTGTATATGAGTCTTTCGTCCCGGGGGGAAGATTGTCGTGGTTTGGGGCTGCGGGCGAAGATAAAGTCTGCGGAGCACACTCCCGCTCTGTGAAATGCATCGCGCTGCTAAGCTCGACAGGACCTCGCTAATCAGCGATGGATTTCAATGGCATCCGCAGACTTTATCTTCCCCTCCGCCCCAAGGCCAGGTTTTCGCTGGGACGAAAGACTTAAGGCCAAAGGTATCGACCCCGTCCGCCGTCCTGCGGCGGCTGAATGTCTCACGCTTTAAGTGTGGAGGCGGACCTTGTCGCGGCCACTCAGCACTTCCGTGAACGGGAAATACGATATGCCTTCCATGCACCTTTCTAAAGAATTGCGGAAGATTTGATATCAGCCTGCCGGTAACACGCAGCGGCCGCGGCAAGGCCCTCCCCATTTAAGGTTGGAGACAATCAGCG
>Ga0129308_1003754_pt1 | contig 10423 bp, 8 predicted proteins | sample L827metagenome_FD_94440 | JGI IMG/M metagenome (GOLD analysis project Ga0129308, IMG submission 94440) | Ring-tailed lemur group fecal microbial communities from Wisconsin, USA - L827 metagenome | ecosystem: Host-associated > Mammals > Digestive system > Large intestine > Fecal | place: USA... | reverse complement strand
GTTCCGACCGGAGAATTACATTACCCGAGCCGAGGCCATGACCATGATCAACCGGGTGCTGTGCCGTATACCGGAAAATGAAAAGGCTCTGCTGGAAGACATGATCGTATGGCCGGACAATCAACCGGGAGAGTGGTATTACCTTGCGGTGCAGGAGGCGACAAACAGTCATGAATTTAAACGAAGCGACGAGGTCTACGAGCGCTGGACAAAGTTGATTGCCCCGCCCGATTGGAGCAAATACGAGAATTAAACGGAATGTATATGGATATCGGATCGTTTGTTCCGATCTACTCAGAAGGCGGCTGTCCAATTCGGACGGCCGCCTTCTGGTTTTGAGCAGTGTGGATCAAGGCAAAATGCGGAAAAAGAAAAATGCAGATCCACCGATAAAATCGGAAATCTGCATTTTTGATGTTTGTGGTGGGGACAGCTGGGCTCGAACCAGCGACCTCATGCTTGTGACGCATGCGCTCTAGCCAGCTGAGCTATGCCCCCGCATCACAATATCTATTGTACCATAAACAGAGAATTTGGGAAGCCCCTTTTTTATTTTTTTTCTTGCCGGGTGTCCGGAAGGCCCGGAAGCGGTCATTGAAAGGGATCGACGCATTCTTCAGCGGTTTTGTCCGCCCTGAGTCCTTTGAAGACAGGGTGGCGGAGCCCTCCGTTCTCGGTGCGTTCCATATAGGACACGGTGCATACGAGATCAGGGAGCAGCCAGACGGCGCGGTCGTTTCCGCCTTTCGTTTCGGGATAGGAAGAAAAGAGCGGGCGGTCCGCCCGGGGATGCCGGGAAATAATGTTGAAATCACCGCGGGACACGCCCATGGTGACGTGTCCTTTATAGAGCATCGCTGAGCCGCGGTACTGACCGAGGACGATGCTGACGAGATGATCCTGCTTTTGAATGTAGCCGCAGACTACAAAATCGTCGTCCTTGAGATTTTTTATTTTCAGCCAGTCTTTCGTGCGCTTTCCGGGATAATACAGACTGCCTTTTCGCTTGGCCACTACGCCTTCCAGATCCTTCTGCTCCGCCAGAGAGTAGAGGGCGGTCCCATGGCCGTCGAATACCCGGGACAGGGCCAGAAGGGATGTTTCGCCGATAACGGTCCTGCGCAGAAGATCCTTGCGTTCTTCCAGGGGACGCAGGACCACAGGCTCGCCGCCAAGATACAGAATATCGTATGCGGTGAAGCAGGCGGGATGTTTGTCCGCGGCCAGTGAGATACGAAACGGATTGGACATGAGACTGCGCCGCCGGATCTCGGAGAAATCCGGCACGCCGTCCACCATTACGATGAGCTCGCCGTCCAGAATACAGCGGTCTCTTACCTGACGATGGATGGACTCCAGTTCGGGCAGCTTGGAAAGCATCCGCACATCGCGCTTGTTGATCAGTTCCACGTCTCCTTTTGGGTCGAGATAGGCCAGACATCGTTCGCCGTCCAGCTTCAGCTCGAAGAGGTAATCCGGGTCGTCGAAAGGCTTGCTCTCTGCGCCGATGAGCATGGGCTGCGCTCCTCTGCTGTCAAAGAGATCCATCTAGGAACTCTTCTTTCTGGGAGCGCGCTTTTTTTTCGGAGTCTCCCCCGCGCTGTCTCCGCTTTGTTCGATGCTGCGCTGAAGGGCCTCCATCAGATCGATGACGTTGCCTCCGGACTCGGGCTGGGAAGCGACGATGTTTTTGCCGTTGATCTTGTCCTGTATGAGCTGTTTCAGCCGCACCTGATATTCGTCGTGATACAGAGAAGGATCGAAGGGATAGACCATGCTGCCGATAAGCGTTTTCGCCATGGTGAGCTCCGTCTCGTTCAGCTCCGGTCTGCTGTAAGGTTTGGGGATGTCTTTGATCTCATCCTGGAAAAACATCTTCTCGATAAGGACCCCCTCTTCGGTGGGAATGACGCACAGCAGCGTTTCACCGTTGCCCATGACGGTTTTGGCCACGGCGATCTTTCCCTCTTCCATCATGGAACGGCGCAGAAGCTCAAAGGCTTTTTCGCCGCCGGCTTCCGGCACCGCGTGGTACGTTTTGTCATAGTAGATGGGCCGGATGGACGTCAGATCCGTAAAATGAAGGATCTGAATGGTCTTGTCTTTTTCCGTTTTGATCTTTTCCAGATCTTCGTCGGTGACGATCACGTACTTGTCTTTATCGTACTCAAAGCCTCTGATGATATCGCCGCTGTTCACTTCCTTGCCGCAGGAAGCGCAGATCTTTTTATAGCGTACCCGGCTGTTGTCCTCTTTACAGAGCTGGTTGAAATGGATGTCGTTATCCTGCGTGGCCGTGTGAAGAGCTACGGGGATGTGGACCAGTCCAAATGATATCGCACCTTTGTGGGTGGCTGCCATGTGATCACCTCGCCGTCAAATATTTGTCCGGCCCGCGGACCGGGCCGTCTGTCCGTAGTTTAACCGGAAGCGTGGTATCTTATGAACGTGGGATAAAAGGAATGAATAAAAAAACCTCCGGCGTCGTCACAAGCGTGTCTGCTCCTGTGAAACAGCTGCGGAGGTCTTTTGGTTTTAGCTCAGGCCGCTGAAACTGGGCGGCACGCTTTTGGCCGGGTCAAAACTCTGTCCGCCGGGGGAAGACAGGTCGAAATAGACCCGGGAATCTGCCGTGACTCCCCAATCCTGCTGAGAACCGCTGCTGTCCTGAATGCGGTTGAACGCCTCGCGGAACATGGTGTTGTGCGCTTCCTCACGGTTCAGGAGGAAGTCGATCATCTCCTTTACGCCCTTATCGTCGATCTGGCGGTACAGGTTCTGGTAGACCACCTTGGCCCGCTGCTCCGCCGCGATGTCGGAGAGAAGATCGGCGGCCAGATCGCCGGTCTCGTTGATGTAGGCGGCGGTCCACAGATAGCCGGAAGCGTTGGCCAGCATGGGAGTCAGGCCTGTGAGCACATGCGCTTCCACATTGCCGATGGTTGCGTTATTAGCGTCGGGCTCGTGACCGTTCAGCAGGTTGACCGCCGTGGCCACCATCTCCATGTGGCAGAGCTCCTCGGAACAGATGTCCAGAAAGAGATCCTTGATCTCCGGATCCTTGATGCGCATGCTCTGCGCCAGATACTGCATGGCGGATTTCATCTCGCCCTGAGGTCCGCCCAGCTGTTCCTGAAGCAGCGCGGCGTAGTTGGGATTGGGACGGTCGACGCGGACGTCCTGCAGCAATTTTTTTTCGTGTTTAAACAAATTTATTACCTCCGTTTCTCGTACTTGTAAACGTACACAACAGACGAACGGCTAAAATACCTTCATCTGATTTTAAGGTGCGCAGCCGGACAAATTTTATTCCCGTATTTTGAGCCGCCGGCCAGAAGTAAAACAGGTGGTAAAACTTACAGGACTATGATAAAATGATATGGAAACCGCTGTATATTTTTACATGTGACTGCAATTCTCGGATCTGCCGGAGAGGAAACGACAAGGCCGGCGGAGACGGGAAAACAGCGCCGGGCGGAATGCCGGCGGCAGCCGCGTGGAATGTGTGCGGCGGAAGGGCACGCAATGAAAAGAAAGAGGAGAGCATGATGCAGATCAGTGAAAGTGAACTGAAGTATTTGAGGCTGCTGTCGGAGAGCTACGGCACCATAGGAGAGGCCAGCACGGAGATCATCAACCTGATGGCGATCCAGAATCTGCCCAAGGGCACGGAGCATTTTATCAGCGATATCCACGGCGAATACGAATCGTTTCTTCACATTTTGAAAAACGCTTCCGGAGTGATCAAGCTGAAGATCGACGAGACCTTTGCGGATTCGGCCACGCCGGAGGAGCGCAGGACCTTCGCCACGCTGATTTATTATCCCGAGGAAAAGCTGGAGCTGATCAAAAAAAGCGGGATCGATCTCCATGCTTTTTACCGCAAAACGCTGTACCGGCTGATCACGCTGCTGGGCATCGTGACGGTCAAATACACCCGGTCCTATGTGAGAAAGCAGATACCGAAAGAATACGCGTATATTATTGAAGAATTGCTGTACGGCGCCACAGAGGCCCAGGGCAAAGCGGATTATAAGGACAGCATCATCGAGAGCATCATCGAGATCAACGTGGCGGACGACTTCATCACCAAGATGGCGGAGCTGATCCGGCGGATCTCCGTATATAAGCTGCATATTCTGGGGGATATCTTCGACAGAGGCCCCGGAGGGGATATCGTGCTGGACGCTCTCATGAAGCACCACAGTGTGGATATCCAGTGGGGCAATCACGATATCCTGTGGATGGGCGCGGCGGCGGGAAACAGGGCCTGCATCGCCAATGTGATCCGCATCTGCACCCGGTACGACAACCTGCACACGCTGGAGGTGGGTTACGGGATCAGTATCAGGCCGCTGGTGATCTTCGCCATGGATACATATGGGGACGACCCCTGCCCTAATTTCAAACCGATCGTCAGCTCCAAGGACGCGCTCTACGCGTCGGACTTTAACAGTCTGGCCAAGGTGAGCAAGGCCATCGCCATCATTCAGTTCAAGCTGGAAGGGCAGCTCATCGAAAAGCATCCCTACTACGAGATGGACGCTCTGCGGCTGCTTCACAAGGTGGATTACAAGAACGCCACCGTGGAGATCGACGGCAGGACCTACGAGCTGAACAACAAGTATTTTCCCACCATTGATCCGGATGATCCATACCGGCTGACAGAGGCGGAGGAAGCGGTGATGAACCGGCTTCGGGCGGCGTTTCTGGAAAGCGAGGTGCTGCAGAAGCACGTGCAGTTCCTTTTCGCAAAAGGCAGTATTTATAAGTGCAGCAATAACAATCTGATGTTCCACGGCTGCGTTCCCATGGAAGAGGACGGCAGCTTCACCATGGTGAAGACCAGCGGCGGAGAGGCCTCGGGCAAGGCGTGGTTCGACTACGCGGAGCGCATCGTCCGGCAGGGTTATTTCGGGGAGGAAGGTTCCAGACAGAAAGAGCGGGGCGTGGATTTCTTCTGGTATCTGTGGTGCGGCTACAAGTCCCCGCTTTTCGGGAAGAAAAAGATCACTACCTTCGAGCGCTGCTTCATCGAAGACGAGTCCACCTGGGTGGAAGAGAAGAATCCGTATTACAAGCTGTCGGAACAGGAAGAGATCGTGGACAAGATCGCGGAAGAGTTCGGGCTGCCCCGGGAGGATTCCCATATCATCAACGGCCACATGCCGGTGAGCAAGGGGAAAAATCCCGTGCGCGCCAACGGCAGGACTTTCGTCATCGACGGCGGATTTGCCAAAGCCTATCAGAAGAAGACGGGTGTGGCGGGCTATTCGCTGATCTACAATTCCTACGGGTTTATCCTCACGGCTCACGAACCTTTCGAGTCCGCGGAGATCGCCGTGCAGGAGGAACGGGATATCCTTTCCACCACGGTGGCTAAACAGAATATTACCACGCGGATCCTGAACAAGTCTACGGACACCGGCATGGAAATGCAGGATAAGATCGACAGCCTGAAAAAGCTGCTGGTGGCCTACCGCAGCGGCCTGATCAAGCAGAGAGCATAGACGGCCAAGCGGTCTGAGATCGGAGAGCAGGCTTACAGATACGCCTACCCCTACTAAAGGGGAGGCGTATTTTTTTCAGGGGGGAGAGATGGGACGGGACAGCGGCGCGGCCGCCCCCCTGCGGCGCCGGGAGACGAAATTTGTCGCAAAGGGGACGGGGGGATAGGGTTTAAAAGCGGGGAGGCTGGGTAAATAATAGAACAGAAACCGGTGCGGCGGCATCTGTCAGGGAACGCGCCGGGAGGATCTACATAGAGAGAGGCTGTCGGCACAGACAGCAGGGCGGTGAACGGCCGGCGGACGGACGCCATTTTCTGGACAGAGGCGCAGGCCGAAAAGGAGGAAAACATGGAATCAAAACAGTTGACGAAGGATCTGTACTGGATCGGAACACTGGACCCGGAGCTGAGGGTTTTCGATATTATTATGGAGACGAAATTCGGGACGAGCTACAACTCCTATCTGCTGAGAGGATCGGAAAAGACGGCGATCTTCGAGACGGCGAAGGCGAAGTGTTTCGAGTGTTATTACGACGCGCTGACGGCGCTGACAGACGTAGATAAGATCGAGTATATCATTATCAATCACACGGAGCCCGACCACTCCGGCTCCATCGAGATGCTTCTGGACATCAATCCGGGGATCAAGCTGGTAGGAACGGCGGCGGCCGTCAACTTTGCCAAGGAGATCTGCAACAGGGATTTCAACAGCATTATTGTGAAGGACGGAGACACGCTGTCTCTGGGCAATAAGACGCTGCGTTTCATCGCCGCGCCGAACCTGCACTGGCCGGACAGCATGTATACTTATATTGAGGAAGAGAAAGCGCTGGTGACCTGCGATTCCTTCGGCGCCCACTATGCGCTGGACGAGGTGACCAACGACAAGATCACCAACAGAGAAGATTATATGGAAGCGCTGCGCTATTACTTCGATATGATCATGGGACCGTTTAAGAAGGAAGTGCTGGCAGGCATAAAGAAGATCGAGGACATCGGTTATGAGATGATCTGCCCCGGCCACGGACCGGTTCTGGTGCAGAATCCGCAGGAGATCGTCGGGATCTACAAGAACTGGGCCACAGAGTTCAACCCGAATCCGAAAAAGACCGTGGTCATGCCCTACGTATCGGCCTACGGCTATACGGGAATGCTGGCGGAGGAGATCGAAAAGGGGATCCGCGCAGCAGGAGATATCGACGTACACAGCTATGATCTGGTGACCGCCGACGTGAACGAGGTCCTCTCCGATATGTACTGGGCGGACGGCCTGCTGTTCGGCACCCCCACCATCGTGGGAGAGGCTCTGAAGCCGGTGTGGGATCTGACGACGTCCATTTTTGCCAGGACCCACGGCAAAAAGCTGGCTTCCGCGTTCGGTTCTTACGGCTGGAGCGGGGAGGGCGTGCCCCATATCATGGAACGGCTGAAGCAGCTGAATATGAAAGTAGTGGGAGAGGGCCTGAAGGTCCGGTTCAAGCCGAACGAGGCGGAACTTGCAGGCGCCTACGAATTCGGTTTCAATTTCGGAGCCTCTGTTCTCGCCGGAAAGGTGGTGGAGGCCAAAAAACCGGGAGCTGTGAAAAAGTGGAGATGCCTGATCTGCGGCGAGGTGGTGGAAGGCGAGGAACCGCCTGCAGCCTGCCCTGTCTGCGGTGTAGGACCCGAGCAGTTTGTGGAAGTGACAGAACCTGACGTGACCTTCCGATCCAAGAGTCAGGAAACCATCATCGTAGTAGGAAACGGAGCGGCGGGCACGGCCGCCGTGGAGGAGATCCGCAAGAGAAACAAGACCTGCAGAGTCGAGATGATCTCCAGAGAACCGGTGCCGGGCTACAACAGGCCTATGCTGACCAAGGGACTGCTCTCCGAGCTGGATGAGCTGAACCTGTATATTAAGTCCCACAGCTGGTATCAGCTCTTTGACGTTAAACTGACGCTGGGGACAGAGGTGACGGCCGTGGATCCGGACAAAAAAACGCTGACCCTGTCCGACGGCACAGACAGAACGTACGACAAGCTGATCCTGGCCACAGGGGCCGAATCCTTCGTGCCTCCGATCAAGGGAGCTGATCTCCCCGGTGTGTTCACGATCCGCTCTCTGGAGGATGTGAAAAAAATACAGGCGTATATGGAACAGATCGGCGAGGCCGTGGTCATCGGCGGAGGCGTGCTGGGTCTGGAAGCTGCCTGGGAGCTGTGCAAAGCCGGAAAGAGCGTGTCCGTGGTGGAAATGGGACCGGGACTCATGGGCAGACAGCTGGACGATAAAGGTTCTGAACTGCTGCGTCAGGCGGCGGAGAGAGCAGGAGCCTTCGTTTACACGGGAAAAGGGATCGAAGAGATCTGCGCCGACGGCAGCGGGGCCGCGGCCGGAGTGAAGCTGAACGACGGCACGCTGGTGCCGGGCGCTCTGGTGATCCTGTCCACCGGCGTAAAACAGAATATCGAGCTGGGCAAAGCCGCCGGCGCGCAGACGGGAAGATCTATCGTGGTCAATGAGAAGATGGAGACCGGCGTGAAAGATATTTACGCCTGCGGCGACTGCGCTGAATTTGAGGGCGCAAACTACGCCATCTGGGCTCAGGCCGTGGACATGGGCAAGGTGGCCGGCATCAATGCGGTGGGAGACGAAGCCGTCTACCGGCAGGTGATCCCCTCCAACGCCTTCAGCGGTTTCCGGCTGTCTCTGTTCGCGGTGGGCGACAATGGCAAAGACGCGCAGAAGAAATACAAGACCATGGAGATCACAGACGAGGCGAAGGGCACTTATGAGAAGCTGTACTTTGTGAACAATCGCTTCTGCGGCGGTATTCTGATGGGCGATGTGAACAGATCCGCCAGACTGCTGGAAGCCTACAAGAACAGCGATCCTCTGGAGAAGCTGCTGTAGGGGAAGGCTGAAAGAGAAATAAAAGAGAAACAAAAGTGCGGATAGATACGCTCCCTTCAAGGCAGGCAAAAATATGGCTTGCCGCTTTGGAGGGAGCGTTTTTTATGGCGTTTAACTGAGACGCAAAACAGCCGTCACCTTTATCAGGCGGCGGCTTTTTGCTGTCTAAAATTAAAATGGAATACAGGATCGCTTCGTGCCGCTCAGATTCCGGAAGGAAGTGTGACAGAACGCCGGCATGAAACTGTGACGAACTTGTCAGAAAGAGAGACAAAAAGTCACACATGGCACAAAACAAATGAGAACGGCCCATGGGACAGAAATATACTGTCTCAGATTTGCCGACGGTTATGGGCGAATGGCCAGGGTAATAATGGAAGGTGCGCGGGCCAAAAGCAAAGAAACGTTGAAATTGTTGTACTTGCAGGGAGAAATATCTGGTGGATCCCGGTGCGGGCGGCTCTATCCGGATCATTTGGCACACTTCTTGCGAGTCAGTAAGTGTATAAAAAATCATACCGATATATTGTGAAAGTAAAAGAAAAGGCGATACAATAGGAAAGGAGGGCTGAACCGACGATTTGAAGAGACAGCTTTTACAGTATAGTAAATATGTAAGGAAAGGAAAGACACTATGAGAAAATTCAAATTAACGCTTCAGGGAGAGGAATTCTATGCCGACTTATACGAAAAGGAGGCGCCCAATATCATCGCTGCGCTGGAAAAGGTGACGCCCTTTAAATCTAAGGTGATCTGGGCAAAAGTATGTGAAAATGAGATCTACTTTCCCACGCCTGCCTTTGCCCCCGAGGTGGAAAATATGCTCTACGCAGTTAAGGGAAACATTGCCTTCTTCCGGTTCAAGCAGAGCATCTGCGTGTGGTACGGCGACACGCCTTCACTGGGCTTCAGCGCGACGTTTGCCAAGCTGAAGGAGGAAGACATTCCCCGTTTCGCGGAAGCGGCGTCCAGGGTATACGACGATAACGGATGTATTATTGAAGTGGATTTTGCGGAGCAGTAGACAGGAGGTGGCACAATGAAAGATGTAATCAGAGAGATAAAAAAGTATGTGGAAGATCATCAGCTGGAGATGCCGGAGGACATGAAGCGCCTGTTTTCAAGAAATCCCAGCAGCGAGCGCACTATGGCTGCGGCTATTTACGCGGTGGGCGAGGTGAGCAGCGCCTCGAATTTTCTGCATTTTGCTTATACAAACGCGATGAACGGCACCGGCGAGCTGGAGACGTTGAAAAAGATGACAGAGGATTATCTGGTCTATGTGGGAGGTCTTCTCACCAGATGGTACACGATGAACGACGGGAGCGCCATGGTCCTGAAAGCGGCGGAAGCTGTGAAGACAGTGAGCAGCTGTGAGGAATTTGTGGAGCTGACCGCGGCGGTGAACCAGTATTTTTCCCAGATGTTTTTCTGGATCGACATTTGTTTCCCCTGGCATGAGACGGGCAGGGCCTTTGGAGAGGCTCTGGCAGAAAGACCGCTCGGCGGCAAGTAAGGAGAGTTTCCATGGAAAAAAGAGAAATCACGAAGCCGTCGACCACGGAGTCTGTGCTGGTGATCGGCCTTCTGTTCGCGTTCATCACGATCTGCTGTATCGTCCTTAAATTAAAAGCGGACTTTGTTCTGATCCTGGCGGCGATCTTCTCCGCCTTCGCCGCAAGGCGGCACGGTCTGTCATGGGTGGAGATCGAGGAGGCCATCACCGAAAAGATCAAGCGCACCACGCCCACCCTTCTGATCATTTTTACTATCGGAATCGTAATTGGAAGCTTCATGTATTCCGGGTCGATCCCCATGCTGATCTACTATGGCATGCAGATCATCAACCCCAGATTCGTAGTCGTGTCGGCGTTTCTGCTCTGCTGTATCGTATCCACGCTGACCGGATCCTCCTGGACTTCCGCGGGAACGGCGGGGGTGGCGATGATGGGCATCGCCCAGGGGCTCAATGTTCCCCTTGGAATGACCGCGGGCGCCGTCATTGCGGGAGCCCTGTTTGG
>Ga0129308_1003753_pt1 | contig 10425 bp, 13 predicted proteins | sample L827metagenome_FD_94440 | JGI IMG/M metagenome (GOLD analysis project Ga0129308, IMG submission 94440) | Ring-tailed lemur group fecal microbial communities from Wisconsin, USA - L827 metagenome | ecosystem: Host-associated > Mammals > Digestive system > Large intestine > Fecal | place: USA... | reverse complement strand
GAGCGTCTATTTGAGAATAAATTATCTAATAAAGCTACTAGCTTAATTATTTCCATACCATCACAAGATTATGATTTCATTGAGGAGAATACATCCTTTCGAAGTCTTTCGTGATGATGTCATCAAGGAAGTCGATCCTGAGGAGATTCACGGAGAAACGGCGCAGAACATCGATTTGCATCACATTCGAATTGATCTCGAAGAATCTACAGAAAAAGAGCATTTCAGGACGGGAAGGAGTACCTCCCACCCCGAGGATAAAGAAAGTAGGTGATTCATCGGAATCCACCACCCATTTCCTCATTCCGAAGGTTTTGGGAAAGATGTTGAGGGAATCGCCCTCAATCTCCTCGATATAGTAGCAGACCAAGCGCAGAACCCATTCATCATCGTCCAACAGCACGATGTCCGGTTCGAACGGGTCGCTGATCATATTCCTGTCGAGGATCTCGAAACGGCTTCCCTCTGATTCGAAGACCCTGCAGACCGCATCCTCGAACTGTGCCTGCAGCTCTCCGCAGTCGCAGGGCCCCATGATATCACTCGGCCACGTAGGAGTAGCGGTCGTTGAGGACCCTCTCCACATGTGCCATGATCTGATTGTAGGAATCCTCCAACACCTTCTCGTCCATGGTGAGCGAGTTGATGTACATCTTCTGATGTTTGGGTGCAGGGGAATCGTTCAGAAGATCGAGGATGGCCCTGAAGTTGCCCTCGATGCTCTCTTTGCTGGTGTAGTCCATTGCAAGGACATGCCTGATAACCTGCAGGTCCACCTTGAGGAAATCGATGACATCCTCGCAGGCATCCTCGTTGAACCTTCCGGACATGGACATGTCAACGAAGAAATCGATCTTGGCGCTCTTCATGACGCTGACGACAGAAAGGATCTGGAGTTCGTCGGGAGAGAGGATCACATCATAGATGGGTTTCTGCTCCTTCTGCTCAGGAACATCCTCGGATACGGGTGAATCCTCAACAGAAGTGGGAGCGGAACTGACCCCCAGGAGATTCAATGAGATCCAGAAACTCGCCTGGGCGGAGAACAGCTTCCTCAGAGGTTCGACGATATCGCCGAGACCGGATGCCTCCATCTGTTGCTTGACATCCGAGATGATCTGCTCCACGGAATCACGTGCGGTGGTGAGCTTGTCCACATAGTAATCGGATGATTCGGAGTTTGAATCTACGACCTGATCGAGGACATCCGACAAGGGCGTGACCTTCTCATCGACCCATGAGAGATCCACCTTGGGGGTCTCGGGCTGCTTCGCCTTCTCGATCTCCATCTCCTGGACCTTTGCCCTGGAATCATCGAGTTCCTTGGAGAGATCCTCGATGCGCTGCCTGCAGATCTTCAGCTCATCCTTCACTGCGAGCATGGCCTCGATCCTGTCCTTTAGCTCGGTGTTCTCCTCCCTCAGCTTGGAGATCTCATCGGAATCATCCGCCTTGGACCTGAGCTCGTTGTTCTCCTCCTCGAGGGTCTGCACATTGCATTTCGCGAAATCCAGCTCCTTGGAGAGGTCCTCGATGCGCTGCCTGCAGATCTTCAGCTCATCCTTCACGGATGAGACGGATTCCAGCCTGTCGTTGAGCTCCACATTCTCAGCTTTGAGCCTCTCGACCTCGGAATTGTCCGAGGACATACCGGAGGCGGCCTTCTCTATCAGTACCTTGATACGCTCAAGGATTTCATCATCGGATTCCTTTATCTCCGAAGGTACGACCTTGTAGGAGTTGAACTCGTCCTCATCCGCCCTCTCAACGGGGGAGAGTCTGGAGATGTAATCCGGACAATCGATGACTCCGACGGCTGGCCTGGCCTCGCCCTTGCTGGCGATAAGTGCCTCACATGCATCGATATCATCGCTGAGAGCGTCGATGAGCTTCACGTACTGCGACTTCTTGGAGGAGTCGACCTTGATCATTGCGGCGAAGGTGAAGATCTCGTTCATCTTCCTGTCCTTCACCCTGGATGTTAGCATCCCATCCCACATGCCCATAAGATGGGGAACTGGTTTTAAAACGTTGTCAGGTGTGTTTCAGGCACCGAGTTCGGTATCGGCTATGCTCCTTCCGAGCATTATGCGCACACGGGACTCCCATACCCTGTCATACTCTGTGAAGATCGCCTTGTCATCGGGATCCATATCGATGAGGAACAGCTTCCTGAAGGGTTCCTGGTCCAATGTCTCTGCCCATTCCAGATGAAGGGACATCTCATCGAGGTCGATCTCCCTCCCGGAACCTATCCTGAGCATGATGCTCACCTCCTCGAGGTTGCACTCGATGACCTCCATGGCCTCGGCATAGGGTACATCCCCCTCCGGGTCCGCTTCCATGAGATCTGAGCATCTGTCCCTGAGGGATTCGAGTATGGAACGCACCTTCAGAAGACGGACGGTCTCCTTCTCACCGACAGGATTCCCTCCTTCCAGGATGGTGTCTGCGATACGGATACCCTCGCGGATATGCTCCAGGTATCCCAGGAAGTAGGTGTAGAGGAACGTGTAGTAACCCTCTTCCTCCCTGTCCTCGGATTTGAGGACCTTGAGATAGTCATCATACACGTCCAAAGGAAGATGCAGGGGCTCCTCGTCCATGATGGCGGCATCCTCGCGGATGTTGGACAGGTCGTTGTCGGCGATCCTCACCATGGCGTGACATCTGGCGACCTCCATCATGAGCTGCTTGGAGATCATCTGCTTCCTCGCAGGAGAGATATCGTCACGGGTTGTGACCATGGCGGACTCGCAGGCCTTGCGGACCTCCGTTCTGAACAGGGCCTCCCTGTCGGAGCGGTCGAATATCAAAGCATGGCCTCCAAGACCTTCCTCATCGTGGATTTCAATTCCTTCAGGGCCGCATGGGTCAACTTCTCAGATTCTCTGTCCTCCGGAGACAATTCCCTGAGATACTCGGCATAGAGTCTCGGAGGAAGTTCGCTTGCCTTGGTCAGAAGGAGGAGGTCCTCGTTGTACCCGTTGTCGAGGGAATCAAGGTCGCCGAGATAGTATTGTGATGCCATGCGGTAGTACCTCTCATCTACCTCCACATAATCCATCAGTTCCCTGTAGATCGGCTCCCTGTCGGGCTTCTCCACGATGCGGAGAGTGAACATCTCATGCTCCAGCATCTTCCTGTCGGCACCCTTCAGGAACATGTCCGAGAGGGTCTTCCTGTCTACGGTCTTGTTGTGTGCCATGGTATCATTATTAATTTAGTTTATAGCTTAACTTGATTTATTTTTATCAAGTATATTCTTCTCTATGATGGAATCGAAGCGATCCGAGACCTTCATTGCGAATCTGAGACAGTCCTGCTTGGTATCGCAGACCCTGACCTTCATGGACCTGATCACATAGGGTCTGACCTTCACATTGCTCCTTGATGAATCGATCTCCAAGGTGATGTCTGTGATATCCTTGCTGGCCTTGGCGATGAACTCATCCGTCCTCACACACATCACGGACCTCTCGCCCCCGATCGAATTGAATGCTATGCTCCTCTCATCGACTATGAGCCTGTAGCCGGAGATCTCCGAATACGAGAGGACGGGGATGCACCTGTTCGGATAAGGACCCTTGAAGAAAAGTTCGTGCACGTCATCAAAGTGTAAATCGGCCAGTACCTCGGTGTCCGTGAAGGATTCGATACGTGATATGAGCCCCTCATCCTTGATATGAAGGGATCTGATGTCATCGACGGAGGGACGATCGAGTGTATGGTCCAAAGGAATGCACATGGGACAGATCCACCCGTCTTTGGCATGGAATCCCCCGTTGGGGCTGCCGCATATGGAGCATTCGTGTACCGTCTCGGCCTTCCTCTTGAAGAACATCGACACTCCATACGGATATCATAAAAAGCCTTGTCTGTCACGCCGCATGCCCTTGTACGAGGATACGGTCAAGGGTGCCGTCAGGACCAGATACCAGATGAGTCCGAAGACAGGAAGCATCAGATAATCGCCCTTGAAGAGGGAATACAACAGGATGGCGAAGTATCCGATCATCCCCAGAACCGCCAGAGCGACCTGTAAACCATTACCGCGGCCTCCGACGATCGCCGGCATGATCAGGAACATGAAGAACATCGAGAACGAGCGGAAGACATCGAAGACCAGCAGACAGGTGAACAGCAACGCCATCATCGCTGAAACGATCAATCCGATGAAGGTCATGCGACAAAACTCGGCCTCGTCCGGAATAATATCCATGTGTATAGGACATCCCCATCATATTTCCTGCCTTCCATCGTTACAACGCGAGAGGTTGATGGATATCATTCTTAACGTCGTTTCCACATTCACCCGGTATGACCACCAGACTCGCTGTTTTCGATCTCGATGGAACGATCGCCGACTCCAAAGAAGGGATATTCTTCAGCTACCGCCACGTCGCGGAAGTCCTGGGTAAGCCGGAACCCTCGTTAGAGGAACTGAGCGCGAGTTTGGGAGGACCACTCCCCGAGAACATCAAAAGACTGTACGATCTGGATGACAATATGGTCTCCAGAGCTGTGTCGATCTACAGGGACGAGTACTCCCGCAAAGGGGAATCCCTGGTCAAACCCTTCCAGGGGATAATCGCCACGATCGAGAGGATCAGGGCCATGGGCGTCCGCGTCGCCGTGGCAACTCTGAAAGTGGACAGATTCGCTTTCGGACTTCTCAACGACTGGGGCATCGCATGGATGTTCCATTCCATACACGGAGCCGACGATGAAGGCGAGTATACAAAAGCCGACCTCATAAAGTGGTGCATGTACGACGCCGGTGTCTCTGAAGATGAGACGGTGATGGTCGGAGACAGCATGGACGATCTCGAAGCTGCGAGGGAATGCGGGATCCGCTTCATCGGAGCATCGTACGGATTCTCACTTCCCAAGGAAAGATGTGATGAGGAGGGCGTGGACTCTGCGGAATCGCCCACAGCCCTTGCAGATCTCATCACACAATGAAAGTCTATGTTCGGACAGGGTGATCAGCCGATGATCCTGAAACCAGATTCGTCGCCCTCTGCGGAGTACTTCACACCGCGTGCGTCGAGAACCAGACGGATGGTCCTCGCGCTGATCCCGAGTCCGAGATTCATGAACTGATTCTCGACGACACTGTTTCCATCATACTCGGCGATGGGATGGAATCCCAGCGGGAGGTGGGAGGTCTGGACCTGCAGAGCATATATCCTACCCTTGGTGTCCAGGATCGGACAGCCGGACTGACCCTTCAATCCGGGACTGGAGGTCTCGATGTACTCCATCCTGTAACCTCCATCCTTGCTCAGACCGCGGTCGATGGTCCTGGTGTGGATCCCCTCGTTGGGGAAGAAGGCACGGTCCACATCGATCTTCGGAATGCAGAAGGCGTTCATCTTCTCGTTGAAGTCCGACTTTATCTCCAGGAAGGCGAATCCCATCCTGCAGAGACTCCTTCCGCGAACCGCGTGATCGGGGTCGATGAACACAGGATACTCCTTCACCCACTCGGGGTTGAAGGGCTCCAGCCTTCCGATGGCCAGATCCATCTGCCTGTTGACGTATGCCTCGGTGAGCCTGACACCATCCCATCCCCACCAGAAGGAATGGTTGGTGAGGAGGTTCTTGTCCAGCTTTATCTCGTTACTGGGAGCGAATGGGTCGGACCTGCGGTTGGCATTGATCTCGTTGATCTCCTTGATCTTGTTCTGATCCGCCTGATATCTGACGAAGCTGTCGAAGACATGCCCCGCGGTGATGACCCACCCATGATCGTTGATGACCACGAACGATGCACAGTCTGTCATAACCTTGCCGTCCTGTTGACGGACGGAGATCACCAGCGGACGGGTGAACTTGGAAGCCTTCTCGCATGCCTCGGCGAACATGTCCCGCCGATTCCTGCAGTGATATATAACCCCAGTCAGGACATCCACGAAGATCCGACATCATAGTGGTCCTGTAGATGACAAATGCACCATGCTCCACTGTCACCCTACAATCAATATATATGGCCTCCATGATGACGAACCGAACAAGATGATCTCCAAGGTGACCCAATACAGGATTTATGCCGGCACCCGCAAGGATGACTTCACCGGGTGGGAGAAGGTTGATGCAGAGTGCAAGGACGGCCTGACGCTCTGGTCCCTCTACCTCGGCAACGGGTACTACCTCGACAGGTTCATCAAGCATGTCAAGGGATTCCTGGGAAGCAAGAACGTCAAGTTCACCAGCGTCCGCAGGGACAACACCGTCGAGGACCCCGATGGGGAATACAAGGATATGGACTACCATGTGCTCTTCGACGTGGACATCATGGTCGCCAACGACTCCATCAAGTTCAACGGGAAGAACAATTCGTTCATCGTGCTCTCAAGGGAACCAGTGGATTGGGAACAGTTCAAGAGCGATTCCTACAGGGCAGAGGAGCCAGAGGGTCCGGAGGAGAACTGGTCCAGCTTCTACTCCTGATACTTTTACACAAAAGAGGGGCCGAAGCCCCTTTGAAATGGTTCTCACTCATCCTTATTGAGGTTGAGTGCTTCCAAGATCTGCCTCAGACCATCCTTCAGCTCGCCCACATCGGAGCGGAGACAGGACAGCTGGGACCTGATGGCGCGGTTATCGGCCTCGAGTGCGGCGATCCTCTCGTCAGCGGGAACATCGGAGACCTTCTCCTCCACAGGAGCGGATTTCATATCCTTGATCTGCTGGACGAGCTCATCGCGCCTTGTCCTGAGGGCATTGGCGCTCATGGACAGCTTGGTCTTCTCGGAATCGTCATCGGCGATCTCCGCCTGCAGCATCTTGATCTCGATCTGCATCAGCTCATCGGTGATCGATGCCACCTGAGCGGAGAGCTCGTCGAGTCCGGCCGCGGGCTTCACTGCAGGCTTCTCCTCGATGGAGGGGACATTGTCCGAAAGCCTCACCTGTGCGACTGGTTCCTCGTCATCATCGTAGCTGGCGGTGTCGCGACATGTGTTCAGATTGATGCTGCGGTGGATGTTCGGGACCTCCATGCCGGCGGCAATGAAGGAATCCTCGATCTCCTTCTTCCTCATCAGCAGCTCTCCGATCCTCTCCTCGATGAGTCCCACGTCGACGGCCTTCTTCTCGGCGTCCAGCGGGTTCTGGGGCATCATCTCCCTGAGGTCCTCGAGTTCGGCGGTGAGCCTGCGGGTCTCGTTGTCGATGAACCTGAGCTCCCTGTCGTACTTGCTGCTGACCATGGTCAGTCCTTCTTCTTTTTCTTGGCCTTCTTCTCGGCCTTGGCCTCGACGATCTTCCTGAATGCGTCGTAGAGGTCGTCGTCGTAGAAGATCAGCTCTCCGATGACGGAGCAGGCGTACTCATCCTCTGCTAGGAGCTTCATGAGCTTCTTGGAGGTGAGGGCCATCTCTCCGATTCCCTGACACATGAGCTCCACGACCTCGTCGCAGTACTCGGCGCGGATCTCCTCCGCATCCAGCTCGTTCTCGAGGTCGTCCGCATCGAGTCCGTTCAGATACTGGTCGTACATGACGGGGCAGTCCACGGTGTTCTCGGTGTCGAGGTCGAGACCCTCGAGAAGGGAGTCGTCCTCGGTCATGTCGGCGATAACCGTGATGTAGGCCGTCCTGTCGGCACGGAGGTAGTCGATGAGCTCCTGGGTCTTGGCCCTGGTGTCCTCCTTCTTGAGACGCCTCATCTTCTTCTCAAGAGCGGCAATCTCATCTGCCTTCCTTGCGACAGTTGCCTTCAGGACCTCTATCGCCTCGTCGATTGTGTAATCGTCATCCATGCTATCGGACCAGTATGCCCGTACCCAGTAGATAAGAACGATGTTGGTATCGCACGGTTTCCCCGAAGTACGGCTATATATTCCGACCTCCTGCGATGACTGATGACGGGTTCCGTCCGAACATCCATCCAACACTCTCACATTTTAATACCCTCCAAGACGGTCCATAAGATATGACCTCTGAAAGCGCCCCGTCCATTCTTGAGCTCGAGGCCCGTTCCGAACGCGGCGAGCCCAAGGCCCACTACCTGCTAGGGAAGAGATACTTCGAAGGTGACGGTGTGAGACAGGACCTGGTCAAGGCCGCGGAACTCACCAGGTTCGCGGCAGAGAACGGGATAATGGAGGCGCAGTACACATACGGTTACTTCTGCTGCTATGGATTGGGGGTCCCGACCGACAAGATCCAGGCGATCAGATGGTACAGAAAGGCCGCAGACCAGGGTTATGTGGAGGCGCAGTACGGCCTTGGATACATGTGCGACACCGGAGAGGGCATACCGGTGAACAAGATGGAGGCCGCCAAGTGGTATCTGCTGGCAGCGGACAAGGGACATCCGGGAGCCCAATGCAATCTCGGGAACCTGTACTTCAACGGCTGGGGTGTCAGGAAGGACAAGAAGGAGGCGGCGGAGCTGTTCGCCAAGTCGGCGGAACAGGGGAATCCGGACGCCATGTTCAACCTCGCGCATATGTATGAGGAGGGAGATGGGATCCCGAAGGACGATGTCAAGGCACTGGACCTGTACTCCAGGGCATCGCAGGTCGGCAACCCCACAGCACTCTATTCACTCGGGATGAGATATCTCGAAGGTAACGGTGTGAGGCAGGACTTCACCCTGGCAGCGAGGATGTTCGGAGCCGCCGCCAACAGGGGCAACACCGATGCCCAGTACAACCTAGGGTTCATGTACTATTACGGAAAAGGTGTGGACAAGGACATGTTCAAGGCCCGTAGCCTGTTCTCCGAGGCGGCAAAGGGATGGAACGACCGGGCCATCTACTTCCTTGGGATAATGTATCTGAGCGGGGAAGGGGTCCACCGCGACGAGAGGAAGGGTATCGGACTTCTCAAACTCGCCGCGGAGCTGGGGAACGAGGACGCCAAACACGTCCTCAGCTGATCCTCAGTACTTCTTGTCGTGGGACACGAGCTCGATCTTCGCACCGCAGAAGGGACAGCACTCGAGTACGGTGTCCATTCCGTCCTTGTCCTCTCCCAGGAGGGCGGGACCCTTGTACGAGTCGATGAAGACGATCTCCTGCTCGAGGAGACAGTCCAGCATACGCTTGCAGCAAGCCGCCTCGACATCAACGTCGGAGATCTGGAGCTTCAGGATGGGCCTTGCGCGGAGGTTCCTGTTCCTCTGCTCCGTGAGGATCTTATCTATCCTCTCGGCATCGATGTCGGCTCCGGGATATCCCATCTCGGCAGCGTAGGCGAGCATCCTCACCGCCTTCTGCAGATCCTTCGAAACTCCTGTTCCCACTTCGTACATAAGTCCGAGATGGTAGAGCGCGCTGGGATCAAGGTTGTCCGCGGCCTGGCTGAGATATTCAACGGCTTTCTCCATGTCGGGCTCCACACCGTCGCCTGCGGCGAGGAGAAGGGCGTATTCCCTCCTGGCGGGCAGGAATCCCTGCTCCGAGGCCTTTGCGAACCATTCCGCGGCCTTGGATGTGTCCTTGGGAACGTCGGTCCCATACAGGTAGTTGATACCGATCTGATACTGTGCCTGGGCATCTCCCGCCTCGGCGTTCTGGAGAAGGTTGTCGGATACCATGTTAACGGACCCGTAATCCGAGGACCCCGTTATAGGGATATCGCATCAACCCGACGTTCCATCGGAAATGCTCCCTGCCAGTCCGAGGAGCGCCTCCATCGCATATCTGTGTCTGAGGGTGTAAATGACCTCCTTCCCCTCACGATGGGATTCGACTATACCACCATCCCTCATGACCTTCAGATTATGAGATACATGAGACGGTGATATCCCAATCGCCACGGATATCTGGGAGACGGTCATGCCCCCGCCGATTAGTCCTAAAGCAATCTTGAGCCGGTTCCCATCCGACAGGGACTTCAGCACGGACAGCATCCCCTCATCGATCCTATCGAGTCTCTGGGAGATGGCATCTATCATCTCCGAGTCGGCAACCGTCCTGCTGTTCTCCTGGACATCGGAATCGGTCGGCATCCTAGCCACGACCATGAATTTGGATGGGAGGATCATCGGACCATCCTCGGTGAGGGTGGAGAAGGTCGTCTTATCCATCGATATCACCCGTATATCCTCATATCCCAGACCGAGCAGAACAGATACATCCCAGGAAGGCCTACGTATCCTGCTCAGGGGGAGCTCCATCGCCAGTTCCTTGATCCTGTTGAAATCCACGTTATCCATATTGGTCTTTGCATGGAGATTGTTGTCCTTCCCACTCTTCATGATATTGTACTGTGTCTTCCTGCGATATTCATCATCATATAGGTCTAGGTAGTAGTTCCCGTCGGCAACGATCAGTGTCCCTCCGGGCTTCAAAAGCATCGTCCATTCCATGTATGCTGAAACAGGGTCTATCAATGACCAGATGACGTCCTTGGCGATGACCGCATCGAAGGACCTCCCGGTATATCCCGGGGAGTTGATGTCCCCGAG
>Ga0129308_1003752_pt1 | contig 10426 bp, 11 predicted proteins | sample L827metagenome_FD_94440 | JGI IMG/M metagenome (GOLD analysis project Ga0129308, IMG submission 94440) | Ring-tailed lemur group fecal microbial communities from Wisconsin, USA - L827 metagenome | ecosystem: Host-associated > Mammals > Digestive system > Large intestine > Fecal | place: USA... | reverse complement strand
GATACAGATACCGATACCGATACGGATACCGATTCTGATGTAGATACGGATACCGATACTGATACAGATACTGATACGGATACGGACACAGATACGGATACTGATACTGACACAGATACGGATGCGGATACCGATACTGATACTGATACCGATACCGATACCGATACCGATACCGATACGGATACCGATACGGATACCGATACAGACACAGATACCGATACGGATACCGATACCGATACCGATACCGATACGGATACCGATACGGATACCGATACAGACACAGATACCGATACGGATACTGACACAGATACAGATACGGACACGGATACCGACTCCGACACAGATACTGATACCGATACGGACACAGATACGGATACCGATACTGACACAGATACCGATACTGATACCGATACGGATACGGATACGGATACCGATACCGATACGGACACAGATACGGACACAGATACCGATACAGATACCGACTCCGATGTAGATACCGATACAGACACGGATACCGATACCGATACGGATACTGATACGGATACCGACACCGACACAGATACTGATACTGATACTGATACGGATACCGATACTGATACTGACACGGATACGGATACCGACACGGATACTGATTCCGATACTGATACGGATACCGATACTGATACGGACACGGATACCGATACCGATACGGATTCCGATACTGACACTGATACGGATACTGACTCGGATACCGATACTGACACGGATACAGATACCGATACAGACACGGATACAGATACCGATACCGATACCGACACGGATACTGACACAGATACGGATACGGACACCGATACAGATACCGATACTGATACGGATTCTGATACCGATACGGATACGGATACTGATACTGACACGGATACTGACACAGATACGGATACCGATACCGATACCGATGACGACCGTGTAAGAGGCGATGAAGTCGAATTCGATGACAGAACACCTCAGAGCGAGCGTCCCGATCGTACAGATTCAGGATACGGTGAGAATCCCGACACCGGCGTTGGACTTAACGGTCTGTTAGCTACCGGAGCTTCTGCATCAGCTGCACTTGCTGCTGCAAGTATTCTGCTTGGTAAGCTTAAGAAAAAGGATGAGAACGAAGACTGATCTTAATCTGTTCCTTAACTGATTAAAACAATAAGCTGCGTAGATTTCTACGCAGCTTATTTGTGTTCTATAGAATATTAGCTGTAAGATGGGAAATAGTATGTATATCAGCAAGTGAAAGGGGCAGATCTATGGATTTTCTTAGTGTAATACTTACCTCTTTGCTGTCGGTATTGGCATTATTTCTGATAGCAAAACTGATGGGACATAAGCAAATGTCTCAGCTTGACTTTTTTGATTATATTACCGGAATAACAATAGGTTCGATAGCGGCGGAGCTTGCTACCGAGCTTGAAAACCCTTGGCAGCCGCTTATAGCAATGGTGATTTACGGAGGAATTGCTTTTTTACTGAGCGTTCTTACCGGCAGATTTCCCCGTATGCGTAAATATGTAAACGGTACTCCCACTATTATAATGAATAACGGAAAGCTGTACCGTGAAAATATGAAAAAGGCAAAACTCGACCTGAGCGAATTTATGGTAATGTGCAGACAGGCAGGGTACTTTGATATAAATTCTATTCAGACTGCTGTGTTTGAATATAACGGCAGGCTGTCAATATTACCGGTCAGCGATCAGCGACCTGTCAATCCTTCGGATATGAATCTTATGCCTGCGCCTGATACGATTTTTACGGAAGTAATAATGGACGGAAGAATACTGGATGAAAATCTGCACCGTATGGGACTGGATTCGAAATGGCTTGAACAGCAGCTTAAAACGAACGGTTACCGTAATGCGAAAGAAATTTTTCTCGGCGTGTGTGACGAAAACCACAATCTTTCTTTGTTCACGGGAAAATAATGCGTTTTGATTGACTTGAATGAAAAACGGTGATATAATCCTTAATAAGCTATAAAGCAATACAGAATTTGCGGAGGTAATATCATGTGTACTGCGGCAACATACAAGACTAAGGATTTTTATTTCGGCAGAACGCTTGACTACGAGTTTTCCTACGGTGACGAGGTGACGGTAACACCGAGAAATTTTCCTTTGGTATTTCGCAATATGGGCGAAATAAGCAGCCATTATGCAATAATTGGTATGGCGTTTGTTTCAGACGGTTATCCGCTTTATTATGACGCTATCAATGAAAAAGGTCTCGGTATGGCTGGGCTTAATTTCGTCGGAAATGCAAAGTACAACAAAGCTAAAGAAGGCAGAGATAATATTGCTCAGTTTGAGTTTATCCCGTGGATATTATCGCAATGTTCAAGTGTCGGTGAAGCTAAGGCACTGCTTGATAAAATCAATCTTACCGATACGCCGTTCTCGCCCCAACTTCCTGTGGCACAGCTTCACTGGATAATAGCAGACCGTGACAAAGCGATAACAGTTGAAGCTACAGAAAGTGGTCTAAATATATACGATAACCCCGCAGGTGTGCTTACAAACAATCCTCCCTTTAACGAGCAAATGTTCATGCTTAACAATTTTATGAACCTTTCGCCCAGACAGCCGAAGAATCTTTTCTCATCCGAGTTGCCGCTTACGACCTACAGCAGAGGAATGGGAGCGCTCGGTCTGCCAGGAGATTTATCATCCCAGTCGAGATTTGTAAGGGTAGCCTTTACAAAAATGAACTCGGTGTCGGGCGACAGCGAGAGCGAAAGCGTAAGCCAGTTCTTTCATATATTGGGTTCGGTAGACCAGCAGAGAGGATGCTGTGAGGTCGAAGAAGGGAAGTACGAGATAACGATTTACACTTCCTGCTGTAATGCCGATAAGGGTATATATTATTACACTACTTATGATAATCATCAGATAACGGCTGTTGATATGCACCGTGAAGATCTTGACGGAAACAGTATTGTACGCTATCCGCTTATTAAAGGCGAAAAGATAAATATGCAAAACTGAATATGCAATGGGCGCTTCGCCATAAACTCTACGGAGCGTTTATTGTATTAATACGCTTTCTTTGCTATAATAGATTTGCAAAGGGGGCATATCAATGGATAATACAAAAATCGGTGAGCTTATTTGCAGACTGCGTAAAGAGCAGGGAATGACACAGCTTCAGCTTGCCGAAATACTATTACATCTATGTCCGACGCCGCTGTTTCATGTTGCGGTAAAAAGCTGAACAAAACTACACCTGTAAAAGCGTCAGATGATGAAAAGCTGTCGGTAGAAATTGTTGAAAGCGACTATTTTATCTCTTCTTCTCATGAGATGAGCAGAGAGCATTATATTTCTTTTGTTGAGCTTGTTACGGGGAACAGCATAATGATGTTTAGACAATATCCGAATGGGAACTGCAGGCACGGATACCTATTTATTCACACGGGCGTCTGATATGGTATTGCACGAAGCACGGACTTTTTTACATGGATATATGAAAAGTGCCCTTAGAAGCAAATTACTTCTAAGGGATAAGACTGTTGATAAACCTTTTTGCAATCACAAGATGAGGTCGCAGGGGCGAAGCCCCCGACAGGGATGAGGGTGCGATTCTATCAGCCTAACGGCTGATTTTCAAAAGCTTAGCTTTTGAGCCCCCGATTAATAAACATTGCAAAAGAAAATAGGGTCGCAGGGGCGAAGCCCCCGACAGGGATGAGGGGCGGTAGCCCCCATAATTAAGCCCCTTCCCGAGGGGAAGGGGTTGGGGGATGGGGATTGAGAGTATAGCACTTCACAGAAATAGATACTTTTTCGACAAACTAATGCCCTTAGAAGAAACTTACTTCTAAGGGCGCATTTTTATATGGTAATATCAGAAATTTGAGCCGTTCCAGCCCCAGTCCTGTGTACTCATATAGCTTACATATATCCTGTCGGTCGATATGCCGAGATTGTCAAACAGCAGACCTGTTATATGGCTTGTAAGCGTTGTAAGAGCATTTGACGAGGCGTTGCCGTAAATGCTGACTTCTACCATTGCGGCAGGTTCGTTTGTGCCTTTGAACCAGAGCTTAAACTCGTCCTCAATGCCTACCATAAGCCAGCCTTCCGATTTTCCTGGTATGGCGGTTATAGCAAGACCGAGACCTTTCTTTATAGCTTCTTCCTTTTCGGGTGAAACTTTGACATTTGTTTTTATGTTAATATACGGCATAGCTGATTCTCCTCTTATTTTTCCCGTTTCTGATTTTCGGGTAAGATTATTATAGCAACAAGAAGCTTTAAAGTCAATAAGCTGTATCAGCTCTTGTTCTTTGACTTTCTTGTTTTTTTGTCTTCATCTGAGCTGTCATTCTGTATCGGTATGTCAAATTCAAACCAGAATGTACTGCCTACGCCGATTGCGCTGTCAGCACCGTATCTGAACTTGTGCATTTCAAGAACGCCTTTAACTATCGACAGACCGAGACCGCTTCCTTTCTTTGCACGCTGATGAGTCTCGCCGTTTGTTTTGACACGGTAATATCTGTCCCAGATATATTTGAGGTTTTCTGCGTCTATGCCGATTCCGCTGTCGCATACCTCAAGCCTTGCCGACTTTTCGCTGCAGCGGTAGAGGTTGACTCTCACCGTTTTATCTTCGCCTGTATAAGTCAGAGCGTTGTTTATGAAGTTGTACACTACCTGGTCGATTTTTGTTATATCGGCTCTTATCATTATGCCGGGCTCTGCGTTAAGCAGAACTCTGTAGTCCTTTATCTCGTCAAGCAAAGAGAAGCGGGGAACTATATCTGCAAGGTGCGAAGAAAAATCTATAGTCTCATAGTTCATTTCGGCAACGCCGCTTTGCAGTTTCGACAAATCGAGTATATCAGTTACAAGAGAAGTAAGCCTGTCGGTCTCGTCTATGATGACCTTAAGATGCTTTTCTCGCTTTTCGGGATTGTCGCCCGAAAGATCTCTTATCATTTCGGCGTATGCTTTTATCATTGTAAGCGGAGTGCGCAGATCGTGCGAGATATTCGCCATAAGCTCTTTTCTTAAGTCATCGGTCTTTGCTATCTCCTCCGAAGCGGTAGTGAGCGTCTGGGTAAGCTCTTTTATCTCTGTGAACTGATGCTTCTCAGGGGGCATATCAAACTCGCCTTTAGGGAGTTTCAGCGCCGCTTTTGATATTTTTATGATTGGCTTTGAAATGCTGTTTGAGAAGAATATCGACATTACAAACGCAATGATGATAATTATTGCGGCGGTAAGGTTAAGCTGGCTGTGAAGTATTGTGGTGGTTGTTCCGAGAGGCTCAAGATAGTTGAAGATGTACAGGCGCACTACGCCGTTTGTTTCAAAGAATGTGCTTTGCGTTCCGTCGTCAAGCTGTGCTATAAGAATTATAGCTTTGCTGTCGTTGTTTGTTCTCGGTATCGTTGCGGTGAAGAAGGTGTTTTCGCCCGAAACGATTTCTTTCATATCATTAAGATCAAGCGAAGTTATCAGCGAGTACACTTCCTTATTGCTTTTATCAAGCGAGCTTGCTCTGAAATAAGGTCGGTTGTTATCGGAGATCTCAATGTATATCTTCTGCGTGTCCGCTATATTTGAAACGATAGAATTGAGATTGTCCGGCTCCTGATACCAGGCGTCCTTTATCTGCTTTGCGGCGGCGGCGGTTTCCTGTATCTTCATATACTCGTAGTAGCTTGAAAGCAGTACCACCTGAAAAAAATACAGAAATACAATTACTATTATCGAAAACAGTACAAATGCTATCCACGAACGGAAGCGTATACTGTTGATTCTTTCTTTCATAAAAACCCTCATTAGAACACAGTCACCGCATTACATTTACGGTGACTTAGACTGTCGATAAACCCACGCACCGCAAAAATGCAAGATCAATTTTTATATTGGCTTAACCCTTTAGGTTTCTTGTAAAATAGTTTTGTAGAGCCGATTTCGGCTCTACAAAAGCATTTTTGCTTACTTCGTCAAAAGCCTCCTACCGTACCTTTGTACGCCGACGGAGGCTTTTTCCTCGTCTGCGTGTGTTTTTCGCAGTCTAACAGCTTGTCGAAAAAACTTTTTCGACAAGCTGAGTCACCGCATTACATTTACGGTGACTGTTAATTATTATACCTGGAATTTGTAGCCCATACCTCTGAGCGTAACTATAAACTTTCTGTACGGACCGAGATTGTTTCTCAGCATCTTTATATGAGTATCTATAGTTCTGTCATCACCGAAGAAATCGTAGCCCCATACCTCTTCAAGCAGTTTGTTTCTTGTAAGGGCGATATTCTTGTTTTTTACAAGATAGAAGAGCAGGTCGTATTCTTTAGGAGTCAGATTTGCCTTCTCGCCGTCGATGAATACATCTCTTGCGGTGAAGTTTATCTCAAGACCTTCAAATTTTACCGTGTCGCCGGTAGGTTCGTTGCCCGATTTATTTCTCTTTATAATAGCATTTATACGGGCGAGTACCTCTTTTGGTGAGAACGGCTTTACTACATAGTCGTCAACGCCCATCTCAAAGCCGAACAGCTTATCGTATTCCTCTGTTCTTGCGGAGAGCATAAGTATAGGAGTGTTCTTGAACTTTCTTATTTCCTTGCAGGCGGAAAAACCGTCAAGGCGGGGCATCATTACATCCATTATGATTATGTCAAAATCCTGTTCTTTAGCCATTTCAACAGCCTGCATACCGTCAACCGCCTCAGATACGCTGTGACCTTCGTACTCGGCATACTCTTTGATGACCTCTCTGATTTTCTGTTCGTCATCAGCGACAAGAATCTTATACATATTTTCTCTTCCTTTCTTTTCCGATGTACTTTTGTGTAAAAAAAATTCAGTTTAACCTGTAAACTGAACGGAAATAAAATAAGCACCAAAATCAAATTATCAATGAAATGTTGGGAGAGGAAATTATGATTATTGAAAAATTCAACCACCATAAAATCTGTCAGTGTTACCTGACGCTTATTATTATATCCGCCGAATATGATAAAAATGTGTTTGCCGTCTAAAAAAACTGTAAAGCGGTTATCACGATATATTCATCATTGTTCTGCCGCATCTGTCATAAATATACCTGCGAGCTTTTCGCAGACCTTCTCATCCACCTTAAACACAGGACTTGAAAAAGCCGTTGCCGTAGCCTTTGGCAGAGCAAGGCGTATCTGTCCGCAGTCGTCGTTAAAAGAAAACCTGAGCTGTCCGCCGATACTCTCAATATACATTTTTGCGCAGAACATCTCAAAGCTGTCTGTTATCATGCCTTTATGCGTGTCGGGCTTCAGAGTGAAAGCTGATGTCATAACCGCAAAGCCGTCAGCCGCAGATATATCAAGATTAAATAGCTTTCTGTCAGAAGAACGAACCATAGCTCTTAATATGCTGAAAACCGAAGTGTAAAGCAGTCTTTGTCCTGCATTTACCGCTATGTCATTGCCTGCCGTCTCATCACGGCTTACTTTGAACACAACGGGGATCTTGCTCATAATTCTGTTTGCTTCGTTTGCTATCCTGTTTATCTCTTCCGCAAAATAAAGCGTTCCCGAAGCTGACGCTTTTCGGTAGATAACGCCCGATAGCTCGCTTAGCACCTCTACATTTCTTTTTATGCTGAGAAAGGGTGCTTTACCGCCGGCGGCGTCTTCTGCGGCGGCAACATCGCTTTTCATCTGTGCCAGCATATAGCAGACCTCCGGGTAAGTATCCGTACAGCCAAGCAAAGCGAGAATGTCGCTAAGCGTGTTTGCTTCCCACAGATAATATGCTTTTCCGTTATTGTCAATTTTGCGTGATACGGCGCTGAAAACCTCACCGTCAATATTTACCTGTTCGGTAGTTGACGGATTGCCGAGTCCCTGAGTAAATATTATTGTTTTACCGCAGCGGCGGTTCTTCCACAGGACATTTCCGTTCCGGTCGGTCAGGAAGAACGGCTTTTCCGAACTGCCGTATATCAGTTCAAGTGAATCGAAAAGTATATTCATTGTAAAAGAAGTCCTTCGGGATTATTTTTCTTTGTTGTCTTTTATAAGTTTTTCCTCTTTGCCGTTTTCGTCAACTATATATACTCTGTCAAGCTCCGACATAAGCCCTCTTCTGAAAGAAGCTCTGTACTCGTTACGAAGCTCGGTTTGTTCCTGCTTTTCTTCGGGTGTAAGCTCCCGTATCCTTGACTGCCTTGCAAGGAAATTTATTCTTTCTATTTTTGCTTTTTCCATTTTTGTTCCTCTATTTAATATTCTTGATTTTATTAATTATTTTGTTCGGCTTTCTTATAATCAGCCATACCGATGCCGCAATGAATGTTCCTGTTATCACAGATGCAACCGCAAGCACAGGGAGATAAGCAAATACCGAAGCGGTGTAAATAAGCGCCGCCGCAGATATCTGCCCTATGTTGTGCATCACCGCCGAGAATATCCCTGCAGGAAAAGCTCCCCACGGTTCTTTTATAAATCTGTGCGTGAGAGCCATTGCAGTAAATGATAATATTCCGCCAGCAGATGAAAACAGCAGAGCAGTAAGATTTCCGCTTGTAAGCGCCGAGAGCAGTATACGGCTGATAAGAATAAGCGCCGTATCGTATAAGCTCCAGTTTCCGCCTATGTAGACCGAAAAAAGCACCGGCAGATACGCAAGCCCTATTCTGAATCCCGGTACGGGCAGTACGGGAGGTATCATAGACTCTATTATGAAAAGTGTCAGCGACAATGCGGTAAGTAAAGCCGCAAACACAAGCTTTCTAATCGACATGGCTGTTCTCTTGCCGTGACGCCTCTATGCGTATCACAAGTCTGTTGGGAACACAGACTATCGGCTGTACTCCGTCTGAAATGTATGCGGTATGCACGCATATCTTGTCGGGACAATCGGCATTAATTACACCGATAGTGCCGTCTTTTATCTCAATAGTGTTGCGGCCTCCGTCTTCACCGCTTATTGTGAAGGTCTGATTTTCTGCCGTTGAAAGATCGATGGTCTTTACAAGCTTTCCGCCGCTGTATATGCAGGCGGTATTGCCGTTTTTAATATTACCTGTTAACAGCAGTGCGAGCAGTGAAAAGAACACTATCGCAATAACGGCGGCGAGGCATATTACTTTGCGCTTATCCATTTTGTGAAGCTCTGAAATCAGCGGCTATGCCTTCGGAAGTTTTTAGCGTTCCGTCATCAAGCGTTATGATATATTCCGCAATTTTGTATTTCTCATAGAATTGTTCCGTCTTTTCCTGTCCCATTACGAAAAAGGCGGTTGACAGCGCATCGCTTATCAGTCCGTCGGCGGCATAAACGGTACAGCTCTTTATTCCGCTGTCGGCAGGATAAGCGGTAAACGGATCTATGATGTGATGATATTTTACACCGTCATATTCTACAAATCGTTTTGCACCGTTTGATGTTGCGATAAATCCGTCGTTTACGGCAAGCGTTCCGACAGGGGAGTCGCTCTCGTCAGCCGTGACGGATATGTTCCAGCTATACCCGTCTTTTTTGCCTATAGTCAGTATGCTTCCGCCGAAATCAACAACGGCAGAGGTAACGCCTGCTTTTCTGAGATATGAGTCAAGCATATCCAGAGCGTAGCCTTTTGCGGCGGCTCCGAGATCGACGCTGAAGCCTTCTTCGGTAAAGCTTATTGTTCTGCTTTCATCGTCAAAGGATATGTTTTCGTAGTTTTTTCTGTCTGCAAGTTCTGCAAGTGCGGCATCATCGGGTTTTTTACCGTTATCACTGCCAAAGCCCCATAAACTGCTGATTTCGCCTAAAGTAAAATCAAAAGCTCCGTCTGTAAGCTCGCTTAAATCCTTACAGCTTTTAATAAGCAGATAAGTCGTGTCGCTGACTGAAACGGGGGAATTATATGCTTGCTTTTTTAAAGCGGAAATAACGCTGTCGGGATTTGTACGGGACAGCTCCCCGTCAAGAGAATTAAGCATATCGACAGCACCCTCGCATATCTCTTCGGGAGGGTCGGCACTCTCGCTTTCATAGATAGTAAAGGTGATAAATGTATCAAAGGTAAATGCACTTTTTGTGTACGGCTGATCGTCTGTGCAGGCGGTTAAAGCAGATAAGCACAGAGCCGCCGCCGGCAAAGCCGCTGATAGATATTTTCTTTTCATTTTATCTCCATTCGTTTTATATAACTATTATATACCTTATCGCCGTAAATTTCAACCGATTTTTTACAAATAAAGCCGCAGTATAAAACAGTTGCAATTCTTGTTCGGATATGGTATAATCATTTAGTGTGGAATTTTATCATTTGTTTTCGGCTGTGCTTTGCAAAAGGCAGTGCAGTCTGCGGTAAAGGAGTGTCGGAATGTGCGTATAATTGGTATCGATCCGGGATATGCAATAGTCGGCTTCGGTATTGTGGACTACATCGGCGGTAAATTTACCGTGCTTGACTACGG
>Ga0129308_1003751_pt1 | contig 10429 bp, 10 predicted proteins | sample L827metagenome_FD_94440 | JGI IMG/M metagenome (GOLD analysis project Ga0129308, IMG submission 94440) | Ring-tailed lemur group fecal microbial communities from Wisconsin, USA - L827 metagenome | ecosystem: Host-associated > Mammals > Digestive system > Large intestine > Fecal | place: USA... | reverse complement strand
GGAATCAATTCCTGCATCCAGAAGCTTCGGCAAAAGCGGCAGCACGCAGAGATCCTTCAGGCTCAGGGGATACTGCTCTCCCTTTCCCTGCCCCTTTTTGCTGTGAACACTTTCCTGCGACATCACCGAATAAGGCAGGCGGCAGGGCTGAGCACACCGGCCGCGATTGCCGCTTCTGCCCCCCAAAATGCTGGAAAACAGGCATTGACCTGAATAGCAATAGCATAGTGCGCCATGGATAAAAACTTCCAGTTCCATTCCCGTTTCCTGTTTCAGCTCCAATATCTCTTCCAGACAAAGTTCTCTTGCAGGCACGATCCGGCTCACACCAAGGGATTTCAGGAAAAGCGCACTTTCCGATTCCGTCACCGTCATCTGTGTGCTGGCATGCAAAAGCAGCCCCGGGAACGCTTTCCGGCAGCGTTCCAGAACGCCCAGATCCTGTATAATCACGCCATCCAGCCCTGCTTCATAAAAAGGCTCCATCCAGGGAACCAGTTCATCCAGTTCGGACTCCCTGGTCAGCGTATTGATCGTCAGATATATTTTTTTGTCAAAAAAATGTGCCAGCTTCAGAGCTTCTGTCAATTCCTCATCGCTGAAATTTCCCGCATAAGCTCTGGCCCCGAATCTGCTTCCTCCCAGATAGATGGCATCGGCCCCGGCAGCAATCGCAGCCTTCAGACATTCCATATTCCCGGCCGGCGCCAGCAATTCCGTCTTTTTCATGAATAACTCCTCTTAAGATGAAAAAAGGCTGTCGGATGACAGCCCCATTCTTTACTCTTTTTTCTTCACATTCCGCATTTCCGTCTCCAGACGCACGATCTGTTTGGAACTTTCCTGAAGCTCCTGCTGGGCGTTGCGCAATGCCTTTTCCGTATTCTCCAGCTTAATCTGTGCCGCAATGAGCTCATGCTTTAAATCATACAGCTCTTTCTCCTTAGCCTGCAGGTCTTCTTCCAACACATCAATCTGATTCTTCGCTTTAAAATAGTCATCTGCAATATTCAGCTCCAGCAAAATGTGCTGTTTGTCCACAGGCTGTCTGCGAAAACTCTCCACTCTGCCATATTCTGTCAGCTTATTATTGATATAGGAGGCTACCTTCTGTAAATATTCTTCACTCTCATATCCGCTCAGGGTAAGAACACTGCCGCCGATAATTACCTCTGTATCTGTCTTGACTGCCATACCGGGCACCTCCCCATAAGACTAACTTTAGATAAGTTGCTCGCTTTCCGCGGGCTCGTACTATGGAACCTTCTCAATTCGCTTCGCGAATCGGGAAGTAGCGAAAAGTTGCTCGCTTTTTGCGAACTCGCTCTATCGGAACCTTCTCAATTCGCTTCGCAAATCGAGAAGTAGCGAAAAGTTGCTCGCTTTTTGCGAACTCGCAAAAAGCGAGCAACTTTTCTTCATTATAATCCGAGGGGAGAGGAAAAGCAAGAGTTAATTGTTCGGTACAGTCAATCCGAAATGCAGATATGCCCTTTCCGTCACCACTCTGCCCCTGGGGGTTCTGTCGATCAATCCGTTCATCAGAAGGTACGGTTCATAGACATCCTCTATCGTCCCCGCATCTTCACCGATCGCCGCGGCCAGCGTATCCAGCCCCACAGGTCCGCCTTTGAATTTCTCAATCATCGTATAAAGCATGTTCCGGTCCACGCGGTCCAGCCCCATCTTGTCCACATCCATCAGATCCAGGGCGATCTTTGCCACCCGCTCGGTGATAACACCTTCATATTTCACCTGAGCAAAATCCCTCACACGTTTTAAGATTCTGTTGGCAAGCCTGGGCGTACCGCGGCTTCTCCGGGCCAGCTCCACGGCTCCGGCTTCTTCGATTTCCACCCCCAGCACTCTGGCCGAATGAATGATGATCAGCTTCAACTCATCCACCGTATAAAATTCCAGACGATGGATCATTCCGAAACGATCCCGAAGCGGTGCGGTCAGAAGGCCGGCCCTGGTAGTCGCTCCAACCAGCGTAAACTTTGGCAGTTCCAGTCGGATGGAACGGGCGGATGAGCCTTTCCCGATCATGATGTCGATCGCAAAATCCTCCATGGCAGGATACAGAACCTCTTCCACCTGACGGTTGAGACGGTGAATCTCGTCCACAAACAGAAGATCCCCTTCCTGCAGATTATTCAGGATCGCCGCCATCTCACCCGGTTTCTCTATCGCCGGACCGCTGGTCACTTTCATGTTGACACCCATCTCATTAGCGATGATGCCCGCCAGCGTCGTCTTGCCCAGCCCGGGCGGTCCGTAAAACAGCACATGATCCAGCGCATCATGCCGCTGCTTTGCCGCTTCGATATATATTTTCAGATTGGACTTCGCCTTTTCCTGCCCGATGTAGTCCTTCAGATATTGCGGGCGCAGGCTTCCTTCGATTTTAACGTCCTCTTCCGTAATATTGGTTTCAATCACTCTTGCCATGTTTCTTCCACTTTCTTATGATTTTACAGCAAATGCGGATACCGGCCTGAACTGCTGTCTCAGAACATCTTCTTAAGGGCCTCCTTTAACAGTGTTTCCACATCCATATCCTCCTGCTCCACCGCCTTTACGGCACGGAGCGCATCGGATGCGGAATAGCCGAGCGCAGTCAGCGCTTCCACAGCCTCCGTTCTGGCCTGGCTGATTCCTCCTGCTGCAACATTCGGAGATGCTTCTTTGGATACGAAGGTGTCCTCCAGCGAAATCTTGTCCTTCAATTCCAGAATAATGCGCTGGGCGGTCTTGTTGCCAATGCCCGGTGCCCTTGCAATCGCTTTTGCGTCCTGAGCCAACACGGCCATCCGTACCTCATCCGCACTCATGACGGATAAAAGGGCAAGGCCTCCCTTCGGCCCGATTCCGCTGACGCCGATCAGCTGCTTATACATTTCCAGATCATCCTTTGTCAAAAAGCCAAACAGCTGGATGGCATCCTCCCGGACGCTGGTATAGGTATAGATTTTCACCTCTTCTCCCACAGGGGGCAAAAGCGGCACCACACTGCCGGGAATGCGCACATTGTACCCGATATGTCCGACCTCCATCACCAGATTGTCCTCTGAAACATCAGCCACCTTGCCGATCAGATATGCGTACATGTCTCAAAACCTCCATTCCCATAAAGCCAATCAAAATCCCTGTCATGCATCCCGCCAGCAAAAGCCAGGGCAAATAAAAAACCAGCTGTATCGTCTGTATCACGGTCATCGCCACTGCCAGCTGCCCAATATTGTGAAAAACCCCTCCGAAAACGCTCACGCCGATCATGGAAAACCTTCCTGCCCGCTTCGCCGCAGCCATCGCGCCAAAAGACACAAATGCCCCTGTCAGGCTGTAAATGACCACATACATATTTCCGAATAAAAAGGATGCGAGCAGAACGCGCACCACATTCACGAGCAGCGCTTCCCTCCATCCATAGCAGTACAGGCAAAGCACCACTGCCAGATTCGCCAGTCCCAGCTTGATTCCCGGAATCCCGGGCACAAGCAAAATCAGGGATTCCACATAGGAAAGCATAAGCGCAAAGCCTGCAAGCATGCTCAGAATCGCCGTTTTCTTCATCTAAATCCCTCCGCGGCATCACCCGAATCAATTCACCGCGCATCGCTTTCGCACAATAATGCACCGCATCTCTGCCGTCATCGTCCGAAAAGGGCGAAACGGTCAAAACGGCCGATAAGGCGATCAGTTCGTCACCGCATCCGGCCCCGTCCCGTCAGCAACTCCCTCAAGATGCACTGCCAGCCTGTGCGGAAGGCAGACAATGGTTTCTCTTAATGCCGAAATCTTCCCCTGGCGCACGCATACCTGATCCCGGCAATCCGCCTGTGTCACAGCAACGCTGCCGCCTTTTACCGTCACCACATTATAGCCCTCCGCACATGGAATCCGCACTGACTCCTCACTGTCGAGCGGCAGACGCAGGATTTCTTTCCCATCCTGCTCGATGACAGCAAACGCTGCACCGTCATTCCCACGCGGAATCAGAAAGGCAGCTGTTATCAGAAAAGCTGCCGCAAAAACAGAGAAAATCAATATCCTGTCCGCCCGGGTCGTCATATCGAATAATATTTTAACACGTCCGAACATATGTTTCAACATTTAATTCCTACACTTTGACAAAACTTTCCTCTCGCGTTTTCTGATACACTTTATCCCTCCAGAAGCTGCATGGACGCAACCCCAGGATCCTGAATCCTTGTCATCGCAAAGAGCGCATGGGTTTCCAGATACATATCCCCGGCATCAGAAAGCCCCTGTTCCTTCATTTCCCGGATCACCAGCTGACAAATTGTCTCAATCAATACCGCTCTGGTATCCTTTTTGTTGATAATTCCAAACAGGAAATCCTCCTCTTGTGCCGTCTCCCAGGCCGTCCGGCTGTCAAAAGGAGCTGCAAGCTGATCCAGCAGCCCGTAGATTTCCCCAAGGCGCGGCAAATCTCTCATACTCCTGTGCATCCATTTATAAAACGGTGTATACTGCTTGTTCAAAAGATGGACAATGGAACAGGTATTTTTGACAAACTCCTGCATCGCCAGAAAGGCACCCGTCCACTCACAGCGCCTGCACAGCCTGCTGTAATTATACTGTCCCGACTGGGCCATTGCCGCCGCACGGGCCGCGATTTTCTTGATGCGTACATCCTCCGGATAATAGGAAAGCAAAGCTTGTCTGACTGCAGAAAACTGCCCCGGCTCATCCAGAAAAACCTCCCCGTTTGTGGCCTGAGACAGTCTGGATTCCGCAAGCCACATCCACTCCATATTGCTGTCCGGAGCATTGTCCCTGCCCAGCAGACTGTAATAAAAGCCTTCAATGGATAAAGCTCCGATCCTGCCCTGGCCAAAGGCGGTCACCTGTCTGGCCGGAAAGCCTGCAAACTCTTTAGGCAGAGTATCATATGCCTCCTGGCAGATTCTTCCGTATTCCCGATACAAAATTTCCGGCATCCAGATACAAAAGGAAGGGCCAAAATCGTGATCCTCTGACAGATTGTCATCAAAGCCAAGGCATTCTGACCCCTGCCCGACCAGTCCTGCGGCCAGCTGTCCTTTCAGCGCCGGATACCGTTCCTCCAGCTGCTTTAACATCGGCCTGCCGCAGCTTTCAAAATATTCTCTGCTAAGCTTTAGCCCCTTCATTTTTGCTCCACTTCCAACCGATCTCTCAGTTCTTTTTCCGTCCAAAGATATTGCTGTTCCTTTTCCTTCTGTCCCAGCCTTTGACAAATTGTCGCACAGTTGCCGCACAACAGTGCATAGCTTAAATTCCTGCCAAAATGCTTTTCCAGCTCGGCCAGGGACCGTTCGTAGTAATCAAGCGCCTTTTCCAGACGTCCCATATGGAAATATGCTTCGCCCATTCCCGCCAGCGCCGCGCTGTAGTGTGCATCGGTATTTTCACCGTTTTCCTGAAAAATTGCAATCGCTTCTTCCAGAAGCGCTTCCGCCTTTTCATTTTCCTTCAGCTTAAAATAAATCAAAGCCAGATTCGTCTTGGAGGTCGCAAGTTCCATTCTGGAATCCGGCTGCTTCTCCACGATCCGAATGGCATGTTCCAGAAAGACTGCAGCCTTTTCGTTTTCATTCATCTGTTCCAGCATCAGGCTCATATTGTTATAAAGCCCGGCGAATCTGTAATCTTCGGCAGGCAGCGTATTTTCATAAATTTTGAGCGCACGCGTATAGTCTGCCAGCGCGTCGTCCAGACGTCCGGCTGCACGGTATGCGGTGGCCGCATTCAGCAGCGTGGTCGCGAAATGCTCCGTTTCTTCCAGCTGCAGCTCCTCCATCAGCAAAAGTACATCCTCCGACATGGAAAAAGCCTTTTCAAACTGGGAAATGCTGCGGTAAAAACCGATCAGCTCATTTCCCACAGAAATATAGACTCCAAAAGCATTCTCCTCCTTAGCCTGTTCCAGACAGGAAAGCAGATATGGCTCCACCTGTTCAATCTCATTCTGTGCAAACAGTTGGTCCAGCCTTTCAAAAATCTCCTCTATCTTCATCATTCTTCCTCCGGCTCCTCCTCTCGCAGACCAACCCAGCCGTCACCGGCATTATAGGAGACGCATTTCCACGCAATTTCTCCGTTTTCATCCGTCTCTATGACGCTGCGCTGTTTTTCAAAATCAATTTCATACAGCAGTTCGATCACCGCATTTTCCCTTGTATTAAAGGCAACTGTATAGACCAGACAGGTCTGCACATCCCCCACACCCGTGCTCAACGGCAGGAAAATATCCTCTCCGTCCGGATTATCAAAAGTAAAATCCTCCGGATTCAATCGTGTTTCCTCTTCCTCATCGGATTTTGCGTCTTCGCCGGACATTTCTTCCTGCGGATTTTCTTCGTCTGCCTCCTGGCTGTCCTGCTTCTCAAGCTTCATTTTCTCTTCCAGTGCATCGATCGCCTCCTGAGGGATCAGATCAGGCCGGACAAACAGATCCGTCTTAAGAGACAGAATTTCCTTGCTCTCCACAAAAGCAGCATAGGGTCCCCATTCCTTCTGAAACGCCTCCAGATCCTCATTTTTTTCCTGAAGGACAGCATTCATATCAATCGTTTTCTGCAGGCTGTCCTGTACAGATACGACAGTCTCTTCTGCTTCCCTGCGTTTCGACCTCTCGTTCTGAACGGTCCAAGCCTCAAAAATCACGATGCCAAGCAGCAAAACTACAGTGATGTATGTGAAAATTTTCGCCAATACTTCTTCTCTGAATCTCATCTGCACTCCTTTCTTTTACACAATATCGTCTTTTATCATATTACAATATTCTGTCCCAAAAGTCACCTGATTTTCTGTAATTGACTTTCAAAACGGGGAAGTCTATAATTTTGTCATAATACCGCCGGATTCTCCTGCATGTCGAAGAATCCGGCCTAAAATAAGAAAAGGAACTTTATGAATATGAAGAAAGCATCTGAACTGGACATTTTACTCAAATCCATTGACCACAAGGGATATCCTGCCTACAAATCTCTGGCGGGAAGCTATGATTTTACGGACTATATTCTCTCCATCGACCATGTGCAGGGAGATCCTTTCGCCTCTCCTTCCCGGCTGAGCATCTGCTTAAGCCGCAGACGGGCCGGATTCCCGGAAAGCTGTCTGGACACGCCCGGCAAACGCCGTGCGCTGGCGGACTATGTGCTGCGCTCCTTTGGCCGCGCCATCGGCCGGTTTACCTTTCAGGCGGGCGGCTCCGGCAAAAGCGGACTGATCGGCATCAGCCGACCGGGACAGGAGGTTTTGACCCGCTCTGCCTGTGAATTTACGGACAGGGATCTGGTCGTCCGCTTTGAAGTCGGATTTCCGGCAGCCGGGCGCACGGTGCTCGCAGGAGAGCTGAAGAAAATTCTCTTTGACTATCTGCCCAAATGCGTGACAGCGTCCCTCTTTTACCGCTCCCTTCCGGCCAGGGAGGTGGAAAACGCCGTATTTTTAAGCGAAGATCAGCTCTTTATCCGCAGCAGCTTAGAACAGCTCGGACTCGTCGCCTTTGTGGCTGACGGCGCGATCCTTCCCAGAGAAAGCGGAGTTTCCGACCGCCCCATGCAAAAAGCGATTCCTTTCCGGTCGCCGGACAGCCTGGCTGTCACCCTGAAGCTTCCCCACCACGGGGCTCTTCGCGGCATGGGCGTTCCCAAAGGCATCACCCTGATTGCGGGCGGCGGCTACCATGGAAAATCCACTCTTTTAAAAGCGCTGGAACGTGGCGTCTATGACCATATTGCCGGAGACGGACGGGAATATGTGATCACGGACGCCACCGCAGTCAAGCTGCGGGCTGAAGACGGCCGTAAGATCACCAATGCGGACATCTCCCTTTTTATCAACGATCTGCCAAACGGTGCGGACACCCGCCGCTTTTCCACCCTGGATGCCAGCGGCTCCACCTCCCAGGCGGCGGCTATTGTGGAGAGCATGGAGGCACAGAGCCGCCTGTTTCTCATCGACGAAGACACCTCCGCCACCAACTTCATGGTGCGGGATGCCCTGATGCAGCAGGTTGTAAGCAAAAACAAGGAGCCGATCACTCCTTTTCTGGAGCGCGCACGGGATCTGTACGAAAAAGCCGGGATCTCCACCATTTTGGTCATCGGCAGCTGCGGCTCCTATTTCTATATTGCGGATACCGTCCTGCAAATGGACAGCTACCGCGCGCTTGATATTACAAAAGAAGTGAGAGAAATTCTCTCCAAACGCGGCCCGGAGGTCTTTCATGCGGACGGCTTTGCGCTCCCTTCCCAAAACCGCATTCTTCCTTTGACTGCAAAAGTCAACACAGGGACAAAGGCAGCCTCCGCTTCTGTGCCCGGCAGGCAGGATCATTTCCGGGGCGGACGAAACGGGCGCGACTGCGGCGGTCAGGGCGGACGCGGTCATGAGCATGCAAAGTTAAAGACCCTTGGAAAAACCTCCTTCATGATGGACAAGGAAACGCTGGATCTGCGCTATGTGGAACAGCTGGTGGACAGCGAGCAGACCACGGCCCTTTCCTATCTTCTGCGCTATGCAAAGGAACATTATGCGGGCAGCAATCTGACGCTCACACAGCTTGTCGCCAATCTGACAGAGCTGATGGAAAAACAGGGCTTATCCGCCATCTGCGAATCCTCCTATGTTCCTGTGAATCTGGCAATGCCCCGCGTGCAGGAAATTTTCGCATGCTTTAACCGTTACTAAGAACCAGCGCTTTCATCGTCAACAATTAGCGGAATAAAAAGCGGCACCCAAACCGGATGCCGCTTTCTGTCTGTCCTTACTTCTCGTTGATATAGTTTACAAGTCCGCCGGCTGCAATGATCTTCTGCATAAAAGGCGGAAATGCCTGCCCCTGAAACTGCGTGCCCTTCGTCCTGTTGGTGATGACTCCGGTGTCGAAATCCACCTCCACCTCATCTCCCGCTTCAATGCCCCTGGAAGCCTCCGGACATTCGATAATGGGAAGTCCGATGTTGATGGCGTTGCGGTAAAAAATGCGGGCAAAGGTCTCTGCAATGACACAGCTGACACCTGCCGCCTTGATGGCGATCGGCGCATGTTCTCTGGAGGAACCGCAGCCAAAATTCTTGTCCGCTACGATGATGTCTCCGGGCTGTACTTTTTTGATGAAATCCCTGTCAATATCTTCCATGCAGTGCGTCGCCAGCTCTGCCGGGTCAGAAGAATTAAGATAACGGGCAGGAATGATGACATCTGTATCCACATTGTCGCCGTATCTGAAAACGGTACCTGTTGCTTTTTTCATAATATATACGATCCTTTCTGAAAAAAATATCCTGAAAAAACACGATGTGCAAAACATCTGCGTCCCGGCTGTCAGCTCAGCTCCTCAGGGCTTGAAATCTTTCCGGTAACAGCGCTCGCTGCAGCGACTGCCGGGCTTGCAAGATAGATTTCCGAATTTACATGGCCCATGCGCCCGACAAAGTTGCGGTTCGTGGTGGACACGCATCGTTCTCCTTCTGCGAGAACTCCCATATAGCCGCCCAGGCATGGTCCGCAGGTGGGGGTGCTCACAATCGCGCCGGCTTCAATGAAAATCTTTAACAGTCCCTCTTCCATGGCCTGCATATAAATTTTCTGCGTTGCGGGGATCACGATACAGCGGATTCCCTTTGCCACATGACGTCCTCTGAGCACATCCGCCGCGATGCGCATATCATCCAGACGTCCATTTGTACAGGAACCGATCACCACCTGATCGATCATCACATCCTCTGTAATCTCATCAATGGTCTTCGTATTTTCCGGCAGATGAGGGAATGCGATGGTGGGGCGCAGCGCGCTCAGGTCAATGGTATATTCTTCATCATAGACCGCATCCTCATCGGCCTCATAGACAGTATAAGGTCTGGCTGAATGTTCTTCCATATAGGCAACTGCCTTCTCATCCACCTGGAAAATGCCGTTCTTGCCGCCGGCCTCAATGGCCATATTGGCGATGGTAAAACGGTCATCCATGCTCAGGTTTGCGACACCGTCTCCCACAAACTCCATGGATTTATAAAGAGCGCCGTCCACACCGATCATGCCGATGATATGCAAAATCACATCCTTCCCGCTCACCCATTCGGAAGGCTTGCCGGTCAGGTTGAACTTAATTGCCGCCGGAACCTTAAACCATGCTTTCCCGGTGGCCATGCCAGCCGCCATGTCCGTGCTGCCTACACCTGTGGAAAATGCCCCCAGAGCGCCGTAGGTGCAGGTGTGGGAGTCAGCGCCGATCACAACATCGCCCGCTACCGTCAGACCTTTTTCAGGAAGAAGCGCATGTTCAATGCCCATCTCACCCACTTCAAAATAGTTGGTGATCTCATTGCGGCGTGCAAATTCTCTCACGCACTTGCAGTGCTCTGCAGATTTGATATCCTTGTTGGGCACAAAATGATCCGGCACAAGGGCG
>Ga0129308_1003750_pt1 | contig 10430 bp, 13 predicted proteins | sample L827metagenome_FD_94440 | JGI IMG/M metagenome (GOLD analysis project Ga0129308, IMG submission 94440) | Ring-tailed lemur group fecal microbial communities from Wisconsin, USA - L827 metagenome | ecosystem: Host-associated > Mammals > Digestive system > Large intestine > Fecal | place: USA... | reverse complement strand
ATCTATTGTAAAACAAAACTTTTCTAAAGAATTGCAAAATTTATCCATTTATATGCAAAATTTATCCATTTTTATACTTTTTTGTCCATATTTGTCTTAAACAATAAATGGAAGGGAGGATATTATGTACTTAAAACAATTACTAAGGACTTTTTTTTGTAAAGAAAAGATAGTGATTATATTTGGTGTTTTTATTTTGTTGAATATTAGTCTTTTTGTTGTTTATCATCAATCTATATATTCTTATAATGGTTATGCTGATGCGTATCCTAATGCTGGATTAGAATTCTTTTATTATATTCATTCGATTGGTCTTAATCCATATCATTTTATATGTATGATGTTACTATTGCCTAATATTGTTTCATGTGATTTTTTAACAGAACATATCACGCATGCCAATTATCCAATTGAAACACGTATTTCCAAAAAAGAATATTTCTATCATATGTATTTTATCAATATACTTTTAACCTTTGTTATTGTTTTGATTTTAGAATTATTCATTTTAATCATTATACATTTCTTTTATTTGCCAATACAATGCAATACGATGACATATCCAGATCTTTATTATGCCACAACTCAATTGCTTTTTGATAATGAGCTTTATAACTTAATTGCTTTTTTATTGATAACACCTTTAGGTTATAGTGCTGTTTCAGCATTGTTATTTTCTTTTCAACGTTTTATCAATAATCCTTTTGTTTATCGTTGCAGTGGTGTATTGATAGGGATCTTATTGGTTTTATTACCTGTTTTGATTCAAGTTTATTTGCCAATAAAAGATGCTGCTCTTTTTTTACAGATCAACAATCTTGTTTGTTTAGGAATTGAGGGTGTGATAGAGAATCCTTTTCAATTAGATTATTGGATGGTTTATATGATTTCATTGCTTATTTATGAAGTATTGGCTTGGTTATGTTTTCAATATTTATATAGATGGAGATTTCACAATGATTAAAACTTTTTTAAAGATTCTTGATTTAAAACTGCTGATTGTTTTATGTTTTGCTTTTATAGCTTCACCTTTATTATGTGGTAAAGATACATATACTGTTTGTTTGATTTATTCTCATTATTTAACAGTTTATTTGAATAATGTTTTCTTACTTTTTGTTTATCAGTATGTTTATCATCTTAATCAACTGACTTATCCATTGATTATTCGTATTGGTCAAAAGCAATTTTATACTTTGACTTATCTTTTTATGATTGGATTAAGTTTACTTTATAATTTTATCATTTATATTGGTTATTATTTCTTTTTTGGAGCTATACCTACACAAAATTTTTTTATAACAATATGTTTTATGATTGCTAATTTAATGGTTAATGCTTTTGAATGTTCAATTGTTTATCTTCAATTAGGTAAAAAGAAGAATTTTATGTATTTAGCGTTGCCAATATTTATTAATTTTATTTTTCATTTTACTTGGATTCAATATTTTTAAGGAGGGGTATTCGTGTTAACTATTCAAAATTTATCAAAGGCTTTTCAAAAACAAAGTGTTTTGAATCAATTGTCTTTACATATTGAAGATGGTGAATTGATTTATATACATGGTATTAATGGTTCTGGGAAATCAACATTATTTAAAATTATATGTGGCATTTTAGAAAAAGATGAAGGTATCATGGAATTATCTCCTCATACTCATATTGGGGCTTTAATTGAAAATCCTGGCTTTTTAGATAGTGAGACATTGCATTATAATTTATCTTTTTTAGCTTCTTTACAAAATCATAATGATCAAAAAAGGATTGAGAACTTATGTCAAAAATTTCATCTTGATTTTCATAGTCGTGCATCAATGAAAAACTATTCACTTGGTATGCGTCAAAAGGCAGGTATTATTCAAGCTATTATGGAAGAACAAAATTTTATATTGTTAGATGAACCAACCAGAGGTTTAGATAAAGAAGCTATTCAAACATTTTGTGATATGATTATTCAATTACATGATGAAGGAAAAACAATCATAATCGCTGCTCATGATTATTTAAAGGCATTACCTTTTGATCATATTTATCATCTTGAACATGGTACACTTACAGAAGATAAAGTATTTGAAAATAACTTTATGTTATAGTATTGTTTTTATTCTTTTATCAAAGATTTTTCTTTATCAAGACTTATCAACAATCATTTTTCATTGTAAACCTAGGACAACACTTTACCTTTATTTTATATGTTTTCAATTCTTTTGGGCATATCATTATGACAGTTTTATTAATCACTATCGTCATTTACAAGTATTTATCAATATTCGTATGACTCATCGCCAATATATAATAAAGATTTTACCACAAATCATTCTTTTTTCTTTATATTATGTCATGATTCATATTGTTATATTTTTATGTATTTTTCAAAAAATTCCTATTTTTTTAATGATAATAAATGTATTTTGTTTGACGTTTTCATCCCTTTTTGTACTATATCGTTTTTTTTCGAGTCAATATAGTTTCTTTTATATGATATTTCTTATCTTTTTCATGCACTTTATTGTATAATGAAATTGTCTTTTAAGACAAGTTTGGCAAACTAGAAATAGAAATATCAATGCTTGAAAAAGGCCTTTTCATGCATCTACTTTTATCATACAAAAATGAAATAAAATTAAACCAAATCAATTAAGGAGAAAAAGAATATATGGAAAATATTGTAGAATCATTAAAAATTATTTATCAAACAATTGAATTATTAATAGAATTAGATAAGATTAGTCAAAGTGATGAACAAAAAGAAATCATCAATAAGACTATTGAAAACTTAGAAGAATCAAGACGATTGCTCTTTCATGAAAAAAATCGTATCAGAGGTTTAGAAAATTAAAAGCAGCTATGGCTGCTTTTTTATATATATTTCTCTATAAAATCAAATATAGTTTGATAATATATTTTTGGTGCAACGACTGAACAATTGGTATGTGTTGCTTTCGTAATGACCAATTTTTGTTTAGGACATTGGGCAGTTTGATAAAGTTGATCTAGCATTTCAAAGGGAACGACATCATCTTGATCACCATGAATAAAAAGAATGGGTATTTTTGATTTTTTGACTTGTTGTAAAGGTTGCACATCTTCTATACGATAACCAGCTCTTACCATTGTAATGAAACTAGCCATGTGTAAAGCTATTTCACCTTCATATTCATTCATATCGATATGAGCTTTGATGATTTCCCATGCACTGGTATAACCACAATCTTCAATTACTACCTTGACTTGGGAAGGAATATCTTCGCCTGCGACATTCATAACAGTTGCACCACCCATGGAAACGCCATATAAAACAATTGATGCTTTTGGATGATCTTTTAAAATAAAATCAATCCATTTCATAATATCCTTGCGATCATCCCAACCCATACCTATATAATCCCCTTCACTTAAGCCATGACCTCTTAAATCAGGAATCAAAAGATTATAACCTTTCTTTTTCATTTGTTGAATTTGTGAAAAAAGACCAGTTGCATCACTTCTATATCCATGAACCATAATCATATAAATATCACTATCTTGTTGGATATAATAACCATGTAGTTTTAAATCATCATTTGTGATAAAGATATCTTGACTATTTTCTTTTAACCAATCTAAAGCCTTTTGTTTTTCTTCTTGATTTTCATCAACATGTTCAAAAATATTCTTTTGAGAATGAGCATTCAATGTATAATCATATAAATAATTACCAGCATATAAAGTTAAACCACTAACAAATAAAAAAACAATCAAGATAAGAATAAGAATCACTTTTAATATTTTTTTCAATCAAATCACCTATACTCTATTATGATACTGTTTTTTTCTTTTTTGCATATATTGTGTTATAATATATCAAAACAAAAAGGAGGAAATATATTTTATGGCATTTCAAAAAATAAATATACAAGACTTACAAATGAATCCATTTACAAGTATTGGTAAAGAATGGATGCTGATTACTGCTGGTAATCAAAAGAAAGTCAATACAATGACTGCTTCTTGGGGTGGTGTTGGTGTTTTATGGGGACAAGATGTTGTGACTGCTTATATTCGTCCTCAACGTTATACAAAAGAATTTGTTGATCAACAAGAATGTTTTTCTTTATCTTTCTTTAATGGCAATTATAAAAAAGAATTAGGTGTTCTTGGAACAGTTTCTGGTCGTGATCAAGATAAAATCAAAGATGTTGATTTTCATGTAACTTTTATTGAAGATGTTCCAACATTTGAAGAAGCTTCTGTTGTTTTTATTGTTGAAAAGATTTATGAAGATACGATTCAACCAGAGTATTTTAAAGATCAATCTTTGGATCAAAAATGGTATCCAAATAAAGATTATCATACTTTCTATATAGCAAAAATCAAAGCGGTTTATGTCCAAGAGGCATAAACCTTTTGTATATTTTTAAAAAAAATACCCATATTATATATGGTGATATGAATGATTTTAGAAACAATATCTTTATCTATTATTTCCCTTATTGTCTTATTTATTCTTACTAAAATAATGGGTTATAGACAAATTACTCAATTAAGTATGTATGATTATATTATTGGTATTACAATTGGTAGTATTGCTAGTGAAATGGTTGTCTTATCAGATTTTAAAGATATGATAAGACCATTAACTGGTATGATTGTTTATACATTATTTACATTTAGTTTATCAGTTTTATCACGTTCTTCTTTAAAACTACGTCATTTTATTGAAGGAAATCCTATAAAATTATTTGAAAATGATCAAATCCTATCACAAAATCTTACGAAAGCTAAAATGGATATTAATGAATTTTTAATGCAATTAAGAATACAAGGATATTTTGATTTAACACAAATCGATCAAGTCATCTTAGAAACCAATGGTAATCTTTCCATCTTTCCTAAATCCCAATATAGACCAACAATTGTAGATGATTTATCCATCAAAGTACAAAAAGAAAAACCTCTTATTTCTTTAGTCATCAATGGACAATTACTCAAAGACCAATTAAAATATATAGAAAAAGATGAACAATGGTTAAAAAGTCAAATCAAAGTTCAAGGCTATCAAGACTATCAAGAATTGATCTTGGTACTATGTGATCAAGACCATAACATAACAACATATGCTAAAAGATGAAAGCAAGCAAACTTTCATCTTTTCTCTATTATATTAAATAGCTCAATATAGAAAAACTCTGTATTTTCATACAGAGCCTTTCATTATTCCTCGTTTTTTCTCAATCTCAATACATATCCACCACTCAATATCATCAATAGAACATATATTGTTTCATATTGCTGGTTTCTACAACTTCTTCTTTATAATCTTAAGCTTCCATTTTTTCTTTATATTCTAAATATTCATCATATGTTGATAAGCGATCTATACAACCTGTATCAGTTAATTCTATAACTCTATTAGCAATTGTTTGTACAAATTGATGATCATGAGATGTAAAAAGAATATTTTCTTTAAATCTTATTAATCCTTCATTAACTGCTTGAATAGATTCAAGATCTAAATGATTTGTTGGTTCATCTAAAACAAGTACATTACAATTAGCCATCATCATTTTTGCTAACATACATCTTACTTTTTCTCCACCAGATAAGACATTTGCTTTCTTTAATGCTTCTTCACCAGAGAAAAGGACTCTTCCTAACCAACCACGCAAATCTTGATCATAGACATCATCCTTAGCAAATTGTCTTAACCAATCAACTAATGTTAAATCACAATTATCAAAATAATCATTATTATCTTTAGGGAAATAAGATTGTGATGTTGTGACTCCCCATTGAAAACTTCCTTGATAATCTGTAATTTCTCCCATAATGATTTTAAAGAAAGTTGTAACTGCTAAATCATTATCAGAAACAAAAGCAACTTTATCTTTTGGAGAAATAGAAAATGAAACATGATTTAAAATCTTTTCACCATGATTTTCATATGTTAAATCTTCAACATTTAAAACAATATTTCCTACTTCTCTTTCAGGTGTAAATCCAATAAATGGATATCTTCTCATAGATGGTTTGATATCAACCATCTCTAAGTTATCTAATAATTTCTTTCTTGATGTTGCTTGTTTAGCTTTAGAAGCATTTGCACTAAATCTTGCAATAAATTCTTCTAATTCTTTCTTTTTTGCTTCAGCTTTTTTATTGATTTCTTTGGCTTGTCTTAACATCATTTGTGAATATTCATACCAGAAATCATAATTTCCTACATATAATTGTATTTTACTATAATCAATATCAGCAATATGTGTACAAACTTTATTTAAAAAATGTCTATCATGTGAAACAACAATAACAGTATTTGGAAAATTTAATAAAAAGTTTTCTAACCATGTAATACTTTTTAAATCTAAATGGTTGGTAGGTTCATCTAACAATAAAACATCAGGATTTCCAAATAAAGCTTGTGCTAATAATACTTTTACTTTTTGTTGATCTCCTAATTCTTTCATCAATAAATGATGATATTCTCCACTAACTCCTAAACCATTCAATAAAATTTCAGCATCAGTTTCAGCATTCCAACCATCCATTTCCATGAATTCCCCTTCAAGATCAGCTAATTCCAATCCATCTTCATCATTAAAATCGGGCTTACTATAAAGTTCTTCTTTTCTAAGCATAATGTCATATAAACGTTTATTTCCCATCATAACTGTTTTTAAAACTTCTTGATCATCATATGCAAAATGATCTTGTTTTAAAACAGATAATCTTTGTCCTTTAGGAATAATTACTTCACCTTTATTAGGTTCTATATCTCCAGATAATATTTTTAAAAAAGTTGATTTTCCTGCTCCATTTGCTCCAATAATGCCATAACAATTTCCATCAGTAAATTGAATAGATACATTTTCAAATAAAGCTCTATCTCCATATCTTAATGAAACATTTTGTGTTGATATCATGTCTAAATCTCCTTATTTTGAAAGTCTTTCTCATTATACATGATTATTCTATTTTTGCAACTTTCAATCAGTATTATATTTATAACAATAGATATGCAAATAAAGATTGTAGATTTCTATTTTAAAACTTAATATTCATATAGATTTATTAGCTTCATATATCAAATTTTATGCAAAAAACTCTATTATTACTATAGAGTTTTTTGTTAAAATAATAAAAAAGAACTTGAGAAAGGATAAAAATATGGAAAAACTAAGTATTGGACAGATGGCTAAATTAAATCAATTAAGTGTTCAAGCATTAAGATTGTATGATGAAATGGATATTTTAAAACCAATAGAAGTTAATCAAGAAACAGGATATCGTTATTATGATGTAAAACAATGTGCTCAACTAGATATGATTCAATATATGAAAGCTACTGGTATGACATTAAAAGAAATTAAAGATATTTTTGATCATCGTGATTTAACACAATTAAATCAAATTTTACATCAGCATTTAAAATTGGTTGATCAAAAAATCCATGATTTATATTTACAAAAAAAAGCTGTAAAAAGAATGATTAATAGTTATAATCGTTATTTAAAATCTCCTGAAGATGGAACAATTACTTTAGAATATATTGAAGATAGAAAAATTTATTCTTCTATGACTGATATTAATTTCTATGATTATGGTTTAGAAGTTTATGAAAATATATTAAAAAATCTAAAAAAGGATATGATTCAACAAGGGATTTCAGAGATTTATTACTATAATGCAGGAACAACGATCTTTCAAGATGACTTTATAAATAAAAAATACGTTTCTAATGAAATTTTTGTTTTTGTTGATCAAGATTGCTCAAGTCAATATCTACAACTTTTACCTGCAAGTATGTATGCTTGTATGTATTGTGATGACTTTGATAAAGAAAAAGAATATATTCAAAAATTATATCAATATATAATAAATCAACATTGGTTAATTTGTGGTGATTATATATGTGAAGTTTTAACTGAACTTCCTATTACAAAATCAAATAAACGTGAAATGTTTTTAAGATTACAAGTGCCTATTTCTTTTGTGAAAAAATAAACAAATCTGTTGACTCTATTGTTACAAGAAGGTTTACAATAAAATTATAAATAAACAAGGAGGATCATAAAAAATGAATAAAGAAAAAATAAGAGTCATACAATATGGTTGTGGAAAGATGGCAAAATATACATTACGCTATCTTTATGGAAATGGTGCTGAAATCGTTGGTGCTATTGATGTTAATCCTGAAGTTGTAGGTATGGATGTAGGAGATTATGCTGAATTAGGTTTCAAGACAGGTGTTATTATTTCTGATGATGCTGATGAGGTCTTAGATCATTGTGATGCTGATGTTGCTGTTGTGACATTATTTAGTTTTGTAAGTGACTGTTACCAAATGTTTGAAAATTGTGTTAGTCGTGGTATTAATGTGATTACAACATGTGAAGAAGCTATTTATCCTTGGACAACAAATGCAGCTCAAACAAATCGTTTAGATAGACTTGCAAAAGAAACTGGATGTACTATTGTTGGTAGTGGTATGCAAGATATTTTCTGGATCAATATGGTTGCTCAAGTGGCAGGTGGATGTCATACAATTAAGAAAATTGAAGGTGCAGTAAGTTATAATGTTGAGGATTATGGTTTGGCTCTAGCAAAAGCACATGGTGCTGGATATACAAAAGAACAATTTGAAGCTGAATTAGCACATCCTGAAGAAATTGTTCCTTCATATGTATGGAATTCAAATGAATCATTAGCTAATAAATTAGGTTTAACAATTCAATCAACAACACAAAAATGTGTTCCTTATTTTTATGATACAGATTTATATTCAGAAACTTTGGGTGAAACAATTCCTCAAGGACATTGCATTGGTATGAGTGCAGTTGTTACTACTGAAACATATCAAGGTATTACTATTGAAACACAATGTATTGGTAAAGTTTATGGACCTGATGATGGTGATATGTGTGATTGGAAAATTATTGGTGAACCTGACACAGAATTCCATGTTGTTAAACCAGCAACTGTAGAACATACATGCGCAACAATTGTGAATCGTATTCCTAGCTTATTAAAAGCTCCTGCTGGATATATAACAGTTGATAAATTAGATGAAATTGAATATTTAACTTATCCTATGCACTTATATGTAGAAGAATAAACATTGAATAAAGTATTAATAATATCTATTAAAAAAGACAATACATCAGTATTTACTGTTAAGTATTGTCTTTTTAAGATCATTGAGATTTGTGATTATATTATTTTCCAGTTCCAATCACACCTGCTAATGTACCAGCAATAGCAGAAATTGGCATTGTTTGAAGAACAACACGTCCAGGACCAGTAATAATAGTATTGAAGAATCCTTCTCCACCGAACACTTTATTCTTTAATCCTGAAACAGATTGAGTTGCCATTTGACAAGTTGCATCCATAACTGCAACATAACCAGTATCAACGACAATTTGTTGACCTGGTGCTAAATCATATTCGACAGTTGCTCCATCGATTTCTACAAAAACAGTTCCTTTTCCAGAAAGCTTACTCATAATAAAACCTTCTCCTCCGAAGATTCCTGTCATAGCTTTCTTATTAAAGAAAATAGATCTTTCAACAGTTGGTTCACTTGCTAAGAAAGCAGATTTTTGAACAACGATTTCTTTTCCAGGTTCGATATCATATTTTCTGATTTCTCCAGGGAATGAAGATGCAAAAGCAATTTTTCCATCTCCTTTAGCAGTATAAGTATTTAAAAACATTGTTTCTCCTGAAAACATTCTTCCAAATGCTTTTCCAATTCCTCCATTACTTGTTGTACCCATTTCCATACATGGATCCATCCAAGCCATTGCTCCAGAGTCACTTAACATCACTTCTCCTTTTTTCAAATAACAAACAACAGCTGGTAAAGGTGTTCCTACGATTTCATATTCCATATTGATTCCTCCTTAAAATTTTCATAACGAATATGACATTGATTTCAATAGCATGATTCCAGCTGCTTTATTAGAAGCAAGCGGTACTTGATGAACATCACAAACTCTCATTAATGCACTCACATCAGGTTCATGTGGTTGAGCAGTTAATGGATCTCTAAAGAAAATGACCATGTCTATTTTCCCTTGAGCGACATAAGCCCCAATTTGTTGATCTCCACCATAAGGTCCAGATAAAAAACGATGAACTTTTAATTCGGTATTCTCCATAATCTTTATGCCAGTTGTACCAGTTGTATAAAGATGATGATTTTTGAAAACATCTTCAAATTCTTTGACAAATTCGATCATTTCTAATTTCTTTTGATCATGAGCTATTAATGCTATATTCATTATCCTTACCTCTTTTTTATTATAAACAAAAAAAGCTCCTAATGAAATCATTAAAAGCTAATTATTTTCTCTTTTTACATAAAATTATGATATTTCTAACGTTTCTTGAATCATTGTTAGAGCTTGATTGTAATGACTTGTCGCAAAAACAGTTGGATCAATACT
>Ga0129308_1003749_pt1 | contig 10434 bp, 8 predicted proteins | sample L827metagenome_FD_94440 | JGI IMG/M metagenome (GOLD analysis project Ga0129308, IMG submission 94440) | Ring-tailed lemur group fecal microbial communities from Wisconsin, USA - L827 metagenome | ecosystem: Host-associated > Mammals > Digestive system > Large intestine > Fecal | place: USA... | reverse complement strand
TAAGCTCCTGCGCCGACTTAAAAGATCCGGAAACCATGACGAAAATCGGATACATTGCCAAAAATACGGCAAGGATGATCAGCACATGCGTCAAAACTGTGGAAAAGTGAAATTTCTTTTTCATGTGTTGTCTCCTCCCAGAAACCGAAGTTGTATGAGCGTAAGAATCAGAATGATGAACACCAGAAGCCATCCGGACGCACATGCCATACCGAAATTACCCCCCTGCATGTTATTGACGATCAGATTCATATAAGGAGCAACCTGTGCCGGCGGATCATAATTCTGCGCCAAAAGCAAATTGGGCTCCGTATAAAGCTTCAGTCCTCCGATCGCACAGGTGATGAAAGCGAGCATGACAGTCGGCCGCATAAGCGGCAGAATAACCTTTATCACCCTCTGAAAAGAATTTGCGCCGTCAATCGTTGCCGCTTCAATGACATCTTCCCCGATTGTTGTCAGTCCGGAAAGGTAAATAATAAAATACCATCCAACCGATCTCCATGTGATCAACAGCACCACAGGCCACTTCATCAGCTTTAAATCTGCAAGAAACGGAATCGAAGTCCCCAAAACCTGATTGATCACGCCGACCCGCTCCCCGAAGATGATCTTAAAGCACAGAGATGTCGCCACAATGGAGACGATCTGCGGCATAAAGATCAGCGGTTTATAGACATTTTGAAGTCTTTTGACCCTCTTGCCCCTGACAGCCAGCGCAAGCAGGAAGGAAATGATCATAGTGGGAACAAAGCTGCAGATAAAATAGAACATGGTATTTCTGAGGCTCTGCCACATAGTTTTGTAAGTCAGCAGATTCTTATAATTATTGATCCCTATAAATCTGGCATTTCCATAACCTTTGTAACTGAAAAAGCTCAATACAAAGGAATAAACCGCCGGATAAAAGAAGAAAACAATATACAGAATCATAAATGGAAGAATGAACAGATAAGGAATAAATTTTCTTTTCTTTTTGCTGGCCTCCTTTTTCATAAGTGCCTCCATTCCCTAAAAATCAAAATTGTCCGGATCTGCAAGAAATCTCTGGTTTTGGTTAAATGCATCAATCCGCGCCATATCATCTTCATCCAGTTCAAAATGATAAAGCGCAAGATTCTCCTTCTGCCGCAGAGCGTTTACCGATTTGGGAATCACACAGACCCCGTTCTGAAGATGCCAGCGGAGAATGACCTGTGCCGGCGTACATCCATGCTTCTGAGCGATGCTGCAAAACAGAGGGTCCTGCATCTGCTCTCTCCCATGCATCAGCGGACTGTAAGCCTGTATAGCGATATTGTTCTGATGGCAGAAGTTCACTACCTCCTTCTGGGACAGCAGCGGGTGAAGTTCTATCTGATTGACCATCGGCATCATTCCGGACGCCTCTGCCAGCTCCTTGAGATGATGCACCTTGCAGTTGCAGACTCCTATGGCGCGGACTCTTTTCTCTTCATAAAGCTTTACAAGCGTTTTCCACGCATCCACATATTTGCCCGGTACCGGCCAGTGAATCAAATACAGATCCAAATACGCAAGCTCCATTTTATTCAGGCTGTCAACAAATCCCCTTTCTGCTGTTCCCCTGCGAATATCCTCATTCCACAGTTTTGTAGATACGAATACCTGTTCCCTGGCGATCCGGCTTTTTTTGATTCCTTCCCCAACTCCCTTTTCATTTTTATAAACAGCAGCGGTATCAATGAGGCGATAACCCAGGTTAACTGCCTGCGATACCGCATCTGCCGCTTCCTTTTCAGGCACCTGCCATGTACCCATCCCGATGGATGGCATCCTCACACCGTTGATCAATTTTGTGGTTTTTCCTATGGGCCCCATACTTTTCCTCCTGAATAAAGTGGGAGAGGAATCCCTCTCCCGCTTTTCTGATATTCCCCGTCATTGCTGATAAGGATTTCCAATCTGATTCTTCAGATCATCCTCTGCTGCCTTGAGCGCTTCCTCAACCGTCATGCTGCCCGACAGATATTCGTCCAGATATTGCTTTACAATGGTGATTTCCTGAGAGGATGCGGGGGTATAAGGATATACCTTCAAATATTCCATCGCCTCAAAATTCACTGCTGCGATATTGCCGACAAAGTAGTCATCCTGCGCATTATAAACAGGATCATCCATTGCGGATTTCAGCGCCGGTAAGATTTTCGCCTTCTGATAGATCATGCGGGCTGTCTCTTCGTCAAAACACATTCTCGCAAGAATGTCGCCTGCAAGTTCCTTATTTTTAGAGGAGCTGGGAATCACCCAGATTGCACCGCCGGCATCGGAGCCATAACGAATTTCTTCCGGCCAAAGGGCAAGGCCAATTTTCCCGCTAAGTTCTTCAATGTCCCAGTTTTTCATATCCTGACGCCACCAGCCTGCAATCAGCTGGCTGATCAGCTCGTCGCTTGCAAACGCCGGGCCCCAGTCCGCAGACCATTCTGCCACTGTGGAATTCACAGACGAATCATGAATCTTCCCGATCATTTCGAAGGCTTTCTTCGTTCCTTCATCGGCAGAAATATCATAATTTCCTTCTTCATCACAGAACCTGCCGCCCGTTGCACAAAGGAACATCATCAGATCGTACTGCTGGAAAGGAACATTATAGTTTTCCAGATGAGAATTCGGATACTTCTCCTGTATTTTCTCCCCGGCCGCAATGAAGTCATCCACGGTCTTAACTTCTGCCGGATCAATGCCGCACTCTTCAAATATATCCGTTCTGTAGTACCAGATCTTAGGCTTGATTTCTCTGGGGAACGCGTACATCGTGCCATTGTATTCCATAATGACCTTCGCACCCTCGATGATATTATCGTTGTAGGGCTCCACGAAACGGTCAATCGGCTCAAGGATTCCCGCTTCGGCAAATTCCGGCAGCTGTGTGTAATTCAGGCGGATAATATCCGGAAGTTCCTCGCCGGATGCAAGCGCGAGACGGATTTTTTCAGCAACATCAAAATCCCCGCTTCCTCCCAGTTCAACTTCAATATTGACCTTTCCTGCCAGATCCTCATTGATCTCAAAGAATTCTCTGTTGATGTCCTCATAAACCTCTGTCGATCCAAAGACCATCATTCTCAGATTTACCGGATCACCATCAGCTTCTTCGACCGCAGAATCCGTTTTTGCCGTCTCCCCGCCTGATTCTTCCACCGCAGAAGCAGCACCGCCAGAACTGTCGGGGGACTTATTGTCCTCAGAGCTTGCCCCGCATCCGGCCAAAACTCCAATGCACATCGCCGTGGTCAGCAAAACTGCCAATACCTTCTTCATTTTCATACCCATACCTCCTGTCCTTCTCCTTTAAATTTATGAACTGTTACATTCTTTCCATTTTGGCAAGATTCCACTCCCCGTCAATCATGCCAAAATAAATGTTTCCCTGACTGTCTCCGCAGATACTGTGTGAATAGATCTGAGACATATAATGACCGATTTGAGCCACAACATTGAGATCCATATCAAAAACCGTCATACCCCCGTAGGCTTCTGAAACGTATATGTATTTCTCATTGTCTGACCATATTTCAGAGGGATACAGCATGTGGTCAAAGCTTCTGATAAACTCACCCTCTTTGGTAAAAAGCTGTGTACGGTTATTTTCCCTGTCTGTCACCCATATTCTCTCACGAATATCTGCCCAGATTCCGTGCGGAAGTTTGAAATGTCCGTGCTGTGTGCCGCAGCCGCCCCATGTCCGGATCAATGTTCCGTCCGCAGAAAAACGATGTACGGAAGCATTTGCATAGCCATCGGATGCATACAGATCTCCCCAGGGCGCTTCCACAAGCCTTGTGGGTCTGTTGAACGGCGGCGCGGCCCGCTTAATCGTATCCAGATCTTTGGGCCACCGGACGCCTTCCTCATATCCGCTGTCAGAAGGAATTCCTGTTCCCAATGTACGGATCAGATCACCATTCGGTGCAATTTCCTTAATGACATGGCCTCTGTCATCCGCACACCAGATATTCCCTTTGTTGTTGATAAAAATGCCATGAGGATGAACAAACAACCCGCTTCCGAACGCCCGATCAAATGTTCCGTCAGGGTTAAAAACAGCAATCGGCTCATTTTCTGTACGGTTGAATGCATATAGCTGATCATTTTTATCGCAGAAAACTCCGCTCACCTGACATTCTTTCAACTCTTTCGGCCACTTTGCCCAATTCCAGATAAATTTGTAGCAAAAATCTCCTGACCGAAAGATAACCTCGCTGTTTCTCGGAAGATCCTTTCCGATGCAGTTTTTCATGTCTTCTCTCCTTTCGTTTTCTAAATTTATTATATCTGACGTCAGATTTTGAAAAAAGATGGTATTATTACTATAATCTTGGAAATTCTACGATTTCCGAAAAGCCTGACAGGGAATTTCTACTGAATTTTTTATTTTTGTTACTTAATTACAAGTGATGCGTTATAATATTTGAAAAGGGTGTAAGGGGTGATTAATTATGTCTGTTCATTTAATGATTGTTGATGATGAAAGCTTTACCCGCGAGGGTCTCAGAACCATGATTCCATGGAAGAAGTACGGAGTGGATACGATATCGGCCGCTTCTAACGGCGCCGCCGCATTGACGATCGCAAAGAAGAATCCCCCGGACATACTCCTTGCAGATGTCCGAATGCCTAAAATGGACGGCATAACCCTGGCTAAAGAGATTCATAAGCTTCTGCCACATTGTAAAATTGTATTTATCAGCGCCTATTCGGATAAGGAATATCTGAAATCAGCCATCCAGGTACAGGCGAAACAATATATCGAAAAACCCATCGTTCTTTCAGAAGTGGAATCCATCATGATCGATGTGATCAATGAAATTAAGGCGGAAAAGATTGAACATGACGCCGCACATGATCTGGTACATGGTCTGGAAGAAGCGGAAGAGCTGGTGGAACAATATATCGTCTCCTCTCTTGTCTCAAAGGATCTCGATCTGAATTTACTGTATGAAAAATATGGTAAACTGTATTTTACCTGGCCTGAAGACACCGACTGTACCCCGGTCTGCATTATCCCTTTATTCACCGATAAAACAAATGCCATTCTTCTGAAAAGCAAAATAGCGCAATTCCTTGATACCTGCCATGAAATTGAGTTAATCAGCTATTATATCGGATTTTATGATGACTACCAGATTGCGCTTATATTTCATCTTCCCAAACGCCATGTCCTGATCACAAAGCTGATTCCGGAACTGGTGGAAACGTTAAAGCACTCTGCCGATCTGCCTTACTCTATTGGGATCGGTCCTTCAGATTGTGGTATCAAGAAGATTGCGCAAAATTTCCGGATTGCACAGACAGCTGCCCGCAAATATTTCTATTCGGATACCGATCGTTTTTTTGATTCAGCGCCTGAAGGTGATGTTCTTTCTGATACAGAATTAAGAAATCTTTATTATCAGGTCGGCAACGAACCGAATTCCATTTCTTCTGTATGCTCATATATCAGAAAACAACAATATGTAAATGTTTCCAAAGTACAGGATCTTCTCTACCGCATTTACATCAGAATGCTCAAACGGGCAAATACAGAGGAAATGCCCCTTCCCCAGCAGGAGTTCTATCTTCTGTCCCTCAGCCAGGCGGCTATCCTGCTTGAACAGGATTCTACCAAAATCCATGTTCTGCATTCCATCAATACGGAAGATCTCCGGATTCTGGAAATAGCGCGTTTCGTTTTGAATCATTTCAACAACTGCGATCTGTCCATTGATATGATTGCAAAACAGTGTGGCTTCACGCCAAATTATCTTTCCACACTGTTCAAACAAAAAACGGGACAAACTCTGAACAATTTTATCATTTATACCCGAATAGAAATTGCAAAGAGTCTGTTATTGAATACAAATCTTAAGATATATGAAATCTGCGACCGTGTAGGTATTAATGATCCAAACTATTTCAGTGATTTGTTCAAAAGAACTGTATCCGTCTCACCTACTGTTTTCCGTTTTCGAAACCTGAAGTAATTCCAGCTGCGGAGATTATTTATGAAGTCAAAACTTTTACGATCTCGTATTAACTTAAAAAACATGGGCTTTCAGGGTAAGCTTTTCATTTCAGATATTTTTATTCTTCTGCTCTTTCTCTTTCTGGCAGTTACTCTTAACTACCGCAATACAACAACAAATATGAGAAATGAAGCCATATACTCTGCTAACCAGACGCTTCAACAGACTGCCGCTTATATTGGCTATAAAGCCAATGCAATCAAAAACATTATAGATATTGTAAGCTATGACGATACAATTCAGGAGGTCATTTCCACCAATTCCGCTTATTACCGCAAGGATATCGGCAACTGGATTATTCAAACCTCAAAAGTGAGGAATATTCTTTACAATACCTACACCACGCCGGACATCAGCAGCATTCATCTTTATATGAAAGATGGTCCTGCAGCCATAGAAGAGTCTGATGAATTTCACAGGATGTCATCTGCGGAAAAAGCCAACTGGTATACTGCGCTTCAAAACAGCAGTTCCCTGTATATATGGTTCCCCATTGAGGAAAGTGATAATAATAAGTCTTATCTGTCCTTCATCAAGAAAATTGCCAATGCCGGCAGAATAAATGACTTTATCGGTATCATCAGTGCGGAAGTTCCGCAGTCCGTCTTTCAGGAAATAGCCAAACAGGCTTCCACTACTCCCGACACCGATGTTTTGATTTTTAACAGCTATAATCAGCTGATTGCTCAATATGGTGAAAGCACCTATTCAATAGAAACTATTCTCGATGCTTTCAATACCGAAAATATTCAGAGCAACCGTCCTGTACAGCAGATTTACCTTGACGATGTATCTTATATTGCCGGAATGCAGGGCATTGAGGGAACTGACTGGAGTGTTGTTCTTCTTACCCCCATGGATGATGTGCTGGGCTCTGCAACACTTTACAGAAATCAGATGTACAAAACATCTTTATTATTATTCGTGTTTGGTATTCCAATTATCCTCCTGATTTCTCATTCAATCACATCGCGGCTTCGCATTCTGGAGCAGGAAATGAGAGAAGTCGCACAGGGAAAACTGGATCCAATCAAAGAGGATAATGCGAATGATGAAATCGGGAAACTCACCCACACTTTTAACTATACAATCACACAGATTTCATCCCTGATGAAAGAACAATATCGTCTCGGACAGGAAATAAAATCCCTCGAGCTTAACGTTCTTCAATCACAAATCAATCCGCACTTTCTCTATAATACACTGGATTTAATTAACTGGCTCGGTCTTTACAACAATGTTCCGGACGTCGTAAAAGCATCCACTGCACTCGCCAGCTTCTATAAACTCAGTCTGGGGCACGGTGAAAAGATTGTTACTTTGGAAAATGAAATCAATCATGCAGCAGTTTATGTTGAAATCCAAAACATGAGATTCGGAAACAGAATTATCCTGAATAATCAGATTTCAGAAGAGCTGTATAAATTCAAAATGCTGAAAATTACATTACAGCCTCTGATCGAAAATGCAATTCAGCATGGCATCAGAGAACGTGATGATGAAACAGGCACTATAACCTTGTCCGCTTCTCTTAAATCCGGTATCATAACCATCTCTGTTTCCGATGACGGGGTCGGAATGAGTCCTGATGTTCTTTGCAAGATTCTCGATGAGAGTGAAGAAAAGAAGAAAGAATATGGAGTGAAAAATATAAATAAGAGAATAAAACTTAACTATGGCAATGATTACGGTCTGTCTTACCAAAGTGAACAGGGCATGGGAACTACAGTATATATAAGATTTCCCGCACAGTCTGAATGAAGACCGCTGAATGTACAGCAAAGAAGCTGTAAACTTCTTTCCGGAAGATTTACAGCTTCTGTTTTGCACATTCCGGATCTTCGTCCTTTTCAGCCTTTCAGCTTTTCATAAAAGTCAAACCCGTCAAAGGTCGCAAAATAGTCCTTCGGCTCCTCTGCCCGGCGGATCAGCTCCACGCTTCCGTCCTCCTTTAAGAGAAGCTCTGCGCTGCGAAGCTTACCGTTATAATTATAGCCCATGGAAAAGCCATGCGCGCCCGTGTCGTGAATGAACAGATAATCGCCCATCTCGATCTCGGGCAGTTTACGGTCGATGGCAAACTTATCATTGTTCTCGCACAGAGAACCGGTCACGTCGTAAACGTGATCGCAGGGAGCATCCTCCTTGCCCAGCACTGTGATATGATGATAAGCGCCGTACATTGCCGGGCGCATCAGGTTTACCGCACATGCATCCACACCGATGTATTCCTTGTAAATATGCTTTTCATGAATGGCTTTCGTCACCAGCGCACCGTAAGGCCCCATCATGAAACGGCCCATCTCCGTGTAGATCGCCACATCTCCCATTCCGGCAGGCATAAGAACCTCGTCATATACCTTATGAACGCCCTCTCCGATCGCCAGGATGTCATTCGGCTCCTGATCCGGACGATAGGGAATCCCCACACCGCCGGACAGATTGATGAACGCGATATCAGCGCCGGTCTCCTTCTCCAGCTTCACAGCCAGTTCAAACAGCTGCTTTGCAAGCTGGGGATAATACTCGTTGGTTACGGTATTGCTGGCCAGAAATGCATGAATCCCGAAGTGCTTCACGCCCTTGCTCTTCAAAATGCGGAATGCTTCAAAAATCTGTTCCGTAGTCATTCCATATTTGGAATCTCCCGGGTTGTCCATGATGCCGTTGCTCAATGTGAACATTCCGCCCGGGTTAAAACGGCAGCTCATGGTTTCAGGAAGCTTTCCCAGAATTTCTTCCACAAAACCGATATGGGTAATATCATCCAGGTTGATGATCGCGCCCAGCTTTTGTGCCAGAGCATACTCCTCCGCCGGAGTATCGTTAGAGGAAAACATGATGTCATGTCCGTGGATGCCGATCGCATCGCACAGCATCAGTTCCGTTTTTGAAGAACAGTCGCTGCCGCAGCCATATTCCTGCAAAATCTTCATCAAAAACGGATTGGGCGTGGCCTTTACCGCAAAATATTCTTTAAACCCCGGATTCCAGGAAAATGCTTCCTTCACCTTCGCCGCATTTTCCCTGATTCCCTTCTCATCATAAAGATGAAAGGGGGTGGGATAGCTTTTTACAATTTCTTCAATCTGCTGTTTTGTCACAAATGCTCTCTTGTTCATGATTAGCTCCTTGTCAGTTCTATCAGTTTTATTTCATTGCGCAGCGCTTCCTTAAAAACGCTGACAAAGTTTTTCTGTTTTGTATACAGGCAGGTATCCGTCTGCGCCCTTCCAAAATCTCCGGTCAGAACGTCTGTCGAGTCCACGATCAGCCTAAGCTGGTCTTCCATATTATCTTTTTGATAAAAAAATGCTCCGTCCAGCTCCGGATTCCGATCTGCCAGCACCACCACTTTCTTCCCTGCATCCAACAGCTTTCTCAGCTCCCCGCTGACGCTCTCGATAAATTCTGCCGGTGCGGAAAGATAAACGCGATGCTGTGTGTTCACCAGCATATTAGACGCCTTATCCCTGATATTGCGCTGTCCCACGATCGTAAGATAGCTGTCTGCGTCACTTTCCGGCCGCTTCATATGCTCCGCAAGATATGTCCTGCTCTCTTCCATTCTCCGAATCTTATTCCGGCAAAATTCATCCACATCAACCGCCACGTACTTCGCCGCTGTCTCTTCTCTCTTATAGGCCGCACCCTTTTCTCTCAGCCCTGTCAGCCCATTATACACATTGGATCTGGAAATTCCTGTCAGCTTGGAAGCTTCATACCCGGTCATCTCCCCATTCCGGTAAAGACACAGATAAATCGTCGCTTCCTGCCTGGTCAATCCAAATTCCATTAATCTTTCCAAAAGGATTCCGTCATCCATTCTTCTTCCCCACTACGGACTTTTTCAGGTGCATATTTAGTAGTTCTTTTCAGGAACACTATAGACCGTTTCCTGCCGTCTGTCAATCCTTTTTTTAAACATCGAACATCTTCTCAAGGGACGAAATATGCTCTGCCGGTTTTAGCTGACCGTTTAGCATATGGTTTTCTTTCATCCGCATAAAGGTCGCTTCCAGAACCGTCCTGGAATAACTGTTTCGGTCTTTCCCCATGATCTCTTTTTTTTCTATTTTAAAATGAATTTAGGGGCGTAAAGAAAATATCAGGTCAAATCGGGGCACGATCAGGTCAGTTACATTGATACGATTGACCCGATTTGATATAATATGCACAGCGAACGAAAGTAGAGGAGATGGCGTTATGCTTTTTCAGGAAAGTGAAAACGTAGAGTTGAAAGAAGTAGTCGTAGATGATATAAAAAAGAAAATCATTGCTTTTGCTAACTGTGAAGGCGGCAAGCTGTATATTGGCGTCCGGGATGACGGTACAGTAGTCGGGCTTGATGATCCTGACGGCGTTTCTTCGCAGATCAGCAATATGGTAAGGGATGCAATTAAGCCCG
>Ga0129308_1003748_pt1 | contig 10441 bp, 12 predicted proteins | sample L827metagenome_FD_94440 | JGI IMG/M metagenome (GOLD analysis project Ga0129308, IMG submission 94440) | Ring-tailed lemur group fecal microbial communities from Wisconsin, USA - L827 metagenome | ecosystem: Host-associated > Mammals > Digestive system > Large intestine > Fecal | place: USA... | reverse complement strand
CGATCAGGATCCAAAAGGCATAGGGCGATTGCTGTAAGTATAGCGTTTTACTGCCCATCCACTGGTTGAGCATGCCGCCGGAGTCCAAGAAAATCTGACAAAAAAGGATGATGACTGCCGATGGGATGACCATCGGTGTGATCAGGCCGCTCTGCATCCACTTGATCTTCCGGCTGGAATACAAAAGCAGGTGATGGAATCCCACCGAAAGGAGAAAAGAAATCCCGACCAGAAGAAGAACGCCGACGGCCGAAAATCGGAACGTATTGCCCAGCGCCAGCCGGAACGTGCCGGAATTCCAAAGATCCCAGTAGTTGGCAAGCCCCGAAAAGCCCCCGCTTTTGGCGGTCATGGAGTAATAGATGCATAAAGCCAGCGGGCAGAGAAATACAAATAAAAATCCAATCAGCTGCGGCAGGCAAAACCATAATCCCGTGCGCGACAGCCGAACGGTCAATTGGTTTTTCCGCAAAAAAACGCCTCCCGAGTCAAAATCTATTATAAAAAATTAAAGGAAATACCAACATCTTATTCGCACTAAAACATCTATTCGCTTTTATTAATGCAGATTTTGTAGGTTCATCTGAATACTTTTTATCTCTTTTGCACTCAACAAAGGAAGTGCAATAAAAAAAATTGCACCCAACTGCACAGGTTTTGATATGACATGAGAAGGCATATAAACAAATCGGAAATCCCATCGTTCATAAAAAGCATCATCTAGAATAAAATCGAGGTTCTCTTTGGGAAAGATATTTTTACGTCTTAGAACATCTGCGCCACCTTCTCTCAAATGAATTGGCGTAGAATAGGGATATATAAAAAAATTGTCTTTATCAACCAATACACAGTCTTCAGATATGTATCCCATTCCTCGGCTACAAAGATAACTTGCCAAAGTCGATTTGCCACTAGTCGTCGAAGCCAAAAAAATAAAAGCTTTTTGTCTGCATTCTACTGCCGCTCCATGTAAAGCCAATATATTTTCATCGAAAACCGTGTTTTTGTAAAAAAAATCATTTAAATATTGATTCAACTCGGTTGTTACTTCTAAAATATTACCAGTTTTAATGAAATACTTCTTGGAACAGCCTGATTTTTTTATTGTAATAAATTTATTACAGATAAAATCCCCCCTAAATAAAACATATTTACCAAATTTTTTTCGTAAAAATGCCTCAATTTGAAAACCATAAGTATCTAACGTTTTTTTCAGCTTGCACAAAATCCTGATACAAAATTTTATGAAAGCCATGAAGATTATGATAAAAATATCCTGCCGTCAAAAATTCCTGTGTCTCATCATCATATCCATAAATCATAACTGGATTATCGTGGTCCTCTTTTCCGTAAAATGGCGTATTAGATAGCATTCGATGATTAATATACAAGTTGACATAATAATCATTATCCAGCATTTTTTTAAAAAAAGTTACGACATCTTTACTGCATTGGTGTAAAATTTCTCGATTCAATATATACTGTGAGAAGAAAGGACAATAAGAATATTGTCCTATCAGCCAAAGTCCAGATTCCAAATCCAGCAGAGATCCTGTCATTTCATGTAGATACTGATCATTTGTATTTTCATAGTAAACTACCTGAATAAAATTTTGAAAAATCCAGTCTTCCGTCTGTGGATAGCTTTGCAAAATTCCTAAAAAATTTGCTATACCTGGATAGGAAGATACATAAGGTTTTGCCATTTTTAATACTTTGACCATGTTTGTCCTCCATAAGATTTAACGGAACCTTATTCCTCCAAATAGAGCCTAAGCTTTCCCTGGAATGTAGCAAGGCAATTTTCATAGGTGTTGGTGTCCTCAAAATAGGGCTGGAATTCCTGCTTGATCATTTGGGTCACTTTTGGATTGGAGATCTGGCAATAGGCAATGTTATCATATATTTGCTGGATCGCCTGCCCTTGCTCTTCTGTCAGTTCCACATAATCAACGCCGTTTCCTGAAGACCGTACAGAAGACGACTCCATCCACTCCCGCAAAGCAGCAAACGACTCTCTTTTTACCGGGTTATAAACCAAATTGCTGACATCTGAATAGTCCATACAGGTCCGGAGCAGTTGATAGCCCAGATCCGGATTTTTTGCATCTTTCGTCACCGCACCGAAATACGAGATCAAAGCGGAATACCGGGAAGGGTCTTCCATCGTTGGAGGGATAAAAAAATCAGTATTCGTTTCAAAACTCTGCGCATAATAGGGTCTATCATATATCGTTCGGGGAAGAGGATGCATCATATTGTAGATCGATATTTCTGGAAAAATATCTTCGCCCTGTGGGATGCTCGCAAAATTTTGGTCTGACTGGTACATGGTTTTTGCGACATCAACGATCTGGCGAAGGTTTCCGTCCTCGATTTCCGTTCGCCCATCCTTCCGCTGGACAAGATTTAGGCAAGCTGAACTTTGCAGGAAATCGATGTAATCAAATCCAGCTTGATAAGATGAGTGATACATAATACCGGTCGCGTAATGCGCCGGATCAGCGTTAACCTCTTTTGCCGCTTCATTTACTGCGGTAAAATACTCTTCCCAAGAGGTCTGGCCCTGTACGATATTCTTTTCCTGCATAAAGTTTGTCGGCTGGAATGCTGTAACAAGCCGGACTGCAAAGGGCAAAAAATACTGCTTTCCGTCTATCTTACTTCCTTCCATAGCAGAGGCGAGATACGCCTGAGGATCATAAGTTTCGTCTTGAGAAAGGTATTCATCCAATGGAAGAAACGCACCGCTAAGGGCTGTCTTTTGAAAATCAATACTCCAGGTGTTACTGCTTAACTCATCGAAAATGACAACATCTGGTCCGGTATTGGTATTGAGGTTTTTGATGAGCTCATCTTCTAATTCCTGGCAGGTTTCAAATTTTACAGCCTGCAATGTGACTTCCGGGTGCTGGGTGCGAAATAAGCCGATACGAGCTAGCGTATTAAAACCATCAATATAATAAACAGTTAAGATTTTCTCCTTTTCTTCTAAGGAGTCAGATGACATGGAAGAAATCTCCTTATTCTGACAGCCGGAAAAAAGCGCGCAGATTAGGAAAAAGCAAGACAAAAAACAAAAAAATCGTTTCATCACAGAACCTCCTGTACACTTCAATTGACATTTTCAATAGATAAAAGGCGAAACATTTTTTATCTGTTTCTGAAAACCAAAGAACAGCGGCAATACTCTACTTATCTAAACATTCTTCTTCATTTCAAAAAATTAGAATTTTGCAAAAGCACAGTTTTGTGGCAGCCCACACCATCCAGGGGTACAACCGCTGCGAGCATAGGTTTCAATATGTGTTTCAATTTCTTTCTCATCAATTATGAGAAGTTCTGGTTTTTTCCATTTTTTCATTTCATTTTCTCCCTTCATATATGTGCCGCTGTTCTAAGGAACAAAGGAATTTATTGAGTAGAATATGCCTGTATAATTTCTTTTAATACTGGAGCTTTCTTCCTTATTGCGCATGTATATCCTGGTAAATATAAATCCTCAGTACCTAATATACCATAGCACCCTCCATCTTTTGGGCACCCTGTATTTGCTAAATAACAATCCTTACATAAATTTGCTTCAAATAAGCGTTTTCGTGCAATAATGCTTTGCCGAATTGCGGCCGTAAGTGGATTATCTTTTGAAATTATTTCTCTTAATGGTTGTCGATTTATGTTTCCAATGCAAAAATATGTATCGTAAAGAAAATTACATACATGAACGTCTCCATTGGCTTTTACCGTTAACTGGGTTAAATCTTCCTTTTTCATAATAGGACAAGGTGCAAAAGGATTTGTAAGTTGAAGTCTTTTCGGGTCAAGATTATGCGTTTTTGCATATCGATCTATTTTTACTTGTGTACGTAATAAGTCGGTTACTAAAACACCAATGTTCTCCCAATCCTGCTTTGCTTGGCCAAGCCCAATAATCAATCCGAAAGATGGCGTGCAGTGATAATATTGCGCCAACTCAATAAAATCAATCACCTGTTCCATATTAAATCTGTTTACAGTCATTTTTAAAGCATGGTCTCTTCGTTCTTGATGTGATAACTTATTTAAAAACGAAATCACCTTTTCAAAAGACCCTGGGCCTCTTGTTTTTGTGTTAATTTCTTCAGTAGCCCCATCCAGACTAACTTGTAATGAAATATGGGGACTGCTTTGCAAATAATCAAAAATATCGTCATTAACAACTGTGCCATTTGTAATTAAGACGATTTTCATCATCTTTTTTTCACTTAAAAAATAAAGGATTTTATTGATATCTGGGTGCAAAAAAAGTTCTCCTCCTGAAATTGCCAGAGAAGTCCCTCCTAATTCGGCCATTTGATCAATCATATTCGTAAAAGAGGAATATTCCATATCAAGTGTCTTTCCTCTTCCGGAGCAATTATAACAATGTTTACAAGCTAAATTGCATTTTTCTGTAATTTCGGCATAAATACTTTCTAGCACAAACAACACCTCATTTAAATGATACTATTTATTCTTAATCATTTCAATTATCCCTGCTTCAGCCAAAGATATTAAAAATTCGTTTAAATCTTCTTGAATTGTATCTCCTTGATATTTATTTTTTACAGATTCTAACAAATGCTCATAGTCTTTTGTATGTCGAATCATTTGTAAAAGTTCGCATTCAAACTCTCTCAAAATATATATCTTTTCCGAATTTTTCTCCTGTCCTAAGACTACTTTTGTATCATTTTCATCTACTACCAATAATTCATCATGCACAACAAAATAATAATCTTTCATGTTTTCACCTCATTAATCACTTTATTAAATGTTAGTTCCAGAATAATTTTGGACTCCTCTACCATGTAACAGATTACTGAAAATTAACAACAAATATATCATTTTACATTTGCATTCACCTTTCTTATATTCTCGTTTCCAAAATTCCCACTTCCCTCCGATTCAGCATAATACAGCCCTTTAATAACCCCCACAGAAATTCGGATAGTTTTGATAGATAATTTAACTAGTCTAATATGGATATACAATTCAGATTAAAATGTTACACAAAATTTTATTTTTTTTTGAATTTTTTTATAAAAATTAATAAAATTTGTAAAAAGGTGAACGCCTATGCCTACAGAAGATAAGGATATAGGTCTAGATAATTACGAAAAATTTACGCAATTATATATTCCCTCAACAGGGCTTTCAACAGGTAACCCCCGCTTTGTCGTATTTCCCTTACCTTGTGACTATATTATATACTAACGTTGGTATATAATCAATTGGTATAATGCACAAATATATATTGACGTAATTATATATATTTTATATTGACGTTAGTATGTTGGCGTGTTATAATCATATTGTAAAAAATAGGGGGTATATAAATGGCGATTACCGAAGCACAAAAAAGAGCAAGCGCAAAATATAACGCTAAAGCGTATGACCGAATCGAGTTAAAAGTGAAAAAGGGACACAAAGCAAAGATCAAAGCCCACGCGGAAAGCCATGGAGAAAGTGTCAACGGCTTTGTGAATCGTGCTATTGATGAAACAATGGAGCGGGAAAAGTCAGATCAATAAAGAACGTATGTTTTTACAAAAACCACCGGCGAAAATTCGCTGATGAGACTTTCAGCGGGAGGAAAAACAGATGAAAATATATAATATCATCGGCGGCGTAAATGGAGCGGGAAAGAGCAGCCTAACCGGTTCTTTGAAATATCAGCGTTCCGATTTGGGCACCATCATTGACGTGGACAAAATTACTGCGCAGCTGGGCGGCGATCCCCTGACAGGCGGCAAAGCTGCCGTTTCCAAAATCCGGGAGTGCATGGAAAAAGGGGTCAGCTTCACACAGGAAACAACGCTTGCCGGGTACCGCACCGAGCGCACCGCCAAAGAAGCAAAAGAAGCTGGCTATTATATCCGCCTTTTCTATGTTGGGCTGGATACCGTTCAAGAAAGTCTAAAACGCATTCAAAACCGCGTGGAAAAGGGCGGGCATGATATTCCTTCGGATGATGTGAAACGCCGTTTCTCAGGCCGTTTTGAAGCTCTGGCGAAGGTGCTTCCCTATTGTGATGAAGCAATCTTTTTTGACAATGACAACGGATTCCGGGAAGTAGGCGAATACCGGAACGGGGAACTTGTCCCATTTGGCGATAGCCCGGAATGGTTCCGCCAGCTTGCCGAATATCTCAGGGAAAACCCTTAAATCATTGCCATTTGCATGAGCGGGCATGAGATGTTATCCCAGAATCGACAGAAACACGCCAAAATTAGGCCAAATTAAAGAGTTTATGTGTTTTGCGTGTCTTTTTTCCCATCTGTCAACAAAAACACAAAATAGACGGCAAAACAGCGGATTATAAAACAAACCCGCTCAAAACAAAAAACAGACCTGCTCACGGCCTTTGTTGGCTCATGTAGCAGGTCTTTTGTTTTGTGCTTATACACTACACCCGAACGCAATGTCTTTTCTCTGGAATGTCTTGAACCCTCACGATAAAGCGTATATATACATACCCGCTTTTTCCCGAATGGGGGGAGCGTTATAGCTTTTCCCCCTTCCTAAAAACATTTGACAGAGTTGGAAAGAGTGACCCACGCCATTAGAGACCCCCGAACATTGCATGTTAAGGGGTAGGGGGGTATCTTTCTTGCCTGTTGGCTTTTTGTTATTCTTCCCGCGTTCGCTGCCATCGCTAGCGGTCGTTAGCGTTCGCTTTTCTGAAAACCGTTCGCTTTTTTCGCTTTTTAGGTCTCGCTTTCTTGCTCGCTGTCCACTGGTCGTCCACTGGACGTCCATCTGCTGTCCAGCTTCTCCACTGTGATTTCCACAGAAGACGCGCCCATCTGGCGAAACATGCCAAACCCCGTCTTGTATGCGTATTGGTCTATGATATCTTCCCGCCATGCTTTCAGCTTCCGCAGGTTTGCCCCACGCCGCAGGCCGCGCAGCGCGTTTGATTCTTGAACCCGGACATACTGGAACGTGTAGCCTTGCCGCTCGGCAATCTCTTTCAGCTTTTCACCACGATAGAACCGCCCCCGGATGGTATCGGCTTCCTGCGGCTTTAGCGTATCAAGGCAGCTTTCCAGCACATCATGAAGCTACTGCGTGTATACCCGCTCAAAGCTGCTTTCTATGGCCTGTTCTGCGGCCTTGTCCGGTATAACATCCCCCAACGCGATATCTTCATTTTCTCCGGCAATCGGGCTTTCAAGACTAATACAGCGGTTGAGCGGGTCAAACTTTTCACGGCCATATCTGACATCCAGCATTTGCGCCCATCGGTTTAGCAAGTGGCGTTTTAGGTAGGTTGTCAGTTTGTACCCGGATCCCGCCTTGAAGCTTGCTGCGGTGTCCATCATGGCAAAATATCCGGCTTGTATCAGGTCTTCAATTTCCACCCCGGATCGGGCGCATGTGACCTGTGAGCGGGCATAATACCGCCCGGCCAATAGAGTGACAAGCTTTTCCACCCACTCCCACAAAAGGGAATACAGGTTGGTTTCCCCATGTTGGATTCTCACGGCTATTTCTTCATTGGTCATTTGCAGCAGCCCCTTTTCAGTGATATAATAAGCGTATCGGCTGGGGCTGGCGTGTTTGTTGCGCTGGCCTTTTTTATGCGGTATTTTGTTCTTTTTTTGTGCAATATTTTGCGTTTTTTCGTCTCCGCTTTTTAACGATGGGAAGATCGTCCAAATATCACATTTATCCCATTTCGGGAATTTTTCTTTTCGGTGGGTCTGGCGTAGGTGTCTGGCAAGCTATTTCCCCACAAGGCATGCCCCCGGGGGATTGTACCCAGCAGGGAACCGCCAATATTTAAGCCGTCTTCCCGTTCTTTCTTTGTTCTAAATCCTTTACCGTGCGTTCCATTGCGTCCAGCATGTGCGCCCGCGCTTTTGGTTCTTCTGGTAGTTCCTGCATGACCGCAGCCAGATAATCATACAGGAGCTTTTTCTCTGCTTTTTCTGCTTCCAGCTTTGAAAGCGTTGTGATCTGATAAATAAGGCTTTGCACTCGTGCATCAAATTCTTTCAATGTGGTTCCCCCTCATAAGGTCAATCGCTGCTTGTATTTGTCTTTCTGCCCGCTGGCGGCTCCAATTCCCGGCAAGGTATTCATAATACGCCGCAACCGGCCAGCAAAGAATCTTAGAGCATGTGAGCGGGTCTTTCTGTTTCTGGGCGATCTGCTCACCCTCTCGGAAGAAATCAGGCGTTCGGCTTAAATCCCCTTTCAAACGGATTGCCCAATTCCACGCCCATTGCTTTAACTCCTGTTCATTCAAAACGGCGGCGCGCTCCCTTCTTCTGGCTCTCCCACGGCAAAAAAGCGCTGCATATCCCCGTCAAACCGAAACTTAATATACCCGCACTGTCCTTCTTTGTTTTTCGCGATTATCAGCTTTCTTTCCTGATCGTCCGTATCTTCCCCGGTTGCTGATCTGTGCAAAAACAAAATCGCGTCCGCGTCCTGCTCGATCTGCCCGGATTCCCTCAGGTTAATCATAGTCGGCTCACTATCTCCCGCCCGGTTTAACTGCGATAAGGCAACAACGGCAATTTTGCTTTGCTGTGCCATGGTGTGCAAGCCTTTGCTGACGTTTGTTGCTTTCTCATAAAGGCTTTTGCCGTCTGCGGACAGCAGCGTTAAATAGTCGATAAATACCACTTCCGCCCGCTCTTGGATTGCCCTTGCCTGAATTTCCGGAACTGTCCACCCTGCCGCTTCCACCACCGACAGGCGCAGGGAAGAAAAACCGGCTTGCAGCCTTTCCAGCTTCTCTTTTTGGATTTGCCCGCCTTGTTTGATCTGACGAAAAGACAAATTTCCATAACAGGCTAAAGCCCGCTCATAAATCTTTTGCGCGGATGTTTCACAGGAAAAATAAATGACTTTCTTTGCCCTTGCCATATGTAAAGCCATTTGCAGCGAAAAGGCAGTTTTCCCAACAGACGGACGCGCCCCGATTACTACAAAATCACCCGGCGCTATGAACAAAAGGCTATCCAGCTTTCGAAACCCTGTCCCGATGTATTGACGCGGCTTCTCCAAAGAATCAGCCACCAAAAGAAAACCATCCGCAGCGGAAACACTGCTGCCCTCATGCCCGCTCATGCTCTGCGCTGTCAAAGCAACGGCGTTTTGTACGTCTTCCAACGGCTCCCCGCTTTGCAGTCGGGTTAATGCCACGCCCAAACGGCTTACCGCGTTCGCCCGGCGTGATTCTTCCGAAACAATGCGTATATATTCACTTAAACCGCGAACAGACGGCAGCGATTCCACCAGCTGCACCAAATAAGGCTTATAGGTGTCATCCCCCAAACGGTCAAGCACCGTTATCACGTCAATGTGCTTTTGCTCTTGGAAAAGGGAAAGGCAAGCCGCAAAGACCCGCTCACACTCTGGATTGATAAAATTTTCTGCCGTTAGCTTGTCCGCTACCAGCGGCATAACATTTTTAGAATCAACCAGAATAGCCCCCAAAATGGCTTCCTGCGCCTGCTTATAGCTGCTCATGGCTATAACTCCCGATAGATCGACTTAGGAGCGGGTAAAGGGGATTTTTGTTCTTGGCTCTCTATTGGTTCCCAAGTTCTTACCGCTGCTTGCCAGTCTTTCATGGTTTGCTTGCCGATTTTCCACCCGATTGACTCATAGTGATCGAAAAAGCGTTTAGGGTCTACGTTGTTTTGTCGTTCCTTGCAGTATGATTTTACCCATTCCAAATCCGGTGGGATAATATTTCTTTGTGGTTTTTCTTTTTTGGGCGGCTTGTCCGCCCCTATAATATCTATACTAACCTATACGAGCCTAACCTATGCGGTGTTTTTGCGTCTAGCTGTTGGCTTTTTATCAAAACATACGTTTCCCTTGCTACTCCATTTTAGCATAAGGCAATCAGCAATGCAAGAAGGGAGTAACAAACATAAAAAGAAAGCACAGTGCAGTAACCGCAATCGCAAACCGCCAGTACGTCTACATCCGTTTAGAGGGTTACACAATCTTTGAGATCCTCTCGATAGAAAGGAAATTTATTTTTCCAGGCGTACGGCCATCCCATTTTGCAATGGCTTACTGGTTTCGTAGATGACCTGGCCGTCGTTTGGAAAGTAGGTCAGCGCCACCTGCCCTCCGGCAACCTCTTCCGCCGCCGCGAGGCATTCTTCCGCGTAATATTCGGTACCCCAGACCCGTTCCCGTTCTCTGAGGACAAAAAAGGTGGCATCGGTTTCGTCAAAGGTCACGGCGGATGTGGGGATAACGCCTCCATGCTCGTGCTTGCCCTGGCTTTGGGCCGTAAAGGCAACTGCCGCGCCGTCTACCATGCCGTAATCCATCGACTCCGGCAATTGGGCTTGGTAAATATACCGGTTGGTCTTTGGCTCATAGACCTTGCTGGTAACAGACAGATCCATTTTGGTGGGCACCGTCCGATTATTCTCCCGTACCT
>Ga0129308_1003747_pt1 | contig 10441 bp, 12 predicted proteins | sample L827metagenome_FD_94440 | JGI IMG/M metagenome (GOLD analysis project Ga0129308, IMG submission 94440) | Ring-tailed lemur group fecal microbial communities from Wisconsin, USA - L827 metagenome | ecosystem: Host-associated > Mammals > Digestive system > Large intestine > Fecal | place: USA... | reverse complement strand
GATCGAGAAGGCCGTCTCCGCCGCCCGGAAATTGTCCATATAGAGGGCCGCATCGGCGTCGATGACGCCGACCAGCGTGACGTTTTCGAAGTTCAGGCCCTTGGTGACCATCTGCGTGCCCACCAGGACCGGGATGTTCTCCTCCCGGAAGCGGCGCAAAATCGCCTCGTGGCCGTTTTGGGCCGTGACGGAGTCGGCGTCCATCCGGAGAATCTCCTCCCCCGGCAGCAGCGCCTCCAGCTCCGCCTCCACCCGCTGGGTGCCGAAGCCCACCATCTTGAGGTGGCCGCCGCAGACCGGGCAGCGCTCGAACACCGGCCGGGAATAGCCGCAATAGTGGCACAGCAGGCGGCCGTTGGTCCTGTGATACGTCAGGTTGACGCTGCAGTTCGGGCACTGGGGCACGTCGCCGCAGTCGACGCAGACCAGCATCCGGCTGCTGCCGCGGCGGTTGAGGAACAAAATCGCCTGCTTCCCCCGGTTTTCCCGCAATGCCTCCTGCAATCTCCGGCTCAGGGGCGAGCCGTTGCCGGCCCGAAGCTCCTGCTTCATATCCACGATCTCCGCCGCGGGCAGCGGACGGCCATTGTAGCGGCTTCGCAGGGTATAGAGCGAATAGCGGCCGCTCCGGGCCTGGTACATGCTCTCGACCGACGGCGTGGCCGAGCCGAGGAGCACCAGCGCCCGCTCCCGCAGGCCGCGATAGATGGCGACCTCCCGCGCATGGTAGCGCGGCGTATTCTCCGATTTATAGCTGTGCTCGTGCTCCTCGTCCAGAATCAGCAGCCCCGGCTTCGCCAGCGGCGCGAACACCGCCGAACGGGTACCGACCACCACCGTGGCCTCGCCGCGGCGGATGCGCTTCCATTCGTCGTAGCGCTCCCCGATGCGCAGGCGGCTGTGCAGCACCGCCACCTGCTCCCCGAAGTGGGCCGTCAGGAGGTCCACGAGCTGCGGCGTCAGCGAGATTTCCGGCACCAGCAGCATGGCGCTGCGGCCGGCGTCGAGACAGGCGCGGATCAGCGAGAGGTAGACCGCCGTCTTTCCGCTGCCGGTGACGCCGTAGAGCAGGGCGACGCCGGGCTTTTCCTGCCGGGCCTGCCGCAGCAGGCCCTCATAGGCGCTGCGCTGTTCTTCGTTCAGGACCGGCGGCTTTGCAGGCGCGGCGGAGCCGGAGACCGGCGTGCGAAGCACCTCCTGCTGCGATTCCTCCACATAGCCGAGGTCCCGGAGCCGCCGGATGGTCTCCCGGGAGGCCCCGGTGAAGTCGCAAAGCTCCCGCTGCGAGACCCGTTCCATCGCCGCCAGCAGCTCCAGCACCGCCGCCTGCAGCGGCGCGCGGCGCTTTCGCTCCGCGGCCATGGCCCTGGCCTCCTCCGGCAGCACCGCCAGAGACAGCACCGTCTCCGTCTTGTCCGCCGTCTTCCTCTGAAGCGACCGCTGGGTCTTCAGATGGCCGCGCCGGGTCAGGGTTTGCAGATTCTCCCGGCAGTCCGCGCCGAACTGCCGGAGCAGCGCCGCCTCTCCGGCGCTGCCGCCAAGGGCCTCGATGGCCTCCAGGAGCTGCCGGAGCGGCGAATCGAGCCTGCCCGGGTCCGGCGCGTCCGGCGGAATCTCATACCAGGTCTCCGCCTGGATAAAGACGCCGGCGGGCAGCATCGCCTTGATGGCCTCATAGAAGGTGCAGAAATACCGCTCCCGCAGGAACGCCGCCAGCTTGAGCATCCCCTCGTCCAGCAGCGGCTCCGGGTCCAGCAGGGCCGCAAGCTCCTTCACGTCCCCGGCGTCTCCCTCCTCCAGAGAGAGGATCACGCCCTCGGAGAGCCGGTTGCTCCGCCCGAAGGGCGCCGAGACACGCATGCCCGGCGCGGCCTGCCAGCCCGCCGGCAGGCGGTAGGTATAGGCCCTGTCGATGGCGTAGACCGCCGCCTCCACGGCCACTTTGGCCAGCATCCGAACACCTCCTGCCGCATCTCCAATTTCAGGGAAGCTCTGATTCCATCGGCAAAAGCTCCGGCATCCGGCCGCAGACGGTTGGTTCAGAGGTTCCTGATCGCAATGTGCAGACAAGGCGTAGGCAAAAAAGCCTGCGCCTTGCCGACGTCACTTTTTATACTCTTCCTTCACCGAGGCTCTGATCTTGCCGGCGGCAACCTCGCGGATTGCCAGCGTGACCGGCTTGTCCGACAGGGCGGTGTGCTGGGCTTCGGCTTCCTCGGAAATCTGCCGCGCCCGGGTGGCCACCACATTGACCAGCAGATAGCGGCTATCGATATACTTCAACATTTCCGTGATCGGGGGGTACAACATCGCTACAATTCCTCCTTGAGATAGTGGATGCGGTTGGCCGTCCGGCAATGGGCGGCGCGGATGATCGCCAGGACCTCCCCGGCGGACTTCTCGACCTGGCCGGTCTCGGAGACCACCAGATAGTCGTACTGCGGGGCCATGGTATATTCCCACCGGGCCGCCTCGAGGCGCTTTTGAATCTTCTCCGGGGCCGTGTCGCCGCGGCCCACCAGCCGCCGCTCCAGCTCCCCCAGAGACGGGGCCAGAATGAAAATCAGCACGGCGTCCGGACGCTTCCGTTTGACCTGCATCGCACCCTGAACATCAATATCCAATAAGATATCATACCCCAAATTCAGCGCTTCGTCAACGGGTTTTTCCGGGGTTCCATAACAATTTCCCACATATTCCGCGTGCTCCAGCAGCTCGTCCCGCTCGATCATGGCCATAAACGCCTCGCGGGAGACGAAGTAATAGCTGACGCCGTCCACCTCGCCGGGGCGAATCTCCCGGGTGGTCGCGGACACGGAGAACCGCAGCCGCGGATGCGCCTCCATGACCTTCTTCACCACGGAGCTCTTGCCGACGCCGGACGGCCCGGAGATGACGATCAACTGTCCCTTATTCAAGCGGCTTCTCCTCCTCTTCTGCCGTGCGCTCGGCAATGGTCTCCGGCTGGATGGCCGAGAGAATCACATGGTCCGTGTCCATCAGGAGCACCGCCCGCGTCTTCCGCCCGTAGCTGGCGTCGACGCACATGCCGCGGTCCTTGGCCTCCTGAATCAGCCGCTTGACCGGCGCGGAATCCGGGCTGACCACCGCCAGCAGCCGGTCCTGGGAGACCAGATTGCCAAACCCAATGTTGATGAGCTTCATCGCCGTCCTCCGTCCTATTCGATATTCTGCACCTGCTCGCGAATCTTCTCCAGCTCCGCCTTGATGGCCACGACGTTTCGCGCCTGCTCGAGATCGCTGCCCTTGGAGCCGATGGTGTTGGCCTCCCGGTTCATCTCCTGGAGCAAAAAGTCCAGCTTCCGGCCGATGGGGCCGCCGCCGGTGAGCATCGTATCGAGCTGGTCGAAATGGCTGCGCAGGCGGACCGTCTCCTCGTCCACGGCGACCTTGTCGGCGTAGATTGCGGCCTCGGTGAGAATGCGGCTCTCGTCGATGGTCGTGCTCTCCAGCACCTCCCGCATTTTGGCCGCCAGGCGCTCGCGGTACTCGGCCACGGTCTGCGGCGTCCGCGCCTCCACCTTTCCGACCAGGTCGAGAATGGTGGCCGACCGGCTGCGGAGGTCCGCCTCCAGGGCTTCGCCCTCCTTCGCGCGCATCTCCGTGTATTTTTCAAGGGCCTCGTCCACGACGGAGAGGATGTCCCGCAGGACCTGCTCCTCGTCCTCCTCCTGCTTCTCGACCACGAAGACGTCCGGGAAGCGGGCCAGGGACGTGACGGTGATGTCGTCCTGCACGTCATAGCCGGCGGCGATGGCCTTCATGGCGGCCAGGTAGCCCTCCAGCACGGGCCGGTTGAGCGTCACCTGCGTGCCGCTGTCCGCCGTGATGCCCACGGAGACGAAGACGTCCACCTTGCCGCGGCTGACCGCCGCCTTGACCTGCCGCTTGATCGGGTCCTCCGCGTAGCCAAACAGCCGCGGGACCTTCACCGTACAGTCGAGATAGCGGTTGTTGACCGATCGAATCTCCACGGTGATCTCCCGGTTTCCGATGGTTTTCACGGCTCTGCCATAGCCGGTCATACTCTGAATCACGATTCATTCTCCCCTTCCATGCGTTCCTCCGGTCCGCCGGAGATACAGGCCGATCAGCCTGGAAAATCCAAGGTCATAGAGCACAAAGACCACAAGCCCGATGGCGTACACCGCCGCCGTATTCAGCGGAAGCAGGTCCGTCAGGGCGGAGAAGGCGTCCCGCAGCAAAAAATACAGCAGCGCGAAGGCGGCCGTATAGTTCAAAAGCTTGACGGCCCATTCGACCGCGCGGCGCTTCTGCCGCTCGGCCAGGCTCTTGACCACGCCATAGTAGCCAAAGATCACGAGATACCAGACGGCGACGCCCTTTTGCGGCAAAAGCAGCAGCGCCAGCAGGCCGGACACGCCGTAGACCGCCAGTCCGCCGCCGATGCCCATGCGGAGCACCGCCGCCGCCGGGACCAGCCCGGCCACCGCCGCCGTGGGGATCACATAGCCCGGAAGCAGGCTTCCAAGCCAGAGAATCGCCGCCGACAGCGCCGCAAGCACGCCGCCCAGGGCGATGCGCTTTGTATTAGCAGCCGTGTCCACCGCCTCCTAAGCAATTGCAGAGACAGTGGGCGCAGAGCATCGAGGTGCAGAGGTCGTCACAGTCGCTGCCGGAGCCATAGTAGGACTGGCGGTAGGGACTGCCGCCGCCCTGCATGGACCGAAGGGCCTGCTGATATTCCGGATTGCCCGGCTCCATGCTGCACGCCGACTGGAAATTCCGCCTGGCGTCGTCCAGCCAGCCGCGGCGGTAGGCCACGGTGCCGCAGAGGTAGTACCACTCCGCGTCCGGCTCCCGGACCGTGCGCAGCATATTGTCCGCCGTCTCCAGGTCGCCGCTGTTGATCGCCTGCCGGACCCGGACATAGAGATCGTGGTTCGAGGCGGAGTAGTAGCTGGCCTTCTGGTAGCTCCGGCTGCTCTGCCGCTGGTAGCTCGCGCCGCCGGCCCGCTCTCTCGTGATCGCGTCGTAGGCCTCGTTGATGTCCTTCATCTTCTCCTGGGCCAGGTCGGCCAGCGGGTTGTCCACATAGTTATCCGGATGGTATTTCCTCGCAAGGTCCCGGTAGGCCCGCTTGATATCCTCATCCGACGCCGAGCGCGATACGCCCAGCACCTCATAGGGGTCGTTCATGTCCTCACCTGTTTCTTTCTATGGTTAAATCTGCCCTCCGCGACCGCCTTTAAAACGGCCGGCAGGCCATAATAGATGATATTCTCCGTCACAGCCCCGCGCTGCGTCCGCTTCATCAGCTCAAAGGCGGATCCAGCGAGATCGATGGACACGTTCATAATCTGAAGGAGATAGGTCATGTCCTCCGGCCGCAGCATGCCGTCCTGCACGTGGAAGCGGAAGCGGAGCGGATTGTAGCTCCCCCGGCGGCAGTCCTTCCGGAGATCGTCCAGGGCGTCCACCAGGTAGACGTAGCGCCCGATCTGGTAGAGCGCCTGCTCCGCCGGTCTTCGCTGGGCCGGGTCGCGCCACCAGGCGGCGAAGCCCTGCAAAATTCTGGCAAAGGCGTCCGCCGTCTCGTCGATGCTGTCCGACCGGGCCTTCTCAAGCCTGTCCAGCTTCGCAAGCTGGATACGGATCCGGTAATCCTGCTTCTCCCACGCCGCGGCGGCCCGTCCGCAGGCGGGGCGGAAAAGCCACGCCGCCATTCTCGCGCCGAGGCGATGGAAAAAGCTGCCGTCCTTCTGCTCGTCCCGGAGCTTCCAGTAGGCCAGCAGGACCGTCATATCCGCCACGAACTCCATGGCCATATCCTGCCGGCGGCAGGGCTTCCGGCAGAGAACGCCCGCCGGGCACCAGCACTTCTCCGGCTTCTCCGGCTGCCGGTCCATCGTCAGAAAGCTGTAGAGAAAGGTCATATCATAGCTGAGGAGAAACCGGGCAAAAAAGCCGTGGCGCTTGCTGAGGCAGCGGCAGAGGCCGCAGTAGTCCTCCTGCCAGCGCCGCAGGTCCCGGACCTTCAATTCCTCCTGCAAGGGGCGTACATATCCAAACATGGGCTATTCCTCTGCAAATCCGACAATGCGGAAGGCGGGCTGCTTCTCTCTCATCAGGCGGCGGTTTCGGAGCAGGCCGGGAACGAAGCCCAGGGCGAAGCCCAGGCCGCCCAGCAGCCCCGGCGCAAGCGCCAGCGCCGCCCCGATTCCATAGCCGAGGAAGAACAGCACAAGCGGCAGCCCATAGACCAGGAACACGGAGAGGAGCACCGGGCCGGTGTCGCTCTCGATTGTGACGCGGTCGCCGGGCTTTGCGCCGATTTGGTTCTCCGCCCGGACGAAGAGCTTCTCCCGGGCCGCCCCGCAGCCGCCGCAGCGGTGGCAATCGCCGCTGCAGGCGCTCTGCCGCTCCAGAAAGACCTCCGCAATCCCCGGCTCCAGGAGCCTTGTCACCTGAACCGTCTGCCGCATGGCTACGGGATGTCGTCCGGGGATTCCGGCGCGTTCTCGGTCAGGGAGGCCAGGTAGTCCTCCTCGGTAATCAGAGTCGTCATGACGCTGTAGGTCCCGAGGACGCCGCAGGTCGGATGGGAATTGAGGTAGATGCCCACATTGTTGACCGTATAGCTGCCCGCGACGCCGCTGATGTTGGAGAGGTCCGCCACCACGCGGACGTCGGCCGCCGTGATGGACTGGATATCCTCGCTGGGTCCGCGGACCGTGATCTGCAGCGATTCCGTGACCGCGTCGGCATGGAAGCCGGCGGGGATATTGGTGAATTCGAAGCTCGTGACCCGCACCGTCGTGGAGCTGAGGCCGCTGAGGGCCAGCGTCACCGTGGCCTCCACCTCGCCGGATTCGTTCTTCACGCCGTCCGGCAGGACGATGGGGTAGGTCTGCGTGGAATCCGCCACGATTTCCGCGAGGTTTTCCCGCCCGAGGACGATCTGGTTCAGGCCGTCGAGGAGCTTTTCGTCGCCCGAGACCATGATGGTGCTGGGGCTGGATTTCCACTTGATGTTGTCCTCCGTGGCGCCGCCTCCGGCCGTGAATTCCACGACCAGCGGGACCTCCTTGTGCTTCACCACGTTGACCGTGACGCCGATGGTCTCCATCTCCAGCTCGATGCCGGTCTTGTCGACCGGTTCGCCGTTTCCGTCCACCAGCGTAAACTCCATATTCCGCGTAAAGCTGCCGCTCAGGTCCGCGTCGTCCACGATAATCAGCGCCGAGGCGATCTGGTCCACGACGGCCGCCGTGCCGGTGGCGCTGATGGAATCGAAGGCCGGGACCGTGGAATCCAGCAGGTAGCCCTCGGCCACCGTCCCCTGGAACGCCACCTTGACCGGAATCTCCCGCGTCGACAGCGCCTCCACCGTGATGTTCACGGTGCTCGGGCTGCGGCGGTTCACCGTCAGGCTGCTGGCCTGGATGGAGTTGGGGTAGCCGATGTTGTAGTTCATGCTGTAGTCCCCGGCGGCGTTGATCTTGGACACGTCGACCGTCAGGGTGATATTGTCCCGGTTCAGATCCTGCATCACGGTCCGGCGGCCCGTGAGCTGGAGGCTGACCGTAGCGTCGGAGCCCTTGGTGATGGTCAGGCCCTTCTCCCGCAGGACGTCCGCCCCGGTGAAGATGACCGGAATATTATAGAACGTCTCGGTCTTCTCCGTGCTGACCACGGTGACCACATAGGCCCAGCAGAACACGGCGGCAACCAGCGAAATCAGCATGCAAATCAGTTTACTTTTCTTCTTCATGTTCCGTATCCTCTTGCGATGCCGCCCGTTTGGCCAGCCAATTGCGGAGCTTGTCCAAAATGCCGTTCTCTTCCCCGTCGCCAATCAGGCTTTGCAGCTCGGTCCGGAGCAGCTTTTGCAGCGTCTCCGGCGTGAGGCCCCGTTTCAGCATGCCGCCCACCGCCACGGAGATGACGCCCGTCTCCTCCGAGACGATGACGACCACCGCGTCGCTGGCCTCGCTCATGCCGATGCCGGCCCGGTGCCGTGTGCCGAGGTCGCTGCTGATGGTCGTGCTCTCCGTCAGCGGAAGCACGCAGCCCGCCGCCGCGATGCGGTCCCGGCGGATGATGACCGCCCCGTCGTGCAGAGACGCCTTGGTGAAAAACAGGTTCCGCAGCAGCTCCGTGGACACCTCGGCGTCGATCACCGTGCCGGATTTGAAATAGTCGTCCAGGGCGATCTCCCGCTCGAACACGATGAGGACGCCCGTCCGCTCTCTGGCCATGATCTCGCAGGCCGTCACGGTCCTGGCGATGGACTGCTCCGTCGCGTTCAGGACATTCCGCTTGTTGGTCAGCACGGTCAGCGAATGGGAACCGAGCCGTTCCAGCAGCCGCCGCAGCTCCGGCTGGAACACGATCACCAGCGCGATGATGCCGACCTCCAGAATATTGCTCAAAATAAAGTGCAGCACCCGCATCTTGGCCACGTCCGTCAGCCAGGTCACCAGCAGCAGCACCACGATGGCCGAGGCGATTCGCATGGCGCTGGAGGTCTTGATGCGGATCAAAACCGCATAGAAAATGGCCGCCACGATCAGGATGTCCAGCACGTCGGCCAGACCGATGGAGGAGATCACAGAGCGCATTTCATGAAACATATTTGAGATTGTCAGCACGGTCAGATCACCCGCTTCTTTCAGGCATAGAATTCTCTAAAATTATAACTGATTTTCGCTCCGATTACAAGAGCATCCCGCCGGAATCTTCCGCGTGCCGAAGCATTTTCGGCACGCGGAGGCCGCGGCGCTTACCGTTCCTTCTCCCGCAGCCGTCCGGCGGCCCGCAGAAAGCAGTCGATCTCCCGGGTCGTATTGAACGCCGAAAAGCTGACGCGGACGGTGCCCTCCGGCAGCGTCCCGGCAGACCGGTGGGCCTGCGGCGCGCATTGCAGCCCGGCCCGCACGGCGATGCCCTGCGCGGCCAGCTTCTCCGCCGCCGTCTCGCAGTCCATCCCGGCAAATTGCAGCGAGAGGACGCCGCTCTGCCCCGGTCCCGCGAAGCAGCGGACCTCCGGCAGCTCCAAAAGTCCCGCGACCGTCCGCCGGAGAAGCCGCTGCTCCTGCGCCCGGATCCGGTCCATGCCGGCGCACTGCAAAAAGGCAATCCCGGCGTCCAGGCCCGCGATGCCCGGGACGTTGGCGGTGCCCGGCTCGAGGCGGTCCGGCAGGAATTCCGGCATCGTCAGCTCCTGGGAGACGCTGCCGGTGCCGCCCTCCAGCAGCGTGCGCCCGGGAATCCGGCCGCAGAGCAAAATTCCGGTCCCCTGGGGGCCGTAGAGGCCCTTGTGGCCCGGCATGGCGATATAGGCCGCCCCCAGCGCCCGGAGCGAAAGGGGCAAAATCCCGGCCGACTGGGCGGCGTCGATCACCAGCGGCACATCTCTCTCCCGGCAGAGCGCCGCAATCTCCGCGATGGGCAGCACGTAGCCGAAGACGTTCGACACATGGGTGCAGACCACCGCCGCCGTCTCCGGCGTCACGGCGCTCCGGAAGGCGGCGAGGGTATCCTCCCGGTCGAAGAGCCTTTCTCCGGCGGTGACGGTCTCCGCCCCGAGGGCGGTCAATGGCCGCATCACGGCGTTGTGCTCAAAGCCGGAGACGACGACCCGGTCCCCGGGCCGGACCAGGTCCTTGATGGCGATGTTGAGGCCGTGGGTCGCGCTGGTGGTGAAGACCACCTGCTCCGGCTCGCAGTCGAAAAGCGCCGCGCAGCGTTCGCGGCAGCCGTAGAGCAGCCGGTCGGCCAGCATGGCCTCGCGGTAGCCGCCCCGTCCGGGGCTTGCGCAGCGTTCCATGGCGCGCTGCACCGCCGCCCGCACCGACGGCGGCTTTTGAAAGGTCGTGGCCGCGCTGTCGAGGTAGATCACAGCAATACCTCCTCCAGCCCGTCGTCCTTCCGGTACACTTTTTTATAAGGCACGCTCCGCTCCCGAAATGCGTCGGCAGTCCTTCGCAGCTCCGTCTCCGGCACCACCAGGCAGTAGCCGCAGCCCCGCAGGGCGACGGCCCGCGGCGTCCGCCGAAGCTCCGCCGCAATCGCCCGGCTCTGGAGCACGCGCTGGGCGCTCTGGGCCTGGGTCATGGATTGGAACGTAAACAGATATTCCGTCATAGGCTTCCCTCCCGCGTCATTCTATGCGGGAGTCCGCCGTTTCGACAATCTTTCCGGCGGAAGAAACCATTAGACCGGCGATGACAGAGGGAGCCGTTCCAGGTTTCTGCGCCGCCGGTGGCATATACCCCTCATTGTAGGGCGCGGCGACCCGGCGCGCCAAAACGTGCGATTGGCAATCCCTGCTGGGTGGTTTTCCTCCGGAGGCCATACTTTTTTGATCGCGCAAAAAAGTATGGAGAAAAAACGCGTTTTTCCGTCGGCTCCGTAACAGTCGCCGCCGGGGACCCGACGTCGGTCTAGCGGCTTC
>Ga0129308_1003745_pt1 | contig 10445 bp, 7 predicted proteins | sample L827metagenome_FD_94440 | JGI IMG/M metagenome (GOLD analysis project Ga0129308, IMG submission 94440) | Ring-tailed lemur group fecal microbial communities from Wisconsin, USA - L827 metagenome | ecosystem: Host-associated > Mammals > Digestive system > Large intestine > Fecal | place: USA... | reverse complement strand
GCAGGTTTCAATGCCGAGCTTTACAAGAAAGGCGGCCTGACCGGTTTCGGTACAGATCTTATCACTTCCAGCGTGCCTGAACTGAACACCACACAGGACAATAAAAACGCTTACAACAGTGCATCCGAATTGGCTATCGCCGGTTTCTTCGGACGTGTCAACTACAACTACAAAGAGCGCTATCTGTTGGAAGCCAACTTACGTTATGATGGTTCTTCACGCTTCATCGGCGACAAACGCTGGGGACTGTTCCCATCATTCTCAGTGGGATGGAACATTTCACGTGAAGAATTCTTCAAACCATTGTCAAACGTAATCGGCACCTTGAAACTGAGAGGTTCATGGGGACAATTGGGTAACAATGAAACCGAAGCCTGGTATCCGTTCTTCCAAAGCATGCCTGTGGGAACAAACAACTCAGGCTGGTTGCTCAACGGAGTACGCCAAAACACAGCATCTCTTCCGGGCATCGTCAGCAGTGTATTGACTTGGGAAACCGTAGAATCATGGAACGTCGGTGTAGACTTCGGTCTTTTTGACAACCGACTGACCGGTTCATTCGACTACTACCAACGCTATACTTACGATATGGTAGGTCCTGCTCCCACCCTTCCCGGTATTTTGGGTGCATCTGCCCCGAAGATAAACAATGCCGATATGAAATCCTACGGTTGGGAAATGGAATTATCATGGAGAGACCGTATCGAAGACTTCAACTACGGAGTACGCTTCACTTTGGCCGACGGACAGCGTAAGGTACTGAAATATCCGAATGAAAGCGGTGATATCTACAGTTGGTACAACAACAAGCTGGACGGAACCATCTGGGGATACACCACAGTAGGTATCGCACAGACTCAAGAAGAAATGGATGCCCATTTAGCCAACAACAAACCCAACTGGGGTTCTAAATGGGGTGCCGGCGATATTATGTATGCCGACTTGAACGGAGACGGAGAAGTGACTTCCGGTTCCAAAACCCTTAACGACCATGGCGACTTGAAAGTTATCGGTAACAGTTATGCACGCTACAACTTCGGTTTCACGGTAGACGGTTCATGGAAAGGACTGGATTTCTCCATCTTCCTGCAAGGAACCATGAAACGCGACTACTGGCTGGATGGCCCGTACTTCTGGGGAGCCAGCGGTGACGAATGGCAATCAGCCTGCTTCACCGAGCATCTGGACTATTGGACACCTGAACACACAAACGCATATTATCCGAAACCTTACTTCGGAAATATCAAGAAGAATCAGGAAGTTCAAAGCGGATATTTACAGAATGCGGCATACCTGCGTGTAAAGAACGTACAAGTAGGTTATACTTTGCCCAAAAGCTGGACTAAAAAGGCTGCCATGGAATCTGTACGTTTCTACGTTTCCGGCGACAATCTGCTCACTTGGACAGGCATCAGTTCTGTATTCGACCCCGAAACACTGGGTGGCGACTGGGGACCGGGTAAACTGTATCCGTTGCAAAGAACCCTCTCTGTCGGTGTAAATGTTAACTTCTAAAAAAATACGAATATGAAATTAAGTTTAAAACATATCTACATCTGCTCACTTATCGGTCTGGGAGCATCAACACTGACTTCCTGCAATGATTTTTTAGACCGTGAGCCGATAACCAATGTAACCCCTGAAGCCTATTTCACAACTGTAGACCAAGTGGGTGCATACGTTATCAACTACTACTCTTACCTGCAAAACTCTCGCCAGCAGTCTCTTTACCATGACAAGAACTGGCGTAGCGGTATGACGCTCAATGACAATAATACAGACAACCTGTTTTCACAAACAGGTGACTTAGATTGGTTTGCCGGAGAAAAACAAGTACCTTCGGGCAAGAACTTCCAAACTTACACTTCACGTGCCCGTGTATGGAACTGGCTGCTTGAACAAGTCCTTCCGAAAGAAGAAGCAGGAAGCATCCAAGGCGACAAGACCATTCTGAGCCATTATATCGGCGAAGCCTATTTCTTCCGTGCATTGGCATACTATCAGGCATTGGTTCGCTATGGCGATTTTCCCATTATCGACCAAGTGTTGCCCGACGATCAGGCCATACTGAAGGAACTGAGCCAGCGCGCTCCACGTAACGAAGTGGCACGTTTCATATTGAAAGACCTTGATACAGCTATCTCACGTCTGAAAGACCAAGGTTTCCAAAACAACCAGCGTATCAACAAGCAAACCGCACAGCTGCTCAAGTCACGCGTAGCGTTGTTTGAAGCTACCTTTGAAAAATACCACAAAGGCACCGGACGTGTTCCGGGTGACGATACATGGCCCGGAAAAGACATGGCATACAACCAGGGAAAGACTTTCGACATTACAGGAGAAATCAATTTCTTCCTGACCGAAGCCATGAGCGCTGCCAAAGCCGTTGCCGACCATTGTACGCTGACCGGCAACTCGCATCAGATGAATCCCGTTTTAGGACAAACCGACGGATGGAATCCTTACTTCGATATGTTCAGCCAAGAAGATTTGAGCAGCATTTCCGAAGTATTACTTTGGAAACAGTACAACCTGAGCATCGGTTATACTCACGATGCAGCCTACATCTTGTCGGCTGGCGGTGACCAACTGGGACTTTCACGTAGCTACATCACTTCCTTCCTGATGCAAAACGGTTTGCCTTACTATGCCGACGGTTCGGGTTACAAAGGCGACTTGAGCGTATCCATGGAGAAAGAAGGACGTGACGAACGTCTGCAACTCTTTGTATTCGGTGAAGAAGACATTGTCCGTAGCGACCCTGCCGACCCTGCCGTTGCCAAGAACAACGAAGCAGTGATTCTGGACACCATTCCTTTGGTGACAAGCAGTGTGGAACTACAAGACTTTACGGGTTACCGTCCACGTAAATATTATAACTACGATTACGACCAGTACAAGAGCAACACTATCATTTGTACCACAGGAGCCATCGTGTTCCGTGCTGCCGAAGCCTACCTGAACTATATCGAAGCATGCTACGAAAAGAACGGTTCATTGGACAATGATGCCGCAGGTTATTGGAAGGCCATCCGCCGCCGTGCAGGTGTAAGCGAAGATTATAATCTGACCATTGCCAACACCAACTTAGACAAAGAAGCCAACGTAGTAGGCGGTACCGTATATGGTGATTTGGCAGTCTTCTCCGGCGACCGGAAAGTAGACGCCACACTCTACAACATCCGTCGCGAACGCCGTTGCGAATTTATCTCGGAAGGTATGCGTTGGGATGACCTGAAAAGATGGCGTTCATGGGATCCTGCCATCACCGGACACTATATGCTGGAAGGCATGAACCTGTGGGACGAAGCCTATAAGAAATATGTAGATGCCACCGGCAAATCAACTTTGATAGCCGACGGAACAAGCAATGCAAACATTTCAGCCGCTTCTGTCAGCAAGTATGTCCGTCCGATGGGACGTACCGAAACAAACAACCAATTGTTCAACGGATATACATGGAAGAAAGCATTCTATCTGGAACCTCTTGGCGTACAAGACTTCACATTGAGCGCCAGCGACCCCAACGATATCAAGACTTCAACCATGTATCAAAATCCTTATTGGCCTATGACAGCCGGACGCGCATTGGAATAAGTTTGTAAATAGGTATAACGATAAGAAAATGTTAATGATAATCATTCTGAAAACAGAATAATCGTCTTAACATAACTGTGATGGAAAAGGGGGTTCGAGAGAATACCCTTTTCTTTGTTCTTTTTCAAAGACCTACTCATTTACCTTAAAAATAATGATATGAAAACAAAACAATTCACCCTCATCATCCTACTGCTCCTTAGTATCGCCACAGCAACCGCACAGACTAAAGAAAAAGGTTTCTTTGTCGAAATGAACGGAGGATACGGAGAAGTGAAAACCGCGTTTGTATCCTCTACTGTAGAAAATCCATTGCTTTTTCATCTTGGCTATGCAAGATATGCCGTACTGACTCCATCCATCGGTTACCAAATCAACCGCTATTGGGCAGCCGGATTCAAAATACAATTTGAAAGCATAATGGAAGACGAAAAAAGAACTACTTATACACCCTATGTGCGATATAACTTCCTGCATCCCGACAAATTCAATATCTTTATGGATATGCAAGTTTCTGCCATCAGACACTTGGGTAAAAATGATGTCGAAGGAGGCATCAATCCCGGAGCATCCTATGCCCTGAACAACCATTTCAGCATCCTGCTCAAATATCTATTCATCGGATTCAACGGAGAGGACAGAAAAAGCGGAGCCATGATAAAATCCAAAAACTTCATCATTGATGCCAACTGGAGACGACTGCAACTGGGATTGCAATATATTTTCTAATCTCGCCATAAGTTGAAGATAAAGCTTTTTTTAATGACAATAGCTATACATTCACCATAAAAATAGAACACTTATAATGAAAACAATGTTACTGTACTTGTTCAGCCTGCTCCTCCTCTGCACAGTAACGGCAGCCGGTCACCATCAGTCGTATGAAACAATATACGTACACACCGACCGCTGCAATTTCTGTGCCGGAGACACCGTGTGGTTTCAAGTCTATGTGATGGACACACGACAGCAAGCCGAAAGCTACAGCCACTTTGTGTATGCCGAACTGCTGCACGACACCATTCGCATGGCAACCGAAAAAATCAAAGTCGGCGAAGAAGGATTCGCCGGCTTCTTCCCATTACCCGACAGCATTGCCCCAGGCCACTACACGCTGCGCTTCTACACCCTACGTTCGGCATCCCTACCCATTCCCCGGTTCCACTATACCCCCATCACCGTCAGTGCCCACCGCCGCATGCAGCCCCGCCTTGCCACAAACAAAAACACCGATGCCTTCCACGTCTCCTTTTTCCCCGAAGGCGGACACTTGCCGACAGGCACTTTGACACGTATTGCATTCAAGGCATTGCAAGCCGACGGACTGGGAGCGAACATCACCGGATATATCACCGGCTCTACCGGAGACACTATCGTTCACTTCCGGTCGGAACATCTGGGTATGGGAAGCTTTGCCTTTGAAATCCGGCCCGGCGAAACCTATACGGCAGTGTGCACGCATCGCGGAAAAGTGCTCCGATTTGCCCTGCCCGAGCCAAAAGACAACGCCGTATCCCTATGGGCCAACCCTTATAAAAAAGAAGAGATTATTGTCGGCATAAAAAAGAATCCGGCAGGTCACACCCCGGAGGAATATACACTCAGGGTGGAGTCGCAAGACAGTGTATTAGCCACCCTGCCCCTGCACGCCGGTCACATCTGCCGCTTGTCCAAAGCCACACTTCCGGCCGGAGTCATTCGGCTTACACTCACAGACCGTAACGGCTTGCCACAGAGCACACGCACCGTGCTGAATGCGCCTTTGAACATCAAACTCAATACACACACAGAAGTTAGCCGGAAAGCAGACAACCAATGCCGCATCACGCTTACCCTGACCGACCCTGTCGGCAACGCACTGCCGGATGGAAATATCTCCCTGTCGGTCACCGACACACGATACGCCCGGCAAGACACCACCTCCAACATCCTGTCAGCCTATCTTCTGACCCCCTACATCCGGGGCTATATCGAACAACCGGCCTCTTACTTCAGCGGAGATGCCACGCACGACAGTTTCCGTCAAGATTTGCTAATGCTGACACAGGCATGGACTGCTTTTGATACTTCGGCCGATACAGCAAACTGCGTTACAAACATCCCCGCAGAAACAACAGAACTGATACAAGGCCGCATCATCTCCAACCGAAACGCAAACAAGGGTATCCCTCAAGCCACCGTCACCCTGCTGTCTTTCGATGGCAAGATATTCAAGACTACAAAGACCGACCCCGAAGGCTATTTCCTCTTCGACCATCTGTCGTTTGTCCCGAACACCCATTTTCTGATACAAGCATATACAGCCAAAGGCGGAACACACGTAGCAGTGCAAATAAACAAAGAAAAACGTCCCCGGGTGGAACGCATCAGCATGCTCCATGCCCACATTCCCGAAACGGAAAGCTACGAAGAAAACATCATGCTTTATGATAAGAACAGACCGGAACGTCCCGACAGTGTGGCATGGGAACTGCAGATGGATAATGTAATCGTAACCGCCCGCAAACAAAGACAAAAGCTATCACCCGGAGCAGCAAGGGTGCACTCGGACTTCAACCGGGCATACAGCCCCGCAGAAATGACCCTTTCGCCCTATGCGTCCGTGCGCGACTTCATGATGCACATTCCCGGAGTACAATATGCCAAAGACGAGGTCAACGTGCAAGAGTATTATATCATCAAACGTTATGGTGAGGAAGTGCCCGCCATGCTCATTATCGACGGACTGGAAGTATCCTTCGGCGAATTTGTGAGTTTTCCCATCTCTGCCGTAGAATCCATTGAAGTGATAAAAGACGTAGCCGGGCTGGTCACACTGGGCAGACGAGCTGCCAACGGAGCCATCATGTTAGTCAGCAAAGCGGACAACCCGACGGCAATGGCGAATAAGAAATCCAACTTCCGCGTAATTGTTCCGCAAGGCTGTCAGGTGAAACAGCACTTTTATGTCCCTCATTATCCGACAAACAACGAAAGTACAGAAAAAGAAATGAGGAGAAAAACGGTCTATTGGCAGCCCGACATAAAGATAAAAAAGGGAAAAGCAGATATAATCTTTACGGCTCCTCCCCAAGCCCCCCTGTTCATGGTGATACAGGGCATCTCCGCCAATGGGAAACTGATAACAGCAAACAAAATATTATAATCATTTAAACAGTATCGATTTATGAAAAACCTTTATTTAATTTGTCTTTTATTTATCATTTCCGCCTGTGGAACACCTACCACAGAAGATCGGATTACATTTACACAAGTAGACCCCTTTCTGAAAGTATTCAGAGAATCAAACTTCTTCCCCGAGTATGACGAGACCGAAGAAGTGGCTGCAGGCGAGCACGCCACCTTCCAGTTTGCAGTGAGAGCCGCACTGCCATTGAAGGAATTGTCGGCACAGGTTACGGCGTTCACCAACGAAAAAGGAACACAGTTACAAAGTACCCCGCGTACGGGTTTTGTAGATTATGTGCGGGTGGGCCGACAGACACCCGACCGCGCCAAAGACGCCATCACCTCTCTGTCACACTACTATCCCGACCCCATTATCGAGCAAAACGGACAATCCGTGGCACGTGATGTGGCGCAACCCATCTGGATTTCCGTTCCCGTTCCCACCGATGCGGAAGCCGGAAACTATAAAGCCACATTCAGCCTCAAAGGAACAATGGGCAACCAGACCTTTGAACTGAAAAAAGAAATCAGCGTAAAAGTTTACCCTGTCGTCATGCCCCAACCGGATTTATGGGTAACCAATTGGTTTGGTACGTCACCCGACAAAATGAAAATATTCAATGGCGGGAAAGAGGTGGAACCTTACTCGGACGCTTACTGGGAAATGGTGCAGGCACTGGCCGATAAAATGAAGGAATGCTATTCCAACGTTATCCTGCTCTCACCGCTGGAACACATCGAGTTTGAGGAGAAAGACGGAACCTATACTTTCGACTACTCCCGATTCGACAAAATGATAGAAATCTTCCACCGGGCCGGTGTATTGAAAATGCTCGAAGGCGGACATATTGCCGGACGTTCGGGAGACTGGAGCAGCCAATTCGCACCCTATGTCCCCCAGTATGAGAACGGCAAGAAGAAATTGGTGCAATATCCTATGGAATCGGAACAGGCTGTCAACTTCTACCGTCAGTTTATCCCCTCTCTTGCCGCCCATCTGAAAGAAGCATATCCGGAAGTACTGTATGCACAGCACATTGCCGACGAACCTACAAGCGACAATATAAAAAGCTATGTGGCTATCGCCCGGTTTGTGAAACAGCAGTGTCCGGACATCAAAATCATAGAGGCTTGCCATACTCATGACCTTGAGAATATCCTCGACATCTGGGTGCCGCAACTCAACTTCTATAAGGAGGGGTATGACTTCTATCGCGAAAGACAAAAACAGGGAGACGAAACGTGGTTCTACACCTGCCTTGCCCCTCAAGGCGACTTTGCCAACCGTTTCTTGGAGCAACCGCTCATCAAGACCCGCCTCATTCACTGGCTCAACTTCAAATATGGGGCAACAGGATATCTGCATTGGGGATTCAACCAATGGTTTACCGGCAATGACCCTTACAAGGAAACAACCCGCATGAATGAGGAAGGAGGCAACACACTACCCGGAGGAGACAGCTGGATAGTCTACCCTAACAACGGAAAGCTGTATGGTTCCATCCGTCTGGAAGCTATGCGCGACGGTATTGCCGACTATACGCTCCTGAAAATGTTGGAAAAGAAGAATCCCGAACTGGCACGGGAACTCTGCCGGCTGGTTGTATTCCACTGGACACTGTATGATACCGAGAGTGACCATTTCCGCAGCATCCGGCATCAAATATTGGAAGAGTTAAGTAAGTAAATTTACAGATGCCAGATTAAAACTGTGGGAGTATGTCAAAACTAAACCGACCTATCCCATCGTCAGCTGTAGGGGCAGGATTTGCCTGCCCGAAGACACAAAGCAAACTGTTTTCGGGCGAGCGAACCTCGCCCCTACGAACGAAACGACAGCATGATTCACGTTTTGACACACCCACACACTGTTATCATGGTAATTATTCCGGCTATTACTCTATAATGATGCTGTAACTCACATCAAATACCTCTTTGCTTCCTAATTTCTGAATCCATTCCCTATCTTTCAGCTCTCCGTCAAACCCGACGGCATCACAACGGCCATACCACGGCTCGATGCAGACAAACGGACAATCGGGATGAGCCTTGGCAGGCGACCACAACGCCACCAGCGGAGTGTCAAACTCCAGACTGACGTGAGGGTTCTTCTCCCTGTCCAGCAAGGTCACTTTCTTAAGTTGCGCATCCTGAAAGATATATGTATCACAGTCAAACGTATGTGTATCTATTTTCATCAGTCCGTCCGCATCCCGTTCCAATGTATGAATCTCCGGTGACACGCACCCCTTCTCCACCGGAACGATATACCGCAACTCCTCTTTACTGTCGAAAGCAAAGAATCCGCGTTCGTCTGCTGATGCATCAAACCCCGGGAAGTTAAAGGCGGGATGAGCTCCGATTTGGAAATACATATCCAACTGTCCAAGGTTCTCTACACGCCATTTTACACTAATTCGGTTACCTTCCAACAGATAACCGACCATCAGACGGAAAGGAAAAGGATATTTACCGAGCATCTCGGGTGTAGACTCCAGCCAGTAGACGATGCCCTCCTCCCCTTTATAAGTCACTTTAAAATCCGTATCGCGGGCAAAACCGTGCTGCCCCATCCGGTAAGAGTTACCCGCATAGCGGTAGGTGTCTTCCCACATATGCCCTACAATGGGAAATAGAAGAGGTGAACGGCGTCCCCAAAAGCGGGTATCTCCCTGCCACAGATATTCCTTTCCGTTTTTCCGGATGCTTTGCAGTTCGGCCCCATGCTCACTGATACCGACGGTAAGGACAGAATTAGATATTGTTTCCATTTTATTCCTTTTTTACTTAGAAGTTTATTTTCGGGTAAAGGTAAGGATGTTTCATGATATGACAAAACGAATATGGAAGGATTATTTTCAGGAGTCTTCGCGCAACATATAACCCTTTCTCATCAGCGAGTCTATCCTGACTGTATTGTCATTGCGAAGTGCCCTCCGCAGATAACTAATCTGCACGTTCAGCGCAAGAGAGTTGGCATACGAGGATGCACCCCATACTTTGTTGAGCAGGCTGTCACGGTCGACAGATCCATTCACGTTTTTGGCAAGCATCCGGAGTATCTCTGCCTGACGCGAAGTGATGAGAGTCTTGTTATTGCCGGTGCGTATTTCGTTAGTAGTATAATTAAACACAGTATTCCCGAAACTATACATTTCCGTCTGCACCATATCATCACCGCACTGAAAACGCTCGCGGATGCGGGCAAGCAGTTCCTCTGGATAGAACGGCTTGGCAAGGTAATCATTGGCACGAAGGTCGAATCCTTTCAGCCTATCGGCTTTATCACTGCGGTCGGAGAGGAAAAAGAGTAACACATTACGGTCCAGGGCACGAATGTGTTCAGCCACTTCAAAGCCATTGAGTTCGGGCATATTGATATCCAGCAAAACGAGGTCGGGCTTCACGGCGGGGAACTGTTCAAGGGCGATGCGGCCGTTTCCGGCGTATGTCACTTCATGCCCTTCGGCTTCGAGGAAACGTTTCAGAAGCATGGAGTATTTCAAATCATCATCGGCAAAAAGTATTTTTAATGCTTTCATAGGTGTCGGGATTATAGCATGAAACAGTAGCTATTGAGGAAAGTGAAGCACAAAAATACTTCCTTTCCCCGGTTGACTGGTCAGGGTTATCGTTCCGTGGTGAGCTTCGGTCAGCAGTCTGACATAGCTCAAGCCCAG
>Ga0129308_1003744_pt1 | contig 10446 bp, 8 predicted proteins | sample L827metagenome_FD_94440 | JGI IMG/M metagenome (GOLD analysis project Ga0129308, IMG submission 94440) | Ring-tailed lemur group fecal microbial communities from Wisconsin, USA - L827 metagenome | ecosystem: Host-associated > Mammals > Digestive system > Large intestine > Fecal | place: USA... | reverse complement strand
CACGATATCGGAGATGTAGGCGGAATCGGCCGAAAGGAACCTTGAATCCTATTCAGGACCCAACGAGATCCTATATCCATCCATGGGATCGTCGATGGAATCCGACATGACCCTGCTGAGGAGGAGATCCAATGACACTGTGTAGCTATTGCCCTTGTACATCCAGGTGTGGGTGAAGGTACGTGAATCATCAACGAACACCGGAAGGAAGACCGTGGACCGTTCTCCGATGAATGACAACCTGTAATATCCGGGATCCAATGTGAATGGTCCTACCCCTTCATGGACGATGTCCCCCTGGGAATCGGATACGGTGATATCACCCGTCAACCCGAGATCACCCGGATCCACCCTGCGATCCATCAGGACAGTGTAGGGTTCGGAGCACCTGGCCTCGAACCTCAGACCCGGATCCACCTCATCGACGACGAGGGTCCTGTCCGTGGTCGCCAACTCCCCATCCAAGTACCACCCTTGGAAACCATCCCCGTAGGCGGTCAGGACACCTTGGGAACCGATGGTGAACTCATCGTCGAAAGCGGCCGACAGACCGTACTGAACGGTGACATCGGGACTGAATCCCAGTTCCGGAACGATGTGACCTGAATCAGTGAGGGTGAACAACTGGTGGTTGGTTCCCTTGGAATACTCGATCTTCATGACGATGGTGCTATGATATATCCATTGGGTCTCGCCCTGGCCGTCGGACCACATCTCGCAGAGATATCCGTCCACCTCATCGTTCCCGACGTAGCGGTAATCGGCCGATGATGATGACCTCCCGGTCCAGTACCCGTCTGTCATCTCCGTCACGCCGGAGGATGTCTCCTGAACGGTATCCCTCTGGACGTACCACCCCGAAACGGAATGTACCATGTACGTCCACCTCATTGAGCCTGTGATGACCGTCCTGTCATCGTCCTGACCGTACTCGATCAGCATGTCCATGGAGAACCAGAAACCCTCCCTGGAGAAATCAGACCACAGGGCATAGACGGTGATATCGCCGGTGGTGGAGGAGGTGATGGCACCGAATGGCACGGTGCACCCAGGATCGGAATACCATCCGCAGAACCACTTCCCATCATTGTACGGGGTGCACAGGTCCATGTACGTTCCCGGAAGATACGATACGGGGGCATCCTTGGGGACTGATCCGTCGGTGACATAGGTGATGGAACACGTCCCGTCGATATCCACTATCGGGACACGGTCATCCGCGAACCTGTACTCGCTGTCATCGTCACCGATGACCACGGCTGTCGCGACAAGGACGATCGTCACCGCAAGGACGATCAGAGGAAACCTGCGATCCATGGGAACCCCCAGGATGAGCCATGATAAAAACGGAACACATGCGACGTTCCATCGGGATGTTGCTCCGACAGTTTTTTCAGAATCATCGGCGTTGACTCGGACCATGGCGATGATCGACATAGAGTACAGGCACTCCGATGCGGAGCTCCAGGATCCCACAATCCGCAGGAGGACCACCGGTGCCATGACCGCTTACATCAAGGACCTCATCTTCGAAATGCAGATGGGGGATATCTCCTGCAAGTTCACCGAGACGGTCACCGACGGACCCAACACGGTCCTCATCAACGGCAGGACGATCCCCGAGATCATCGAGGGATTGGAGATCAAGATGCTCGAGGTGGAGGACAGCTGCGACCTGGGCCAGGGAGGCAGGGTCGTGTTCGGACGTCCCACCCTCGACTGGAAGAGGGAGTACATCGAGGATGTACCAGACACCATCATGAAGAACGCCATCGCCAAGGTGTTCGCAGACATGAACAGGAACAACATCCCCGTCATGGACCAGTGACCCATCATCCCCGCCCCGAGGACGGGCGGGACCTTATCCCCACTTCTGGAACGATATCACCGTATCCGACCACGGACAACATTATATCCGTGCCCCCGATGCTCTCGTCATGTTCGAGATCATCCGCCGCGACGGCATGGCCCGTATCGGCAAATTCACCACCAACTCCGGGAAGACCATGGAGACACCCGCCCTGTTCCCCGTGATCAACCCGAAGATCAACACCGTCCCGGCCAGGGAGCTCTACGACAAGTTCGGGTTCAAGAGCCTCATCACCAACTCCTACATCATCAAGAACACAAAGGAGCTGAACGAGAAGGCGAGGGAAATCGGACTGCATGAGATGCTGGACTTCCCGGGGATCATCATGACCGACTCCGGTACATTCCAGAGCCACATGTACGGAGAGGTGGAGCTCACGAACGAGGAGATCATCGAGTTCCAGAAGGCGATAGGCACCGACATAGGAACCGTCCTGGACATCTTCACCGAGCCCTACTGGACCAAGGAGCAGACCGCTAAATCCATCGAGGTCACCCTGGAGAGGACGCAGAAGGCCTGCGAGATGAAGGGAGACATGATGATCAACGGTGTCGCACAGGGCTCCATCTACACCGACCTGAGGGAGGACTGCGCCAGGAGGATGGCCACCATGGACATCGACGTCCACCCCGTGGGAGGTATAGTCCCCCTGATGGAGCAGTACCGCTACTCCGAGCTCGTGGATGTCATCATGTCATCCAAGAAAGGACTGAACCCCAACAGGCCCGTCCACGCCTTCGGTGCCGGACACCCCATGGTCCTCGCCCTCCTCGCACTCATGGGATGCGACTTCTTCGATTCCGCATCATACGCCAAGTTCGCCAGGGACGACAGGATGATGTTCGTCGACGGTACATTCCGCCTCCAGGACATGGAGACCCTGGACTGCAACTGCCCCGCATGCAGGGGACACACCCTGGAGCAGCTCAGGAAGATGGACAAGAAGTCCAAGACCAAACTCATCGCCGAGCACAACCTCTACCAGATCACACAGGAACTGGCCCTCGTCAGGAGGTACATCAAGGAGGGAAGGCTCTGGGAGCTCGCGGAGATCAGATGCAGGGCCCACCCTGCGCTTCTGGACGCCCTCAGGAGATTGAAGGAGTACCAGGACCTGACTGAGAACTACGACCCCATCAGCAGGGAGGGGGCCATATTCTACACAGGACCCGAGACCAGGAACCGCCCCGTGTTCAAGAGGTACCTGGACAGGCTGGGAACCAGATACATCCCTCCGACAGACAAGGCCGTACTGTTCGAGGACAGTAAGGGAAAGCCTTACAGCAGACCCTATGCCGAGGAGTTCGCCAAGGCCCGCAGGGCGGGATACACACCGATCGTGGTGTCCGCATTCGGACCCGTCCCTGCGGAACTCGACGAGATGTACCCTCTGGCCCAGTCCCTGTTCCCCGAGAACATGGACATGGAGACCGAGACGGAATCCGAGAGGATCACATTCCAGTTCCTGAGCATGATGGGATTCAAGGAGGCTATCGAACCATCACAGATCCCCGACGACGGGACCGAGGAGTTCGATGCGGACCTTCTCAGAGCAAAGGCCGTCTCCAGATACCAGTTCGGTATCGAGGCGACGGAGGCGCTGTTCAGGGGGAAGATCGAGCTCGTCACAAGCAAGAAGACCGGCAAGATCAGGAACGTCATCTCCGACGGGGAGCACGTCCTGTCCATGCGTGCCGGCGACGGTATGTACACCCTGAGGATGGAGGGTGCCAAGAGGATTGTAGAGGCATGCCCCGCACCGTTCATGAGGGTGTCCGTCATGGATGATTCTATCCCGTTCGTGTCCGAGGGACGCAACGTGTTCGCACAGTTCGTCCTGGACTGCGATCCCGATCTCCGCCCCATGGAGGAGGTCATCGTCACCGACAGGAACGACAACCCCATCGCCACCGGACGCGCCTTCCTCATCCCCTTCGAGATAAGGCAGATGAAGAAAGGAATGGCCGTGAAGGTCAGGTCCGGATCCAGCGACGAATGATCCTGGGTGGGGGTGGGAACCCCCTCCCGGAAACCGATTCTTTTCATCATAACGACCTGATAATAATCCATCCCCAGTGGACAGTGGCTTATACAACCACCCGATGCACGCAATGATACATTGGGTTCCTACGCCTACGCCATGAGAAGGGCATTCCCCTACACGATCCCGGTCCTTGCAGGATACCTGTTCATAGGCCTGGCCTTCGGCGTGCTGTTCGCCGACAAGGGATACAATGTCCTCTGGGCGATCCTCATGAGCATCGTGGTGTACGCCGGATCGGGACAGTATCTCGCGGTGAACTTCTTCGTACCCGGATTCTCGGTCCTTCAGGCTGTCTTCCTGACACTGATGGTCAACGTGAGGCACATCTTCTACGGACTGTCATTGGTTGACAGATACAACAGGTTCGATTGGAAGAGGTGGTATCTGATATTCGGGATGACCGACGAGACGTACTCCCTGATATGCACCACGGATGTCCCCGACGATGTGGACGAGGAGAAGTTCCTCCTCTCCATAACACTACTGAACCAGTTGTACTGGGTGATCGGAACCATACTAGGGTCGGTGATAGCCGGAACACTGCCGTTCAGCTCCGAAGGAGTGGAGTTCGCGATGACCGCATTGTTCATCGTCATGTTCGTGGAACTCTGGTGCCACAGGAACAACCGTCTTCCGGAACTGATCGGTATCTGCGCATCGATGGTGTGCCTACTAGTGTTCGGAGCGGACAACTTCGTCCTCCCCACGATGCTGCTGATCATAGCGGTCATCATGCTGGGGAAGAAGAGGATCGGGAAGGAGGAGGGGATGACCGATGCTTGACACGGTATCATCACTGATCATGATCGCGGCGATAGCCATCGCCACCTTCGCAACCCGTGCCGCATCTTTCCTGGTGTTCCCCAAGGGAAAGGAGATCCCGCCGAAGGTCGTGTTCATCGGGAAGGTCCTGCCCCCAGCGATCATAGGCATGCTCGTGGTGTACTGTCTGAGGTCCACATCGGTCCTCGCCTATCCCTATGGCATCCCTGAGCTGATCGCCGGACTGACCGTCGTCATCCTGCACCTCTGGAAGAGGAACATCTTCCTCAGCATCGGAGCCGGGACCATCCTCTACATGGTCCTGGTCCAGACGATCTTCTGATGGATCGCGGATGCCGTAGAACCCTTCCATGCGGTCCCTGTCCACACTCCAGAACGACCCGTTCATGGATATCCTGCGGCACAGGACTCCACGGGCCATGAGGTTGTGTATGAGTTCGTCCACACGTGCCTTCTCAATGCCGAGATACTTCGAGATCTCCCTCCTCTTGACGAAGGGATCCATGATGCAATGGCAGAGTACGTCCTTCTCATCCGAGAGCGTGGATGGATCGTCCGGAGGCGCTTCATCGAACCTGCCACGGAAGAATGTGACCACAAGCGAATCTCCGATGACATCTATCTTCGGAGGAAAGGCCCCATGATCCCTACAGGATGCACACATGCGCATGTATCCCGTTCCGAACCCTCTCATCTTGGACCTGCAGCACATATACCTGGCGATCAGAGGATTCCGGGATCTGCACATCCCCCTCTTGATATCGGCGACCTCCACCAGGGGCATCCCATGGGATGTCACCTCGACCCTGTCATCATGGACGGCCACGATGACTGAACCACCCGTTAAGGTGTAGTCCCGATGAACAACGGCATTGATAACCGCCTCCTCGATGGCATCGATCGGACAATCTGGCACAATCCCTTCACCAGATACATGGAAACGGACGAATCCCATGACCGAATCGATCTGCCATTCCAAAGGCCCGGTGAAGACCTGATGATCCTCCATCATGATCCCATCGATTCCTGCCGAACGTATGCAATCGCATCCCGCCATCGTATTACGGGTGATGACGTCGAGAGCGTTGCTCTCCACATATCCCCTCGGCGTGTCAACGACGTATCCCATCGATGCCAACGATTGGAGAGTGCATCCCCCTATCGCCTCGGACATCAGTTCGACGATTCCATTCCCCACGGGACGGTCATGTCCGGATGGGTCCAAAAACGGCATGCTGTCCCATGAGATGGCAGAACACATCAGACGGAGTTCGAGACATTCCATCTCCGTGGCGCAGATGGTACTGCGACCCTTCCTTATGAATACGGAGCCATTCTTCAGGGAATAGGGCTTCAAGGCTCCGGAGGCCACCCTCACCCTGATGACGGGCTTCCCGTCGATATCCACCACTGATTCCTCATGACACACCTTGGGGGACACTGTGTCATTTATCTTCTGGGATATGGAATCCAACATGGATTCAAGTTCACCCTCCTTGACACCCACTATCCTCCCCTTATCGTCCACACCCATGTAGACGGATCCGCCGTTGCCGTTGGCGAATGCGCAGACGGTCTTCATCCAGTTCAGCACATCCTTTGGAAGTGAGGTCTTGAACTCCACATCCTCGCATTCGACCCCCAGGACCTCACGCAGTCCCGCTCTGTCGGTCACCATGATATCACCGCGGAGAACCCATCGGAAAGTAGAGAATCGTGTTCCATGGACACTTTTCCACGAAGTGGTTATTATCCTTCACCCCCGAAAATAACGATCTCTCATGTATCATTTATAAAGAGGATGGCTGAATGTAACTACACGTCATGGTCCACCGAATCTATACAAGAGCCCGAGACAACCATGGATGTTTTTCTTTGTACACCACCAATATATCTGTTGAAAACCTTCACACGGACATGCCCGTCCCTTCGATACCTCGACTGGACGGCAAAGGAGACAAACAGATGGCAGAGAAACGCCCCGAATCCATGGAAAGGATCAACACACCTGAGCTCGCCAAACAATTCATAGACGAACAGATAGCCGCACTCCGCGAGCAGATCGGGGACACGGGAGTCCTCCTCGCACTGTCCGGAGGGGTCGACTCCTCCGTGGTCGCCGCACTTCTCATAAAAGCGGTCGGAAAACAGCTCACATGCGTCCATGTCAACCACGGACTGCTCCGCAAAGGGGAGCCCGAACAGGTCGTCAAGGTGTTCCGCGACGAGATGGACGCCAACCTCGTATACGTCGATGCATCCGAAAGGTTCCTCGAGAAGCTGAAGGATGTGGAGGAGCCCGAGAGGAAGAGGAAGATCATCGGAGCGGAGTTCATCCGCGTCTTCGAGGAGGAGGCACGCAAACTCGACGGCATCGATTTCCTCGCCCAGGGAACGATCTACCCCGACATCATCGAGAGCGGACCCGTCAAGGCACACCACAATGTAGGAGGTCTCCCGGATGACATGAAGTTCGAACTCGTCGAACCCATCAAGTTCCTCTTCAAAGACGAGGTGCGTGTGGTCGGAAAGGAGCTCGGCCTTCCCGACAACATGGTGTTCAGACAGCCCTTCCCCGGACCGGGACTCGGTGTCCGCTGCGTCGGTGCCATCACCCGTGACAGGCTCGAAGCCGTAAGGGAATCAGATGCCATCCTCAGGGAGGAGTTCGCCAACGCCGGTCTCGAGGGCAAGGTGTGGCAGTACTTCACCATCGTTCCCGATTTCAAGACCGTTGGTGTCAAGAACGACAAGAGGAGCTTCGAGTGGCCTGTCGTCATCCGTGCCGTGAACACGGTGGATGCCATGACCGCAACGATCGAAGAGATCCCCTATGAACTCCTCAACAAGATCGTCTACCGCATCACCCATGAGGTAGAGGGGGTCAACAGGTGCCTCTACGACCTCACACCCAAGCCCACTGGAACAATCGAGTGGGAGTGAAAATCAAAAGGTGTCCTTCGGGACACCCCTTATGATGCCCGTGCATGAGAATCCGATGATCTCGGGATATGACGGGCATCCCCCGGGGACCCATGTAGGGTCCCGGGAACCCCTCCTCACTCGGAGGCTTTCTTCTTGTCATCCTTGAGATAGAACACCAGGATGAGCACCAACAGCACGAGTATACCGCAGATCAGATATCCTGTTCCGATACCAGATGCATACAGATCCCTGATCTGGTCCGCGAACGGCAGGAGATTGGGAGTGTTGATGAAGTCCAATATACCCGAATCCAGGGGATACTTCGCAGCGATGTCCGGAGGTAGGATGGAACCCAATCCTGGTGCCATGACCAGGTTGATGATGACCACCATGAACGCGGTGGACACCGTCGTACCCATGGACCTGAATATGCTCATACCCGACATGGCCATGCCCATGTCCTTGTCCACGTTGTTCTGAACCGCCACCACCAGGATGGAGTTCAGACATCCGCTTCCGAATCCCAAGATGAACATGTAAACGAACAGGGCGATCAAGGATGTTCCGGGGATCACCGTGTATATCAGCAGCAGACCCACGCTGGACAACACCGGACCGAGGATCAGCCAAATCCTGTAACCCGTACGGTTGAGGAGGAATCCGCTGGATAGCGATGTTATTAGCATTCCCGCCACGAACGGCAGGAGATAGAATCCGGCTGTGGTGGCATCCAGGAGGAGCACACCCTGGAAATAACGTGCGATGTAGGTGGTGGCCCCCATTGTACACAGGTTGATGACGAACTGTCCGATACAGGCCCAGGCGACCACCTTGTTGCCGAACATCTTCAGGTCTATGACAGGATCCCGGACCCTCTTCTCCGTCAGTATGAAACCGCATATGAGCGCGATGGCGGCCACCACGAGGACGACTGTCTCCAAACTGGCCCAGGCGAAGGTCCCTCCGCAGAACGACAAGATTATGAGCACGACCAGCAGGAAACAGGAGATTAATGCGATACCGACGAAGTCGATGGATGGCTTCCCAGGTTTCCTGACCGAGGGCATGCTCCTGAGGCATAGGAACAGTGAGACCAGCAGGAACGGGACGTTGATGAAGAAAACCCACCTCCAGCCGAACAGATCGTTGATCACACCTCCGAGCACGGGACCCAATGCCAATCCGATGCCGAATAGGGAACCGTAGATACCCTGGATCCTGGCCCTCTCCCCCGGGGGATACACATCCGCCACGGTGGCATTGATCACCGGGATCATCATTCCGCCTCCGAGACCCTGAAGGGCCCTGAAGACGATGACCATCATGAGCGAGCTGCTCATACCGCAAAGGAACAGACTGACGGTGAATATCGCCAATCCCGTGACGTACACTATCCTGCGACCGTAGATATCGGACAGCTTCCCGGCCATGGGGATTCCGATGGCCTGTGTCAGGAGATATGCGGTGAACATCCAACTGAACAGTTCGAATCCGCCCAGCTCCTCGATCATGGGGGTGACGCTGGTGGAGAGGATGGTACCGCTGAGGCACACGAGGAACTGTGCGATGAGCAGACCGATGAATATGCTCCGACGTTTGTTGGGATCGATTGTCTCCCAAAGTGGTTTCTCGCCCATGGTTGTTGCGCATGCAACAAATCTTTATTTAACCGTTTTTCAGCTACCAGTGATAATCGAGAAATAACCCGGAAATGATGCATGACCATGGAACAGGAGTCCATGGCATTCTCCCTCATACGCCTCAACAACTTCCTCAGGGACAGGACGTTGATCGGATTGGAGGGCACCGACCTGAAGGCGAGCTTCACACCCATCCTGGTGGCACTCCTGGGAACGGATGGACTCACCGTATCCGAACTGTCCCATATCACCGGCCTCGACAAATCGAGCGTCACAAGGAATGTGCAGCAGCTCGCAGACCTCGGGTACATATCGAAGGATTCCAGGAACGCCCCCATAACACTCACCCATGATGGGGAGGTAGCCGCGGAGACGGTGATGGGAATCCAGAATGAATCCTACGAGGAACTGCTGTCATGCCTGGACGATGATGAGAGGGGGAGATTCATCGACATGGCACTGAGGATATTCGGATCCATTGAGGAAAAGGGGTTCTGATCATCGGAGAATGTATCTCATCATCCTCTCGTTCACCTTCCATCCACCGCTGCGCCTTCTACCGTCCCTTGTCAGCACCCCGCGGTCCTTCGAAGTACGTATCAGATCCGAAAGATAGGAAACAGAAATCCCCAATATTTCTGCGGCTTCCTTCCTTCCAATCTCGGAGTCCTCCATGAACAGCTCCAACATCCTGTACTCGGTCTCATTCACCCTCGGCATCCTACGACATCCCACCATCGACCAGTCCCTGCGGAACAATGTAACACGGATGATCTCCTTCCTCTCCTCAATCACTGGCCCCGGGACACCGAGTTCATCACAGGCTTCTAACATCACCCTGTAACCGGAGCCGGATGATCCGGTAACACCCAATTCGCACAGGAACGAATACAGAACCGGATTCCTCCTGTAGACCACCCCGCCCTTCATCCCGTCTATGGAGACGGACAGGGAACCAGGCGATTGCACAACGACCCTGTCTGGAAACACGGACACAAAGACATCCATGCCGAACAGAAGATAATCGCGATGGACAACGGCATTGACTATAGCCTCCCTGACGGCATCCATAGGAACATCATATGTGTCTGTACGATACAGACCCCTGACCACTCCCGCACATCTTACATTCCGCCTGACGAACCTGCAGGCATCCTCGATCTGATCCAGGATGGAACCGTCAT
>Ga0129308_1003743_pt1 | contig 10447 bp, 6 predicted proteins | sample L827metagenome_FD_94440 | JGI IMG/M metagenome (GOLD analysis project Ga0129308, IMG submission 94440) | Ring-tailed lemur group fecal microbial communities from Wisconsin, USA - L827 metagenome | ecosystem: Host-associated > Mammals > Digestive system > Large intestine > Fecal | place: USA... | reverse complement strand
GTCGTCTGCCGGTATTTCCTTTTCCGCGAAACTTTCATCAATTTTTAGTTGCACATTCCGCTCGCATGTGCCATAATCTTTATGCGGTAGATGTTGTTTCACACCTTCATTTTACCACAAACAAGGAACCGAGGCGACTGTTTTCAGCCGTCTCGGTCTCTTCTTTTTTGGGACTGTTTCGCTACAGCCCCATTTTCATTTAACGAAATCAGTGGGTCTTGTTGTATTCCGGAATGGCGCGGCCCAGAATCTCAATGGCGCGGGTGATGTCCTCGGCATTGATGGTGTAGGCCAGGCGCACCTCATTGCGGCCCTTGCCGGGGGTGCCGTAAAAGGGTTCGCCGCAGGCAAAGAGTACCGTGTCCCCGTGGTCGTTGTATTCGTTGAGCAGCCACATCTGGAACTTGTCGGCATCATCGATGGGCAGGGCGGCCATCACATAGAAGGCCCCCTTGGGCATCTCGCAAACCACGCCGGGAATCTTCTTCAGCTCCCTGACCATGGTGTCCCGCCGGTGGCGGTACTCCTCCCGAATCGCATCAAAGTAGCTGGGATCCAGGGAGTACAGGGCGGCAGCGCCGATCTGATCTACCGTGGCGGAGCACAGACGGCACTGGCACCATTTCATGGCCTGAGCCATGAATTCCTTGTTCTTGGAGATCAGCATACCCACCCGGGCACCGCAGGCAGAGAAGCGCTTGGAGACGGAGTCAATGACGATCACATTGTCCTCATAGCCCTCAAACTGCAAACCGGACATCAGCGGCTCCCCGCCGTAGGTAAACTCCCGGTACACCTCATCGCAGATGATGAACAGGTCATGCTCCCTGGCGATATCCAGCATCAGCTTCAGTTCATCCTTAGACAGCACTGCACCGGTGGGATTGCCGGGGTTGGTAATCATAATGGCCCGGGTACGCTCATTGATGCAGGCCTCCACAGCCTCCCGGTGGGCGTAGGAATAGCCCTCCTCCGGCTTGGTGGGCACCGGGCGGATGGTGGCGCCGGCAAGGGTGATGGAGGTGTGGTAGTTGGGATAGAAGGGCTCCGGAATGACGATCTCATCGCCGTCGTCCAGAATGGTAGCCATGACCATTTGCAGGGCCTCGCTGCCGCCGCTGGTGGGCAGAATATCTCCCCGCTCCAGGGTGACACCGATGCGCTTATAATAGCCGCGAACCGCATCCAGCAGCATGGGGACACCGCTGGAAGGAGCATAGGACAGAACCGGGTCGTGGAACTCCTCAATGGCTTTATAGAAAATATCCGGGGTCTTGATATCGGGCTGGCCGATATTCAGATGGTAAATTTTGATTCCGCGCTCAACGGCTGCGTTGGCGTAAGGGTTGAACTTACGCATGGGAGAGAGCCCGCAGCGCTCCATTTTGGATGACAGCTTCATGGAATGGCCTCTTTTCTAACTTAATATTTTATAATTATACTACGCAGCTGCGCCGTAATCAATACCAAATCGTAAATAATTCTGCATTTTGCTTGTATATGAATGCGAAAAAGGACGTGGAAGCGGGGATAAGATTTCGGAACATGATGTCCGCCTGCGGCTTGTGCCCTTGCCTTGGGAGGTGGAATTTGCTAAAATAGCAGATAAGAAAAATGCGAACCGGGGGGAAAAGCAATTGCTGAGACTGATGACTGGCAAGGCGGGCACCGGCAAAACCGCCGCCGTGATAAAGGAGATCAAGCAGGCCGTGGACAGTGGTCTGCCCGACCGGATCCTGCTGGTGCCGGAGCAGTACAGCCATGAGGCGGAGCGGGAGCTTTGCCTGCGCTGCGGGGATGCCCTCTCCCGCTATGCCGAGGTGTTCAGCTTTACCGGCCTTGCCCGGCGCATGGCCAGCCGGCTGGGGGGCAGCGGCGTGCCCTATCTGGATAAGGGCGGGCGGCTGCTGTGCATGGCCCTGGCCTTGAAGCAGTTGGGCCCCCGGCTGAAGGTTTATCCCGCGGCGGCGCGGCGGGCGGAGCTGCAGGCCATGCTGCTCACAGAAGTGGATGAACTGAAAACCGCCGCCATCGGCACCGAGGCCCTGCTGGCCGCCGCCGGGGAATGCGGCGGCAGCCTGGGGGACAAGCTGGAGGATCTGGCCCTGGTGCTGGAGAGCTATAACGCCGTGGTGGCCAACGGCCACGCTGACCCGGCAGACCGGCTGACGGTGCTGGCCCGGCAGATCGAAGAGAGCGATCTGAACGAAAACACCCATGTATATGTGGATGGCTTTATCGACTTCACCCGGCAGGAGCAGCAGGTGCTGCTGGCCCTGCTGCGAAAGGGAGTGCAGCTTACCATCTGCCTGACGGTGGACAGTATGGACGGGGAGAACGAGATCTATGCCCTGTCCCGCCGGGCCGGGCGGACGCTGATGCAGGCGGCGGCAGAGCTGGGGATGGAGAAGCGGGTGGAGCTGCTGGACGGGGAGCGCGGCAAGGCCCCGGCCCTCAGTGTCTTTGCCGACAATATGTTCAGCTATTCGGAGGGCAGCTTCCCGGATGAGACGGGAGCACTGCACCTGTACCGCTGTGAGAGCATGACCGCCGAGTGCGAGCTGGCGGCGGCCAAGGCCCTGGAGCTGGTGCGGGAGCAGGGCTGCCGCTGGCGGGACATTGCCATTCTGGCCCGGGGCTTTGAGGACTACCGGGGCAGTCTGGAGAGCATCTTCCGCCACTATGGCGTGCCGCTGTACACCGCTGCCCGCAGCGACCTGCTGCAAAAGCCCATCGCCGCGCTGATAGCCGGGGTATTTGACATTTACCAGTCCGGCTGGGCGGTGGATGATGTGATCAGCTACCTGCACACCGGCCTCACGGGCTTAAACCGGGCGGCCAGCGATGAGCTGGAGGGCTATATCTTCAAATGGCAGCTGCGGGCCCCGGCCTGGGAGCGGAACCGGAAATGGCGGCAGCACCCCGGAGGCTATGGCATGGAATATGACCAGGCGGCGGAGGAAGCGCTTGACCGCATTAACGACAGCCGCAAGGCCCTGAGCCGCCCCCTGCTGGCCTATTACCAGCAGGCCGGGCAGGCGGAGACTGCCGAAGAGCAGGCTCAGGCCTTTGCCCAGCTGCTGGAGGAATTGGGCCTGCCGGAAACGCTGGAGCAGCGCTCCCGCCTGCTGGAGGAGAGCGGCCGGGAGACCCTGGCGGCGGAGTACCGGCAGCTGTGGGAGCTGAGCGTTTCCGCTCTGGAGCAGTTTGCCGCCATTTTGGGGGACAGCCCCATGGATATGGAGGAGTTTGGCAAGCTGTTTTTGCTGATGCTCTCCCAATACGATGTGGGTACCATCCCCGTCTCCCTGGATCGGGTCAGCGCCGGTGACTTTGACCGGAACCGCCGCCGCAGCCTGAAGCATCTGATCGTGCTGGGCTGCAGTGACCAGCGCCTGCCTAAGACCGAGGAGCAAACCGGGGTCTTCTCCCAGGAGGAGCGGCAGCGGCTGCTGGAAATGGAGCTGGATCTGGGCCCCGGCGGGGACAGCGAGCTGTGGCGGGAATTCTCCCTGATCTACAACGGCCTGAGTCTGCCCAGCGACAGCCTGACCATGAGCTGCCCCCTCACTGATGGGGATGGGGCGGAGCTGCGCCCTGCCTTCGTCTTTGACCGGGCCAAGGCCCTGTTTAACAAAGAGGTTCAACTGGCCGACACGGCCCAGCTGCGGATGGCAGCCCCCGGCCCGGCCCTGAGCCTGGCCGCCCAGGGGACAAAGGGCGGCGGCGTGACCCAGGCCGCGGCGGAGTATTTCCGCCGCCGGGAGCCGGAGCGGATGGCCCGGCTGGAAGCAGCGGCAAAGCTGGGTCAGGGGCGTCTGTCCCCCCGGATGGTGGAGCAGCTTTACGGGAAGCGTCTGCGGCTCAGCGCTTCCCGGATTGATCAGTTCGCTTCCTGCAAGTTTGCGTACTTCTGTCAATACGGCCTGAAGGCCAAACCCCATGAACCGGCCCGCTTCAGCCCGCCGGAGATCGGCAGCTTCATGCATTACGTGCTGGAAAACATCGCCCGGGAGGTAAAGGCTCTGGGGGGCTTCAAGCAGGTCAGCCCGGAGCAGCTGCGGCCCCTCTGTGATCGATACATTGACCGCTTCATTCAGGAGGAGCTGGATGATTTTCAGGAAAAGACCCGCCGCTTCACCTACCTGTTCAAGCGGCTGAAAAACGATGTGTACCAGGTGGTGGAGGACATGGCGGCGGAGCTGCGCCGTTCTGACTTCGAACCCCTGGACTTTGAGCTGGACTTCTCCCAGGCCCGGGATTTTGGCCCCGTGGAATTGGGCGAGGGGGAGGGCAGCCTGGAACTGACCGGCGTTGCCGACCGGGTGGACGGCTGGCTCCACCAGGGAAAGCTGTACCTGCGGGTGGTGGACTACAAAACCGGCCGGAAGAAGTTCAGCCTGTCCGATGTGTGGTACGGCATGGGGTTGCAGATGCTGCTGTACCTTTTCGCTTTGGAGGCCACCGGGGAGAAGCGCTACGGCCATGAGATCGTCCCTGCCGGGGTGATGTATCTCCCCGCCCGGAACGCCATGATCTCTCTGGATCGGGCACCCCAGGAGGACGAGGCGGAGCAGAAACGGCTGGAGGAGATCCGCCGCAGCGGTTTGGTACTGGATGACAAGGCCCTGCTGGATGCCTGGGAGCAGGGGGAGGACAAACGCTATATCCCGGTAAAGTTCCGCTCCGGCAAGCCCACGGCGGATGCCCTGGCCAGTCTGGAACGGATGGGAATATTGGAAAAACACATCAAGAAGACCCTCGGCGGCATGGCCAGGCAGCTGCGCCAGGGCAGTATCGCCGCCGACCCCTATTACCGAAGCCAGCAGGAGAACGCCTGCCTCAACTGTGATTATTACGATGCCTGTCACTTTGCCGACGGGCAGGAGGATGCGTCCTGCCGGTATATGCCCAAGCTCTACCCGGACAAGGTCTGGGCCCTGATGGAAGGAGGCGGAGACCATGCCTGAATTCAAACCCACAGCCGCCCAGGCTGCCGCCATAGAGACAAGGGGCAGCGCGGTGCTGGTATCCGCCGGCGCCGGCAGCGGCAAGACCCGGGTACTGACCCAGCGGCTCATGAGCCGCGTCTGTGATGAGAACGACCCGGTGGATCTGGATCGCTTTCTGATCATCACCTTCACCCGGGCGGCAGCCGGGGAGCTGAAGGGCCGCATTATGCAGGAGCTGGCAGAGCGGCTGGCCAAAGACCCGGGCAACCGGCGGCTCCGGCGGCAGAACGCCCTCTGCGGCCGGGCCCAGATCGGCACCATCCACAGCTTCTGCGCGGCCCTGCTGCGGGAGAACTGCCACCTGCTGGGGCTTAGCCCGGATTTCAAGATCGTGGACGACGAGCGGGCGGAGGCCATGAAAACCGCCGCCCTGGAGCGGGTGCTGGAGGAGCGCTATACCCGGCCGGAGGACTTTCCCGGCTTCCTCTCGCTGGCGGACACGGTGGGGGCCGGCCGCTCCGATGACCGGCTGGCGGCGCTGATTTTGAACCTGCACCTGCGGATGCAGTGCCACGCCCGGCCGGAACAATGGGCGAAGGAGCAGGTGGAACAGCTGCGCGCCCCGGCTTCTGACGCTGCCGGTACCCCCTGGGGCCGGGAGGTGATGGCCCAGGCGAAAGCCTCCGCCGCCTATTGGAGCGGGGAGATGGAACGGCTTTTGGGCCTGATGCGGGCGGAGGAGAAAATTGCCGCCGCCTATGGGGACAGCTTCGCCCAGACCGGGGCGGAGCTGCGGGAGCTGTGCCGCTGCCTGGACCTGGGCTGGGACAGGGCCAGAGACTGCCTCCCCATCCACTTTGAACGGCTGAAGATCCTGCGCAATTCCCCCGACCCTCAGCTGTCGGAACTGCTGAAGAGCCGGCGGGACGCCTGCAAAAAGGCCATGACCGGTTTGGAGAAGCTGCTGTACGCCCCCTCGGCCCAGCTGCTCTCTGAGCTGCGGCTCACCGCCCCGGCCATGGAGGCACTGCTGGCGGTGACCCTGGATTTTGACCGGGCCTTCAGCCGGGATAAAAAGCAGCGGGGCCTGGTGGACTACGGCGATCTGGAGCACTTTACTGCCCAGCTGCTCACCGATGAGCAGGGGACGCCCACGGAGGTGGCAAGCCAGCTGTCCCAGCGCTACGCGGAGATCATGGTGGACGAGTATCAGGACGTGAGCCGGGTGCAGGACACCATCTTCCGGGCCATCTCCCGGAATGAACAGAACCTGTTTCTGGTGGGGGATGTAAAGCAGTCCATCTACCGCTTCCGTCTGGCGGATCCGGCAATTTTTACCGAGAAGTACTTAAGCTATGCGGATCATGAGCAGGCGGCACCCGGGCAGGCCCGGCGCATCCTGCTGCGGGAGAACTTCCGCTCCCGCCGGGAGATTTTGGAGGGGGCCAACGCCTTGTTCTCCCTGTGCATGTCCCGCCGCCTGGGGGATATGGACTATGATGAGGCTGCCAGCCTGAAATATGGTGCCAGCTATCCGGGGGAGGTGCCGCTGCCGGAACTGACCCTGGTGGATGTAACCAACGGCGAGGATGAGGACAGCCCGGATAAAGCTGCCCAGGAGGCCGCCTGGGTGGCCGGAAAGATTCGGGAATTGATGGATGGCGGCTGCACCGTCACCGGCCCCGTGGGGCCAAGACCCCTGCAATATGGGGATATTGCCATTCTCCTGCGCTCCGGCAACGCGGTTGGCCCGGCCTACCGCCGGGCCTTGGCGGAGCAGGGGATCCCGGTGGCTGCCGTTCAGGGCGGAGACTATTTCACTTCTATAGAGGTGTCCTCCCTGGTGTCCATGCTGGCGGTGCTGGACAATCCCCATCAGGACATCCCCCTGATCGCCGTGCTGCGCTCCCCGGCCTTCGGCTTTTCGGCCGATGCCCTGTCGGCCATCCGAAGTGCCGACCGGCAGAGCGATTTCTACACCGCCCTGAAAGCAGCCGGGGAGACGGACGGGGCCTGCCGCGCCTTCCTGGAAAAGCTGGAACGGCTGCGGGAACTGGCGGCAGACCTGCCCATGGCGGAGCTGGTGTGGCAGCTGCTGACGGAGCTGGATCTGCTGGCACTGTGCAGTGCCATGCGGGACGGGGAACAGCGCCGGGCCCGGCTGATGGCCTTTATTACTCTGGCGGAGCGCTATGAGGGCAGCGGCTACCGGGGGCTGCACCGCTTTGTGCTGTGGCTGCGGCGGCTCAGCGAAAAAGGGCAGGAGCCTGCCCTGGGCGAGGCGGAAAGCAGCGCCGTGCAGATCATGAGCATTCATAAATCCAAGGGCCTGGAATTCCCTGTGGTCTTCCTTTGTGATACCGCCCGCCGCTTCAACCGGCAGGACAGCCGGGACACGGTTCTGGTGCACCCGGAGCTGGGCCTGGGGCCCAAGCTGACAGACACCCAGCGCCATGTGGAATATCCCACCCTGGCCCGCAACGCCATCAAGCTGCGGCTGGAGCGGGAGATGTTGTCTGAGGAGATGCGCCTGCTGTATGTGGCCATGACCCGGGCCAGGGAACGCTTGTTCATCACCGCCGCCTTGAAAGACCCGGCCGCCGCCATCGCCAAGGCGGAGAGCGGAATCACCCGGCCTATGGCCCCGGAGGAGCTGAGCCAGGCGGGCGCCATGGTAAACTGGCTGCTCTGCGCCGCCCTGGCCGACGGTGGGGTACATCTGCGCATGACTACCGGCAGCGTTGCGGCCCAGACCCGGGCGGCGGAAGCCCAGACGGCGGAAGCCCGGCCCGACCCTGCCGCCCTCCAGGCGCTGGAGCGGAACCTGGCCTTTGCCTATCCCCATGCCCAGGCGGAGAAACTGCCCTCCAAGGTCACTGCCACGGAGCTGAAGGGCCATGAGGAGGCGGATGCCGAGGCGGTCAGTCTGGCCGTCAAGCCCCATGCTCCCTTCCGCATGCCGGACTTTACAAAGACGGATAAGCCCCTCACCGGGACGGAGAAGGGCATCGCCACCCACCTGGTGCTGCAATATATGGACTTTGCCAAAGGCGGCAGCCGGGAGGAGATCGAAAGGGAAGTGCAGCGCCTGTGCGTCCAGGGCTTCCTGTCCCGGCGGGAGGCGGAGGCGGTGGATGTTGCCGCCATCGCCAAGCTGTTTGCCTCCGACCTGGGGAAGCGGATGCGAAGCTGCCCCCAGGTGCTGCGGGAATTCAAGTTCTCTCTGCTCTGCGACGCGGCGGATATTTACGGAACGGCTGCCGGGGATCAGCTGCTGCTTCAGGGCGTGGTGGACTGCTGCCTGGACGAGCCGGAGGGTCTTACCATCATCGACTACAAGACCGACCGGGTGCGCACGGCCCAGGAGATCGAAGAGCGGGGCAGAAGCTACCGGGGACAGATCCTCAGCTACGCCCGGGCCATGGAGCGGATTCACGGCAAAAAGGTGAAGCAGTGCCTGCTGTACTTCATCACGCCGGGCAAGTGCCTTGAAATTACTTGATTTTCCAGAGAAAAAGACTTGCAATCCGGGAAGGGCTGTGCTACAATTCTCTTTGCGTCTTGTAACTATGCTTTTGCACAATCAAGATAGCCTTAGATGAGGAGATATGACCCATGAAGGAAGGAATCCATCCCAATTACCAGCAGACCACTATCCGGTGCGCTTGCGGCGCCGTCATCGAGACCGGCTCCACCAAGAAGGATATCACCGTTGAAATCTGCTCCAAGTGCCACCCCTTCTACACCGGCAAGCAGAAGCTGGTTGACACCAGCGGCCGCGTTGATAAGTTCAACAGGAAGTACGGCATCAAGTAATTTTCCATTAAAACAGCGCGGAAGTTTTTCCCGCGCTGTTTTGCTTTTTCTTGTCGAAAGGATCGTAAGCCATGGAATTGATAGAGACTTTGGAAAAGGTACTGGATTTCGACGTGGGCGGCTTCAGCCTGGGCAGCCTGCTGTCGGCGGCGCTGCTGGCCCTGGTGTGCCTGCTGGCGGTGAAGCTGCTGTTGAAGGCGGTGGATCGGATGCTGGCCCACTCCCATGTGGATGCCACGCTTTTGGGGATGCTGCGCTCCACCATCAAGGTGTTGCTGCTGTTTCTGTCCCTGCTGATGGTGATGGGCTGCCTGGGCATCCCGGTGACGTCCCTGGTGGCGGTGCTTTCCGTGGCCGGCCTGGCCATCTCCCTGAGCATCCAGAATTTTCTCAACAATGTGGCCGGTGGTTTTCAGCTGCTGCTGTCCCGCCCCTTCAAGGTCGGGGACTATGTTTCCGCCGGCGGCTGCGAGGGGACGGTACAGGAGATTGGCCTGTTTTACACCAAGATCCTTACGGCGGATAATAAACTGGTGCAGCTGCCCAACAGCACGGTGGTCTCCGCCAATATCACAAACTATACCCATGAGCCCCGCCGCCGGGTGGAGCTGAAGGTGACCGCCTCCTATGATGCCCCGGTGGATCAGGTGAAGGAGAGCCTGCTTTCCTCCACCGCCCAGGTTTCCGGCGTTCTGGAGGAGCCGGCACCCATGGCCCGGGTCAGCGCCTATCAGGACAGCGCCATTGAATATATCCTGCGGGTCTGGTGCGAGACGGAGCGGTACTGGGACGTGTATTTTGACCTGTTGGAAGAAGTCAAGCGGGACTTTGACAGCAACGGTATCGAAATGACTTATCCCCACATGAACGTGCACCTGTGCGGGAAGTGAGGGGGCGGGTCATGGAAAAGAAAAACCAGTGGCTGGCCTGGGCGGTGGAGCTGCAGGCCCTGGCGCAGGCCGGGCTTTATTACGGGAAAGACGTCTATGATCTGGAGCGGTTCCAGCGCATCCGGGAGCTGGCGGCGGAGATGCTCGCCCAGGCGGGGGAGCTGCCCCTGGAGAAGGTGAAGCCCCTTTTCTGCAATGAGGAGGGGTATCAGACCCCCAAGCTGGACAGCCGGGCGGCCATTTTCCAGGAGAACCAAATTCTGCTGGTGCAGGAGAAGGACGGGCTTTGGGCGCTGCCCGGCGGCTGGGTGGATGCCGGGCTTACCGTGGCGGAGAACACGGTGAAGGAGGCCCGGGAGGAGGCCGGTTTGGACGTGCTGCCGGAACGGGTTATTGCCCTGCAGGATAAAGACCGGGACAATCCCCCGGCCCAGGCCCACAAGATCTGCAAGGTGTTTCTGCTGTGCAAAAATTTGGGCGGCAGCTTCCGGGCCAATTCTGAAACCGTTGCCAGCGGCTGGTTCTCTCTTGAGGCCCTGCCGCCCCTGGCCACCGGCAAGACCACAAGAAAGCAGATTGAAATGTGCTTTGACGCCTACCACGCGGAACATTGGGAAACCATATTTGACTGATACGGGAATAAGCATAAAGGGGCTGTAGCGAAATAGTCCCAAAAAAGAAGAGACCGAGACGGCTGAAAACAGTCGCCTCGGTTCCTTGTTTGTGGTAAAATGAAGGTGTGAAACAACATCTACCGCAAAAAGATTATGGCACATGCGAGCGGAATGT